>ERZ857521.3145-NODE-3145-length-14139-cov-18.586126_pt1 | contig 14139 bp, 13 predicted proteins | sample MGYA00519701_ERZ857521 | MGnify/ENA primary metagenome ERZ857521 (study PRJEB31778, sample SAMEA3449346) | human gut metagenome | biome: human gut; feature: human-associated habitat; material: faeces | place: United Kingdom | collected 2010/2012 ...
TTCCGAAAAAATATTTATCGAAAAAAGAGGATTTTTTATAATAATGAAATTATCGGCCTACCAAGGCTGCACAGCCACCAAAAAGAGCTAGGAAAATAAGCGAAATAATGACGAAGATAACAAATGTTACGATACCGGCAATGAATACTTGCATCTTAGTCAACGTAGTTTGTCTTGCCATTAATTCTAAGCCTACCCATACGGATAAAACAAAAATTGCTAAAGAGCCTAAATTAGAAATAAGCTTGGATAATGTAGAGCTACCAAATAGGCCACCGAAGATAGCCATAAGTATGAAAACAATTGTATACACACAAGTACATAATAATACTTCATAACCTTGTAGATACCATTGGACCTTCATAACAGACTGTACATCGTCAGTACCGCCCATTTTTAGAGCCACCCAGTTAAATACATAGGACCCAACAGCCACCATGACAAAGGACCAAATGATACTAGCAATATAGGCTAGAATAAAGAAGAAGCCTACGCCAGCCCCAAGGAGCATGCCCATAGCAGAAAATTCGCTTCTAGGAAGCAATGGGAACAACAAGGCCCCAAACAAACCTAGTAAAATGTAAGGAATCGCCCATAAGAGCGCTGTCCCTAAGAAGCCCTTTTTCAATGTACCATACTGTACGACTTGATCGATACCACCCTTGAATGGTTGAGTCAATAGATTCCAAAAGTCAGAATACCATTTTGTTTCCATAAAATCACCTCATATAATAAAACAAAATAAACTATGTTCTTATTATATCTGGGTTTTATTTATATTTCTACATAAATATAAAAATTATAAACAATTTAATCAATAATCTATATCAATGTGTTTAAAATGAACCGGTTCTCTTACCGTAATGCTTAGAATCCCCATTTTGCTTCCACCCAACAGTATCACCAATGGACATAACGCGACGGGTCAAGCAATCTTTACATTTATCTGCATTATCATCCACGCATGGTTTATTATCATATAACAAATATTTGGCACGATGTTCTGGGATTGTAATGATAGGCATCAAAATATTAGCACCTGCTGCCAGTCCTTTTTCGCGGCCCAATGGATCTAATGCTTGTAATGCTGTAGTAGCCGCAATATTTACGTCCTTCAAGAATAGACGCGTTAAGGCAATCATCTTGAGCCCTAGTTGAATACGGCGCAATTTACCAGCCTCATCATCAATGCCCATAGCCAATGCCTCTTGGCCTAATGGCGTATCATGATGCACCACATAGGGGCCCATGCCAATCATATCGATATCCATATCACGGTAGAACAAGATATCGTTCACAAGGTCTTCCTCTGTTTGCCCAGGCAGACCAATCATAACGCCTGTACCCACTTGAAATCCTACGCGACGCAAACGGCGTAGACATTCAACACGCGTTTCAAAGGAATGTAGTTCATCACGAGGATGAATTTTGTGATATAGCTCTTTATTCGTCGTTTCAATGCGTAATAGGTAACGGCTAGCACCCGCCTCACGCATGCGGCGGTATGCCTCTTCACTTTGCTCCCCTACGCACATCGTAATACCAAGGGAACCATCGCCGATGGCTTTGATGTCGCGGATAAGATCGACTACATAATCGACAAATACATCATCACAACGTTCTCCAGATTGAAGCGTAATAGAACCATATTCATGGTCATACGCCCACTGCGCCATCTTGATGATATCTTCACGATTCATATCAAAGCGTTCCGTCTTATCATTTTCGCGGCGAATACCGCAGTAATTACAGTTTTTAATGCATCGGTTCGAGAATTCGATGAGGCCACGATAATACGCTACAGGCTGTACATATTTTGCCTTCACTTCGTACGCCTTTTTATATATTAGCTGCAACTGTTCTTCATCAGTTACAGACATGAGAAATCTTAGCTCATCCTCTGTCAGCCGTTCATCGCCAACGAGGTCTTTTGCGAGAATATCTTGCACTTGCAAACAATCACTTCCTTTCATAACGAACCGTCATCGATTCGCTTGGTATGGTAATGGACTCAATATCTGTAACGCACATAAATCCATTAATTTCACGCGGTAAATCCCGCACGTGCTTCACTTGTTTCGTCAAACATGCATGAGCCATCATGCCACGACTCATTTTTGAGGACGTACTCATCTGTTTATATGTATCGCCTCGTAATTCCCAAAATTCAATGGTTACCACCTTCGGATGGTTCACCATTTTTGCATATTCTTTAGACGCTAGATTGAGGATCCAATCTTCCTTGTGAAAGTATGCATCCACCGCTTCACGCCAGATTTCATATAGATTAATGCCCACCTTATCGACCATATCCAGCCGATAATCTCTAACACCCATCGTAGGCTCTACAACGCCGTATAACGCAGACATTATAACGAGGTGATTTTTGCCAAAGTTCTTAGCCTCATCAGATAGTCCTGCCCAATCCAAGTATTTAAAAGCAATACCATCGTAGCTTTCACAAGCAAAACCTACAGGATGAGACTCAAACTCTTCATAAAAATCGAAAACAGATTGTGCCTTATCACTTTTTAGTTTTAGGGCCTTACCAAGTGCTGCTACATCGAGAGATTGTACATGTTTTACAATCTTTTGCGTAATAAGGGGGTGAAATTGACCATCACGGATTACTGCTGCAGTATGGGAAATTGTTTTTGTCTTACTAGGAGAGAGGACGATTTTCATGGGACAATTCCGCCTTGATACTTTCCTCTGTCAAATTGTCAATAAGATCTGGATTCCACAACATGAGAGGCACTGCCACAACGTGACTAGCTTTCATTTCTTTACACAATTTAATGCATTCTGCCAAATAAGGAGATTCATTATCGTGGATATCGCAAATGATAACTACATGGCGTCCCTTAAGATTAACCCCTTCGTAATCGATGCTTTCACCAGACACGGTAAGCAAACCGGTTTCCAAACGACCTTCGCTCATATCATTTACGCGAGACATTAAAATATGCTCAAGCATAGTGGATACAGGTGTTACAACAGGGCCTGTACCAACGAGGGCCTCTGGTTGAGCATGAACGATAACAGTTTTCTTGCGTTTGTCCGTTCTAAACTCCATGAGTGCATGTTCTAATGCAGAGAAAAATACGAATAATTGCCAAGGATCTAATGATCCTGTTTGGAACATATCGATAATAGCGCCATCCTCTTCGATATTAAGGCGCGCCAATAATTCTTCTGCAATGTCGTGAACGACCTCTTTATAATCAGATTGTAAAGGTGCATTTAATTCATTCATTTCTTTTTCTGTTGCCATGAAATCCTCCCGAAAACATATGTAAACTGCTATACTAGCAAATTAAATTCTATTCTTTATTGTACCATATTTCACAGGCTTATATGTTACTACAACTACATTTCTTCAATCTATTTTGTCTGTATTCCATAAAAATAAAACACCGCCTATTTCTGTGAAAGCTTTCACAAAAACAAGCGGTATATATTAGCCTATAACCAATAAGTAAATATTCATCAATGTTACGATAATACCAATGCCCCAAAGGACAACCCCTGTAAATCGACGGTTCGTATAAGCGCCCATCACACGACGGCTACTCGTCATATATAATTGTAAGAATATGGTAATCGGCAATTGTAAGCTCAAAAACATTTGCGAAATGAGCAATGCTTGAAAAGAATCCGTAATAAACAAGATTAATAATAGTGCTGGGATATATGTTAACCCCAATCCCAAGCGACTATGAAAGTCCTTCATATCATAGGACTCGCCAAACATGCCGGCAAATATGCTCGCCCCAGCCATACCAGCTGTCGCCGATGATGCAAGGCCAGCAAATAGCAATGCCAACGCAAAAATGGTACCTGCAGCAGGTCCAATTAAAGGTCTCAACAATTCCTCTGCCTGTTCTAATTCGGTAACAGCAATGCCATGACTAAAAAATACGGCCGCTGCCAATAGAATCATAGCGGAGTTAATCATCCAACCAATGCCCATAGACAACAATGTATCTACGAATTCATATCGCAATTGTCGATGCATAATCTCCTTATCTTGTCGATTAAACTGACGACTTTGGATGACCTCGGAGTGCAAAAACAAATTATGAGGCATAACAACGGCCCCTAAGATACTCAAGATAACGAGCATCGATTCGTTAGGTATGCTCGGATTGACCCAGCCAATTCCCGCTGCAGCCCAATTGACATCGACCATATTGACCTCCACAAGGTAGGCCAATGCGATAAGTGACACAAACCCAGCTATGATGCGTTCTAATTTGCTATAGGAGTTTGTAATGAGCATAATTGTGCATACGATAGCTGTTAATACGCTACCGATAACGAGAGGAATGCCGAAGAGCATCTTTAATGCGATAGCAGCGCCAATAAACTCCGCCAGTGCCGTAGCTACGGCCGCAATGCCTGCTGTACTGAGCACCGTGCGAGATAACCATTTCGGTAAGAATTCATAAGCACATTCTGCTAGGCATTGCCCCCTGACAATCCCCAAATGGGCCACATTATGCTGCAATAAGATGAGCATAAGCGTAGATAATGTTACAACCCATAATAATTCATAACCATAGCTAGCACCTGCTGCTAAGTTGGCAGCCCAGTTGCCAGGATCGATAAATCCGACGGTTACAATAATACCGGGTCCGATATACTTAAATACTTCACTAACATGTTGTTTGCCATTCTGATGGACCGTAAACAACTTGTTTCTAAAAAAATTAATCATCTTGTTCCCTTATAGGGATTATAGAGTGAACGTCATTTCTGTTTGAACACGCGCATCTGCTTTAGATTTACCATTCTTGGAACCCGTATAGCGAATACGAACATCACCGTTAGTCTTTACACGAGAATCATCAATTTTGAATTTCTTCATTTTTTCCTTGATTTGTTCATCTGTTAACGCCCGTTCTTTTGGCTTAGCTACTTCATCAGTAGCCGCATCAAGAGATTCCTGTTGTTTTTCGGATACCTTTACATCTTTACCAGATTTCTTAACTCGTTTTTCATCTAATTTTTGACGGCGTTCTTCAGTGATGTTCTTATCTCGTTCAATACGATAATCCATGACATCACGCATGTTTTCTTGATAGATACGCAATGCGAACTGACGATCATTGTCGTTCATTTGTTCCCGTTTTTCCACGACTTCGTCAAGTAATGGCATCAACTCATCCTTTGTATAGCTAGTGCTATCATCGAATGTAAATCCATGTGTATCCGTAATGGCTCCATGTTTTACCAGCGTCTTTAACGCTTTATAGGTCCAATCATTTGGTGTAATAAGATTGGCATTGCCAGGATGTGCAGCAGATACTACTTTAACATCATCAGTACTCATACCATCTACCACGGGACGGGCACTAGGAATTGCAAAGTCTTCTGCATGAGCCACACCGAAGGATGCCACCAAACAAAGAGTCCCAATACTAAGGACGCGACGAATCATCGACAAATGACGTGTATATTGTGTATTCATAAAAGTCTCCTTAAATTAAATTTTATACAATTCATTATAAGCAATCAGATATGAATACGTCAACTCTATCCCCATTCCTTACACTGTATGGTTAATAAAAAAGACCTCACATCAGACGATGTGAGGTCTCAGCATGGCGGAGGATTAGGGATTCGAACCCTAGCGACGGTAACCCGCCCTAACGATTTAGCAAACCGTCCTCTTCAGCCTCTTGAGTAATCCTCCATGCTTTACTGGGTAATCATATCATACCCAATAAGGCGTTGTCAATTGAATTATTTCAACATAGATTCAATAAACCAAATTTGTTTTACATAATACTCAATGTGGTCTTCCATCATGTTGGAAAGCAAGAAATTATCTTCTTCACCAGCTGCTTCACGGATAGCAGACGCTTGATCTTTCATATATTTGAAGTCATGAAGTAAAATTTCGATAACTTTATGTTGAGGAATATCTTCTTGACCTAATTCACCGATTTTTGCCAATTTAGCATATTCAACAGAGTTTACCAATGGGAATTCACCTTGCATTTTTACATGTTCAGCTACTGCATCAAAATATTCAAAGGCTTCATCATAAATGGATTCCAAGTATTCATGGATAGATTTGAATTGTGGACCAGTTACATTGAAATGAAGATTGTGTAATTTTACATTCCATACGGAAAGATCTGCTAAATATTGATTTACTTGTTGTACGTTTTTCATAATAATTACTCCTTTTTCATTTAATTCTCAATTATAATTTATCCTAATATAGGACAAATCTTGTCGGCTTCTAAACCTGTTATTTATTTATGTAATTTGTAATCAATATTGATTACATAATTATATTAACAATAATGATTTTCCTTGTCAATAACTTTATCGATTTTTTTCAATGATTTTTTTATGAAACAAAAAACCTCTTACCATCAGATATGCATCTAACAGCAAGAGGTCTAAGCCAGTCTATTTATATATAGTATTCTATGTAGTTTTCAGGATATGGGCTATCATTCGATGCACCATTTTTATTCTTTCGTCTAGGTTTCCGAACATACATATTTTCCGGATCTGTTTCAAAGATAACCATATCTTTCGGAATATCGTGTTTTATAACTAGATTACAACCGATTTTAGTGCGCGCTCCAATCGTAATATCCCCTAAAATTTTTGTACCTGTACCAATGAGAACATCATCTTCAATGGTGGGATGGCGTTTTGTTTTCTTAGAGGACATACCGCCCAATGTTACTTGGTGGAACAATGTCACATTATCTCCGACGACGGCGGTTTCACCGATAACAACACCCATACCATGGTCAATAAATAAGCCTCGACCTATGGTAGCACCCGGATGAATCTCAATGCCTGTTACATGACGAGAATGAAGTGCTATACGGCGTGCCAATGTAGGCCATCCCGCCTTATAAAGGCGATGCGCAAAGAAATGCCAGAACAAAGCCGTAATATGAGGATACGTCCATATAACCATCCACACATTAGTGGCCGCTGGGTCAGAATCCATGACGCGTTTAATATTATATTGAATTTTGCCCCATAACTCGCGCAAACCTTGCATCATAAGTACTCCATATCTACGTTCATTACACGAACAGTGTGTCTATCAAAAATATAACGCCCTTGGATACTCCCAAGGGCGTAAGTCACGGTTTTAACGATCACCAAACTATACACTGGGTATAATCATTTGTACACTCTATAAATATATTCCTACTCTAACACCTAGGAATATATCTGTCAAGAATTTTGAGGGTCTTTAAAGCCCGCAGTTTATAGGAAATAACTGAGTTTATCGTATGTTTCCAAGCGTGCTAATCACCGAATCCCACGTAATAGGTACCGTCATAATGGCGACGGCAATTCCTATCCACAAAAGACTGCCCACGATAACTATAAGCCTAGAGAGCACAAACTGAAAAGCCCTACTATTGCCATATAAGATGATGTTCTTTCGTTCATGCAATACAATATGGCCCCATAAAAAGCCAGCCAAGGTATACGTTAAAATATGTGGATCTAATATCAAATAAGAAACCACATCTGGCATATGCTCTTTTCTAGATATAATTGGTGAAAGCAAGCCATTCACTTCAACGGCCCAAAGTTTATACCAGAATAACATCAATAAGGCAGGCCACATAGAACGCCATGTCATCCATAAAACATAACAATAATTTACCAACGCCCCTGCTACTTGATTATGATGCTTGTGTATATATCGTTCCATCCGCGACTCTGAACCATAACTTTGCTCAATTTGCCAATAGTGAAACTGTACATTTCGTTCCCCATGTGTAAAATCTACGAATGCCAAGGTTTGTAGTAGGACGAGAGCAAATATAACAATGGTAACGAGCTGAAACCATTCACTAAACAGCCAGCTAGACGGCACCATACTGTCTGTTACAGTAATGTCGATGCGCAATACTAATAGTATCAACGCTATATAAGCACTCCATCGTGTCCATCGGCTGTATGTATGTAATGAACTATGACTACCAACGACGAGCGCTGCTGGATGCAAAGACAATAATAGGCCAAATACAAAGCAAAATATGATTGCCGAGATGACAGCTATAAATTCGTAATTCATCTTAACGGTACGCTACGCGTTCAGGCTGCATATCATGGAAATGAAGGCGCTCTTTCGCCGTCTTTTCCCACTCTGTACCAGGCTTGCCGTAATTTGCATATGGATCGATGGACAAACCACCGCGCGGTGTAAACTTGCCCCATACTTCGATGTACTTAGGTTCCATCAACTTAATGAGGTCCTTCATGATGATGTTGATACAATCTTCGTGAAAATCCCCATGGTTGCGGAAACTAAATAGATATAATTTTAAAGACTTGGACTCTACCATTTTCTTATCTGGTACATACGAAATATAGATGGTCGCAAAGTCTGGTTGACCTGTCATAGGACACAAGCTTGTAAACTCAGGACAGTTAAACTTAACGAAATAATCATTATCAGGATGTTTGTTATCAAATGCCTCTAACACCTGTGGTGCATAATCAGTAGGATAATCGGTCTTGTGACCTAACATCGTTACGCCTTGTAACTCTTTTTCAGATCTGCCGGATGCCATAAGGAACCTCTTTCTATAAAATAATATAATATATGGAGTAATTCATACGATACTTAATTATATCATAGGAGGTTCAACCTCATTATATTTACGCTTCTATATACGTAACTAATTGTTTAAGATGTTCTAAAATAATGATTATATTGATCTCCAAAGATTAATACCACCAATAGTAAACGCGATTAGTTTTATCAATATACCACTTTCAACTTGTATGCCCCAACCAATAAAACAAATACCTATAATTATACTTGATATACGGGTAAAATAACTTGTTTTACTATATTTCAATAAACGTATAGCCTTTTTTATACCTTCCCCAAACCGTCCTTCCTTTATATATCTATAAATGACTTTTATTTCCCCAAAATTTAGATATATAAATACCGCATTAATAACCCCAAAACAGACTATAGCATCTATCTTACGATACGAACCATTTCCTAACTGAACTAGTGAGTATACAAGAGCCACATCCAATAAAAAAAGAACAACAAACATATATATAGCTTTAAAAAAATTTTTATTGTTAGAAGACATTCCTACTTCTCCCTTGATTCTAATTTCTTCTAAGGCTAGCATATCATTTCCAGCTCTAGCTTTTTCTTCAAATTCAAGGAGACTAAATTTTACTTCTTCTAAAAAATTTATATTCCCAGATTCTATTATAGCATCTAGTTTTCCCTCAATCACATTATCAACTCTTTGAAATACATATACTTCTCCTATCGTTTCAAGGTCCGTACCTGCTATAGTTTTAGTAGGAGGCCTGTCTGTAAAATAAGCTTTACCACCATATAGAATATATTACTTAGAATAATAGCCATCACTATGATATGTACCCCCTTTACTGGTTGTCCAGTAAAGGGGGTACATATAACTCGTATGGTACGTATGCTAACTAGAAAACATGATATAGCGCCAGTATTGGCACAATTAAAGTTGGTTTATACTGCCAATACAACACTATTAGCTGAAGCAGCTTTGTATAACTTTTTAGGAACGTGGTCGTCTAAATACCCTAAGATTAAGAATACATTATCCGACATACTGATTTATCCACTTTTTTGACTTTCCTGAATCCATTAGACCGTCAATATATTCTAATAATCTAATTGAAGGATGGAATAAACACATAAAAAGACGAATAAGCCATAAAGAACAATTTCTCTCAATTGAGTCATTAGATAGTTTTGTATGCACATTTGCAAGTGAGTATAATACTAAATACTTTGGTAAAATACATCGTGGATTTGGTGTAGCATTTAGCCAGTTACAAAATATATTGGGTGATTGAAAATAAAATGACATTTACACAAAATTATTGATACTACCTAATTTTCTAATACCTCATAAGTTTTATAGCTATTAATATCATAAAAAATACGATTAGAAAAACATATTTCATATTAAATAGATTATTAATCTCTTTAAACCCATTTTTCTTAAATGCTTGCATTAATAACTCTACTTGTTTACGACTTAACATATATAAAACTATGTGCAACGCTATCACCGCTAGTATTGTTGCTTTTAGATTTCCTTCGTATCCACCAGTTATCATTGAGCTGATAAGAGCTATATCCATAAGAATAATTGGAATAGTACATATAATAACTCTGTAGATAAAAAATTTACTATACATTAATTTACACCTTCAAAATAGGATACACTTTATTGAATAGTAGTATTAGGAAAATAAAATCGTTTCTTTTTATTTTCATCAGCCTCTTCAAAAATTTTCCCACCTATTGAAATTTCCCCTTCAACATAAAGACCCTTTTGAGAAATAGCTCCAACTATTGTAGGTTTAACCTCGTCCTTTTTATCGCTTTTGGTTGAATACATAACCTTTCCGGCCCCCCCAATACCGCCTCGAATAGTTCCCTCTAAATAAAAATTATCATTTCCTAATTTATTAACAGACTCAAGTTCAACTACCGCTAACTTCCCTCCTGCTCCTATCCCAGGGTTTTCAGGGTTAACTACTGCAAGCCCTTTAACCTGTATTACACCAACATTATTATTTACTTCAGAAGAAATTAGACCATTTTTATAATGCCATAAATTTTCTTGCCCAGCTATAATAGTTTTTCCTCCATCAAATATAACTCCTGACTTTAAGTCTGTGAGTGGGACCTTCCCATCAAGGCCTGGGCCTTTATTTACTTCCTTAAATCGACCTGTAAGCTTACCATGGATTACCTCCCCACTGTGACCAAATGCATAGTCTTCACCAATCGAAGCTAAATTAGTATTTGCAACAGCTACGGTCGCTTCACGATCAGTATAATAAGCTTTACCACCATAAAGAACATATCTTGTAGTCATATAGGGTGGATTAGGAGGGTATACAGGGACCATTTGATCAGCCAAGGCATTGCCGAACTCCTTTTCTGTATATTGAGCTGGATGAGTCGTATAGTGAAATTCTATATTATCTTTACCAACTATCGCATAATTCTGCCCGCCAATAGTAATAACATGTGCTCCCTCATCAGCAAATCTATCTCCTTCATTTGCATAAACTTTAGGTTTGTTTTTTTCATATTGCTTAGAGTAATAGCCATCACTACCACTATGTTTTTCCATATGAATATTATCTAAATCATTTCGCCAATCAGATGAGGCTGCCCGATTATTTCTAGACTCTAGAAAAATCACATCTGCTTTATCTCTTAATATTTTATCACTTTGCACAGCTTTTTGATCTTCAAATTCAGCTATAACAGCATCACCCTGACTATAAATATACTTTTGCAGAATATTATACATAACATCTGAAAAAGCTGTTTGCCGCCCTGAAGTTAATACATCTGGATCACTTTGACGTAAAGATTCATAAACCTCTGATGATAAATAATTACTAGTTTTGTAGAATCCATTATAAGCATGTTCAAATTCCATCAGACTATCATAGTAAGCAAGTTTTTTTATCAAAATGTCTTGGCTTGATTTAGAAAACATAAAATCTATTGAAAAATTCAACTGATCTCCATGCGTTAACCAATTATTTGTGGTCGCAGATAAAGCAATCCCACTTTCTGTGCTCCCTAATGATTTTCCAACAACTGTACTGAACCACTTATGTAAATTTCCATCTCTATGCTTATCTAATACTTTATTTAAGTATTCATTCCCTGCACCAATTGCTAATCCATTTAAAGAATTCCCACCGGACAAATTAGAAACAAATGCACCAAAAGCACCATGTAAGGCAACTTTATATACACCACCCTCACTCCAATTCTTAGCTTCTTTCTCATACCTAGCTTTCATAGCAGCATCAGTTTCTGATTGTGCTTTTAATTCGTATTTTGTCTTTTGAGCAAATGCTAAATCGCCAATTAACTTAAAGCCTTCATCAGATACAGCATTGACATATTCCATACGTTCTTTTACATCAGCCTTATCAAATATAGGTTTAATACTATTGAGTGCATGTTCAGTATCTCTGTTAATAGCAGTAAGTGGTTTACGCTCTACTTCTACCAATATATTATTACTAATAGCAGATTTTGTTGTAGATTGGGCTTCATCTGATACGGGAATAGAAACTACCGGAGATAGCCCCAATGGATTGATTTTACCGAGAACACCCTTTGCTGTCAATCCAGATGTGTTCATAGCTATCCCAGACTTTTTAGCCTTATACGAAGCTTCATTATGAATATCTTCCATAACTAGAGATTTAGTAGATATCTTATTTTTTTCAGGTGTAGCCTTACTAGTTATAGTGGCTCCTTTTAATGTTGTCGTATCGCCAACAACAATATTTACACCATCACTACCAGCATGAATACCAGATTGTTCTGTAACACTCTTATAAGTACTATCAATATTACCTTTTACATTAACACCATTAATCGTAGGTTGAGATATAAAATTTGCACCAGATATAGATAGCCCCTTACTCTTGGATGTTTCATGATAAATCTGACGATCTTGTAAGCTTTCTACAGTAAGATTATTACCTATATTCGCTGTTATACCTTGCCCAGAAATAGTAGAACCGATAAGGTTTGTATCATTTCCACTTGTAATAGATACCTTGTTAGAACCTACAACATGTGTACCAGTATGAGTAGAACTATCTTCTATGCCATTTTCTGTCCCTTTATAAGCTGACGCCGACCAGCCTACGAGCCCGCCAGTTCTCATACCAATATTGGCAGAAACATTCCAACCGCTAGACTTACTATTTGTTTCAATACGTTGCGTATTTGAACCTGCCTCTAGATTAATAGTATTTGAAGCAACTAATTGTACATTCTCCCCTTTGATTTGTTCACCAATTGCAGTAATATTACCTTTAATTGAATCTGCACTATTAGCATGAATCAATACAGTTCCGTCAGAGTCAATCGTCCCACCAGAGTACGTATGGCGTTCTAATTTCGACTCAGCTACACTTTTACTAGATCCAATACCTACTTGTATATTAATAGCTCTATCAATGGCTCTATCAGTAGCTTTATTTATATTCCCCTTATTCTCTTCTAAAAGGCTTCGTTTTTTTAACAAAACATCTTGTTTAGCTTTAAGCTCAGCTAATTTAGTCGTATCAGTTTCTGGGGTATTAACTATATCAGTATTAACGCGCTCCAATTGCGATTCAATGGTCCTCATCTGACCATTATAACTTCTATCAACAATTTGTTTGGCTTCACCAAGGGCAGAAAGCAACCTATCTCTCGATTGTTTGCCTTCTAATGATTTAAAATGATTATTTTTTCTATTAGATGCACTATGTTGTTTTTTGACAGCACTATCTAATTTCTCAACAACACTGCCACCTAAACTTACTGTTAAACCAGAGGATTTGCGTTCATGACGTTCCTCTTGTTTATATACGTCATCTTTACCATCTAATCGTATATCTTGACCTACAATGATAACACCATCTTTGCCTACCGCATTTGTAGTAGTCAAATGAACTGTATCACCAGCTTGTACAGTAACCTCACCATCAGTAGATCCTAAAGTAGTAGCTTTATGAGTAGTTTCATCGATATAATAGTTATCTTTAGATTGTTTTTTACCAATCATGATACCCATACCAGCACCCATAATACCAGATTTTTTTACATCTTTAGAGGCGGTACTTAGCGTATGCTCTGCTGCTGCATCAGTTCTTACATCATGACCTGCTAATACAGATGTTCCTGCAGTACTCACCACATTAGAGGATGTAAGTGTCACATCATTATTAGCACCCACCACAACAGTATGACCACTAACGGTACTCATTAACGCATGTTTAGATTCATCATTAGTCTTAATTTTAGTTGCTTTCTTATTAAGAAACCCTTTTTCTTTATAGGATAACGCAAAGGCATCCTTAGATTCACTATATCCATTTTCAATGGATACGTCATGTTCACCGATCACTTTTACAGCACCGGAATCACTACTAACAGTCAGAGTACGAGCCTTGATATCATTTTTGGCGCCAATAGATACATTGCCACCAGCCTCTACTGTCGTTCCTAGTTCAGTTTGACGATAGGCTCGTAAATAATTATCCCCATCTTGAGTCATATCTTTTTTAGCAGTAAGAGTATCT
>ERZ857521.3148-NODE-3148-length-14125-cov-3.143639_pt1 | contig 14125 bp, 7 predicted proteins | sample MGYA00519701_ERZ857521 | MGnify/ENA primary metagenome ERZ857521 (study PRJEB31778, sample SAMEA3449346) | human gut metagenome | biome: human gut; feature: human-associated habitat; material: faeces | place: United Kingdom | collected 2010/2012 ...
GATCACCCCGGAAGGCGTATGGTGCACCGATGCGAATGGGGAGCGCCACCTCGTAGAAGGAACCACCGTCATCTGCGCCCTCGGCCAGAGAGCAAGAACCGACGTTGTAGAGCAGCTCCGTAATACCGCGCCGTTTGTACGCGTGATCGGAGACGCAAGACGTGTATCTACCATCACCAATGCCGTATATCAGGGGTATCATGCGGCGCTGGATATTTAATCAAGAATAGAAATTTTGGAAATGCTGTACCATGGAAAAAGAATCCGTGGTGCAGCATTTTTTAAAAGATAAAGTCTACCAATCCGCGTTTTTTCCGTGTATAATGAATGTATCAGTCAGAAAAAATGTGAACAGGAGGACGCCATGGGAAGATTTTTAAATCCGGGAAATGAAGCATTTTCGGAAGTCATTCATTCGGAAATTTATGTAGATAAAACACCGCTTCTGGAATACACCAATAAAGTAATCAGTACGACATCAAAATTTATCTGCAGCAGCCGTCCCAGACGTTTTGGAAAGTCGATTACAGCGGAGATGCTGTCAGCATACTACAGCAAGGGCTGTGATTCCAGAGCACTGTTTGCAGATTATGCGATTTGCAAGGCTTCGTCTTTTGAAAAACATCTGAATCAGTACGATGTCATTCATTTTGATGTACAATGGTGCATGATGGACGCCGGGAATGCGGATCAGGTTGTGGAATATATCAATCATGGAATACTGCAGGAACTGAAGGAAAAATACGGAGAGTTGATTCCGGATACGGTAAAAACTGCTTATGGTGCGATGTCTTATATCAAGGCTGCCAGCGGAAACAAATTTGTTGTCATCATCGATGAATGGGATGTACTGATCCGTGATGAGGCACAGAATCATAAAGTACAGGAAAAGTATATTGATTTTCTGCGTGGCATGTTTAAAGGGTCAGAACCGTCAAAATATATTGCATTGGCGTATCTGACAGGAATTCTGCCGATCAAGAAATTAAAGACACAGTCCGCTCTCAACAATTTTGAAGAATTTACCATGCTGGATGCAGGAAGAATGGCACCGTATGTTGGCTTTACAGAAGAGGAAGTGCATGATTTATGCGACAGGTACGGACAGATCTATGAGCAGGTGAAATTATGGTATGATGGATATTCTCTGGAAGGGTATCAGGTATATAATCCAAAAGCCGTTGTCAGCCTGATGCTGAATGGAAAATATAAAAGCTACTGGTCCAATACCGGCAGCTATGAAGCAATCGTGCCACTGATTAACATGAATTTCGACGGACTGCGGGCGGCAATTATAGAAATGATGTCGGGGGCCGCCGTGGATGTGGATGTGACATCTTTCCAGAATGATACCGTAAGCTTCGCCAACCGGGATGATGTACTGACGTATCTGATCCACTTGGGATATCTGGCTTACGATCAGGACAGGGAGCAGGTTTTTATTCCAAATGAGGAAATCAGACATGAATTAAACAATGCGGTGAAACGCAATAAATGGAATGAAATGATTACTTTTCAGAAGGAATCCGCAGATTTGCTGGATGCAACCCTGGATATGGATGAAAAAGCGGTAGCAGATGGGATAGAGCGAATTCATCAGGAGTACAGTTCGGTGATCCAATATAATGATGAAAATTCCCTGAGCAGCGTGCTTACGATAGCATATTTAAGCTCTATGCAGTATTATTTCCAACCCGTAAGAGAGCTACCGACCGGACGCGGTTTTGCAGATTTTGTTTATCTTCCGAAACCGGAATACAGAACAAGTTATCCGGCGCTGCTGGTAGAACTTAAGTGGAACAAAAGCACAGATACTGCCATAGAGCAGATCTGGGATAAAAAATATCCGGATTCTATTCTGGAATATACAGGAAATATTCTTCTGGTGGGAATTAACTACAATAAAAAGACGAAAGAACATGAGTGCAGGATTGAAAAGATAAAAAGATAGAAAACCGAATGCTGAGAGGAAAAACGTCATATCATGGACAACGGAATTCATGATATGACGTTTTTGTAAATATTTCAGTCGATACGAAATAGGAATGAACGATTAGATTTTAGAAATTTTTTTAAAAAAGTCCTTGACCGGTAGCAACTCCCGGGTGATAAGCTAAAGCTACAAAGACAGGGAAATAACAAAATATCACACATCAAAATAAAACAGGGAGGTTATGATGATGAACTTTACATTAAGCAATCAGGTGCAGATTCCGGCAGTGGGAATCGGAACCTTTATGATGACACCAGATCAGGCAGAGCAGGCGGTTGTGGACGCATTAGCCTGCGGATACCGCATGATCGACACTGCACAGGCTTACATGAATGAGCGCGCGGTCGGACGCGGAATCAAAAGATCCGGTGTGGCAAGAGAGGACATTTTCATCTCCACCAAAATCTGGGCAAGCCAGTATCTGACAGAAGGAACCGTAGAAAAGAGTCTGGAACTGCTTGGAACCGACTACATCGATCTGATGTTTATCCATCAGCCTGCAGGTGATTTCATGGCAGGATACCGTAAACTGGAAACGGTAGCGATCCGTCCGATGGTAAACCAGATTGAAATGCATCCGTACTTCGCACAGGAGTCTGCATTAAAAGTCATGGAAGAGTACCAGATCGTGCCGGAGGCATGGGCACCGCTCGGCGGAGGACGCCACAATCCGTTTGACAACGAGATGGTAAAAGAAATCGCTGCCGCACACGGAAAGACCGTAGGACAGGTTGTTCTGCGCTGGAATGTGCAGCGCGGCGTTGTGGTCATTCCGAAATCGGTTCACAAAGCGAGAATCGAAGAGAATTTCCAGATATGGGATTTTACACTGACTGAAGAGGAGATGCAGAAAATCAGTTCACTGGATCTTGGCTATCAGGGAACTGCGGTCAAGCATTTTGATCCGGAATTTGTTAAAATGTGCAATATCAGAAAGATCCACGAATAAAACAGGGCGGTTTGGTTTCCAACTGCTGTAAGATCATTTTTGCACAGGCAGACGTTGCGTTCCTGGATCCAGAATATTCGATGTCTGTACCATTCCAGTAGGTCATTTCCGGTGCGTTTGATACCTTAAGCCGTGCAATGGAAACATATTTCGGCAAACCGGAGGAAAACAATCTGTCCGATGATATCAATGAGGCACTTGCGGCAGAACTGCTGAAAGGAAAAACATATAACTCTTAAAATTTCTTGCAGGATTTCACCCTGTGTGGTACATTATAGTTATGAATTGCGGTGGCCGTCTTCGGACAACACCTTGAAAGAGCCTGATGCGTCGGGCTCTTTTTATTATAGGTTTTAGCTTGCTTATTTAATTGAAGTGGCTAACATGGGGCTGCCCTTGGTGTGCAAGAAGTAGAAAGCAATAAAATAAAAACAATAATGACAATATCTAAGCCAGAGGCCTAGGTGTTATTTTTAGCAAGTATTATTGCAGAATATCAGGTGCTTATTATAACAAATAGAAAGAGGAAATGAGACAGGGGAAAAGAATGAAGAAAAAAACAACAATATTATTACTGGCAGGGAGTCTGATGATAGCTGGAATAGCTGCTCTCCTGTACCAGAGCCAGAACAGCAGAAATCAGATCCGTCATTATACGGCCTTTTTTTCAACAACAGGGGAAGAGATCACTTCGGATAATGATATGAAAAAGAAGATCGCTGAACAGATCGGAGCCGATTGTGAAGAAACATGGCTGAAAGGACAGACAAAGGATAATGCACTGAATGCTTATATTGCAGCCGGCGAGTATCCGGATTTTATTTCCGGCGAAAGTAAATTATATGATGCAGGAGCACTGATTCCCATTGACGAATACTGGGACAATTATCCCAATATAAAAAATTATCTGACAGAGGAACAGTGGGACCTGTTTCGGCAGGCAGACGGACATATCTACTGGATTCCACAATTCGGAGTTTCACAGGGACAGGACACGGAAGTAATCCACAGCGGAGAAGCTTTCTGGATTCAGACAAGAGTTTTGAAATGGGCAGACTATCCGGAAATCACGACGGTGGATGAATATTTTGATCTTCTGGAACGGTATCAGGAAGCAAATCCCTGCCTGGAAAATGGAACACCGAATATTCCGTTTGCTATTTTATGCGATGACTGGAGATACTTTTGTCTGGAGAATGTTCCTCAATTTCTGGATGGATATCCGAATGATGGGAGCTGCATCGTAGATCCAGATACACTGCAGGTCATTGACTATAATACAACACCGACAGCCAAAAGATACTATCAGAAATTAAATGAAGAATACAAAAAAGGAATGATCAGCCCGGAAACATTTCTGGATACTTATGAAGAATATCTGGACAAACTATCCACAGGTGCTGTTCTTGGCATGGTAGATCAAAGATGGCAGTTTTATTATGCCATACAGACAGCGTATGATTCCGGAAATCTGCGCAGTTATGGATGTGATTATGTGCCACTTCCGATAACAATAGACAAAAAAGTAAAGAATCAGTGGCATACGGCAAGATCAGCAGAGCTGGATACCGCGTCAGGACTTTCTATTACCATTTCCTGTGAAGACCCGGAAGGGGCAATGCAGTTTGTAAATAACCTCCTTGATCCGGAGATTACGAAATTACGTTTCTGGGGAGAAGAAAATCTGGATTATTCGATAGACGAAAACGGAATATTTTATCTGAATGAGGAGCAGGGCGTAAGGGTAAATGATCAGAAACTGAAAAAGACGCATTTTTGTACATATTCCTATTTTCCAAGGAGTGAAGGAATGCTGTCAGATGGAATCAATGCATTTTCGCCGGAAAATCAACCGGCAGAATTCTGGAAAAGCCAGCCCTGGGATATACAGGAATGTTTTGAGGCGTATGGAGTAACAAACTATGTAGATATGCTTGGGAGAAATGATGCGCCGGGAGTGTGGTATCCCATGTATTCGTATACCAATTCACTGACATCAAATACACAGGCAGGACAGACACTGGAACGGATGGATGAAGTAAAACACCGGTGGCTTCCGCAGGTGATTCTGGCACAGAATTTTGAAGAAACATGGAATTCCTATATGGAAGCATACAACGCATGCGATCCACAGAGCTATTTTGAGGATTTACAGAAAGAGCTCAATCAACGAATGAACAAAAAGAATAGCAATTTTTGCATATTGAATGACAAGAACTAAATAGTCCGAAGGCCCCTATTTGTTTACAATGGTGATAACCAGTAAACAGATGGGGGCTTTTTATAAAATACGGGAGGGAATCCTATGAGAATTTGTCTGGAGCAAAGTGCCTTTCCGGGCGTAATCAGAGTTACGGAAAAGGTAGCACACGATGTGGAACTTGTATCGGGAAAGAAACCGCAGATTCTGGTAGAAAAAGAGATACCGGAAACACTGGAAAGCAGCGGGGAGGACTGGACGATCATTGCCGCGACGAAAGGAAAAAGCAGCTTCCTGAAAAAGCTGGAAGAAGCCGGGAGTGCGGAATTAAAAGAGCTGGAACAAAAGAGAGAATGCTATGCATGGATTTTTCCTGAAATAAAAAACAGGACAAAATCGAACCTTCTTGTAATTGCCGGGAGCGACAAAAGAGGAACGATTTATGGCCTTTTTCATTTATCGGAAATGCTGGGAGTCTCACCGTTTGTCGACTGGTGCGGACTGATGCCGCCAAAGCAGGAAAAGATAGAACTGAGGGAAGACATGGCCTGTATCAGCAAAGAGCCATCCGTCAGATACCGGGGATTTTTTATTAATGATGAATGGCCGGCATTTGGAAACTGGTGCAATCATAATTTTGGCGGCTTTAATGCAAAAGCTTATGATCATGTATTTGAACTTTTACTCAGATTAAAAGGAAATTATCTCTGGCCGGCTATGTGGAGCGCAAGATTTGCAGATGATGGACCGGGTCTCTTAAACGCAGAGCTTGCAGATGAATACGGAATTATTATGGGAATGTCACATCATGAGCCGTGCTTAAGGCAGGGGGAAGAATACAAATATCTTAGGGGAAAGAATTCTGTTTACGGAGATGCCTGGAATTTCAGAACAAACAGAGAGGGGATTACAAAATTCTGGGAAGATGGACTGAAAAGAAGCGGAAAGTTTGAAAATGTGATCACCGTCGGCATGCGTGGAGAAGCGGATACTGCGATCATGGGAAAGAATGCAACACTGGAAGATAATATTCAATTGCTGCGGGATGTACTGAAAACGCAGAAAAAACTGATTCAGGAACATGTCAATCCTGATCTGACCAGGGTTCCGCGTATGATAGCCTTATACAAAGAAGTAGAAGAATTTTTCTATGGAGATGAAAAAACAAAGGGACTGATGGGAGCAGAGGAGTTAGAGGATGTGATTCTGATGCTCTGTGATGATAACTATGGAAATCTCCGGACACTTCCAACAGAAGAGATGCGAAAACACGCAGGCGGCTATGGTATGTATTATCATCTGGACTACCACGGATGGCCGGTTTCCTATGAGTGGATCAACAGTTCTTATCTGCCGAAAATCTGGGAGCAGATGAGTATGGCATACGATTTTGGTGTGCGGGAACTCTGGATGGTAAATGTCGGAGACATCGCCACACAGGAATTTCCACTGAGCTTTTTTCTGGACATGGCGTATGACTTTGATCGCTGGGGAAGCAGGGCGCTTAACTGCACGCAGGAGTACACCAGAAAGTGGGTGAGACAGCAATTCGGTTCTGTGGAAGAAGAGACACAGGACACTATTGCAGACATTTTAGAGCAGTACACAAAAATCATCCACAGAAGAAGGCCGGAAGCACTGAACCCGGAGACGTATCATCCGGTGCAGGAAAAGGAAAGCAGCAGGATCTTCGAAGAAGCAGAGCAGCTTTTGAAAAAACTGCAGGACGTATATGAAACAATTGAAAAAACGAATCCGCAGAATCTGTCCGCATTTATCGCGCTTGTATATTATCCGGCATTTGGGACAATGAATCTTGTGAAGATGCAGATTCTTGCAGGCTGGAATCATTATTATGCTAATCTTGGTGCGGTCTGTGCCAATGATTATGTGGATGAAGTGGAAAGATGCATGGAACAGGATCGAAAAGCTGTGGAAATGTATCATCAGATGGATCAGGGAAGATGGTATGGAATGGGAATGTCACAGCATATTGGATTTACACACTGGAATGAAGATGAATGCAGGAATCCAGTCGTTATGCGGGTCATACCATTAAAGAAAAGATCCATCCTTGTGGCAGCAGACGGCACGGCGCAGCATGCGGAAGGAAGCCCGTGGCTGGATAACACGATGAAATTAAAGGATTTCTTAAATCCGGACTGTACCAGAGCATCCGTCACCCTATATAGCCGGAGTGATTTAAAGGCAGAGTACAAAGTTCTGAAAAAACCGGGCTGGCTGTCTGTGGAGCCGATGGAAGGATGGCTGGATGGCGTGAGCCAGAAGAAAGTGCGGCTGAATCTTACCTTGATAAAACAGAGATTACCGGAAACGAACCAGGATACTATTCAGGATTCGCTCGAGATTGCAACACCGGAAGGAAAATGTGAGATTACAGTGCCGGTTTATACAGGAAATCTACAGGATAAGAAAAATGTATTTGTGGATACAATGGGGTATCTCAGCATCGAAGCGGCACATTATGTAAATTCTGTTCCTGGAAATTACAAAGACAGACAGGTAAAATTTGAAAATCTGCAGGGATATGGAAAGACGAATTCAGCGATGAAGGCATTTCCATCCGATGCCTGCACAGTTCCGGGACAGGATGCGCCGTATCTGGAGTATCAATTTGTTTTGGAAGAAAGCGGAACATATGAAGCAGAATTCTATATGCAGCCATCCAATCCGGTTACCAGAGAGAATCAACTTCTTTATGCGGTCAGGATAAATGAAGAGATGACAGAAACCGTAAACGCAGTGGAGAAAGATTATCAGGTCGGTGATCAGGCAGAGAAATGGGCAGAAGGTGTTCTGAGTCAGATTCGAAGACAAACAGTTTCGATAAAATGCAGAGCAGGGTTCAATACACTTCGGGTCTATCATGTGACACCCGGCTTCGTTCTCGAAAAAATCGTGATTTATCCGATGGGGGAAAAGCCGGAAGAAAGTTATCTTGGACCGGCAGAAACGTATCACGGCAGACAGGAGGAAAAATAAAATATGGCAGGAGCATATGAAACAGGAGTATACCGCAATATTTTTAAAGAGTGTGGATATTCCGAAGAGGAAATTGAAAAAAGAGTGAAAGAAACATTTGAAACAATCTTTTATGGGAGTGAAGAAGAGCGTTTCTATCATGAAGCAGGTGCGGACATGGGATACATGGAGGACACCGGAAATCATGATGTCAGAACGGAGGGCATGTCATATGGAATGATGGTGTGCGTCCAGATGAACCGGAAAAAAGAATTTGACCGTTTATGGAAATGGGTACGGACGTATATGTATATCGAGGATGGTCCGGGAAAAAATTATTTTGCCTGGTCGTGTGCTGTCGATGGTACAAGAAACGCGGACGGACCGGCACCGGATGGAGAAGAATATTTTGCAATGGCGCTCTTTTTTGCTTCAAAGAGATGGGGAGATGGAGAAGGCATTTTCGATTACAGCAGCGAGGCAAGAGCAATTTTACGGGAATGTGTCCATAAGGGAGAGCCAGGGCATCCAGGAGAGCCGATGTGGAATCCGGAAAATCATCTGATCAAATTTGTTACCTCTTTTGAGTTCAGTGATCCATCCTATCATCTGCCGCACTTTTATGAGCTGTTTGCGTTGTGGGCAGATCCCTGCGATCATGAATTCTGGAAAAAGGCAGCGGACGCAAGCCGAAAATATCTTCACACGGCATGTCACTTCCGAACCGGATTATCTGCGGAATATGCAGATTATGACGGAACACCGCATGCACAGCATCAGGAGATTTTCGGCCGTCATGACTGGTACTACAGCGATGCGTATCGTACGATTGCCAATATCGGAATGGATCATCTCTGGTTTGACGCGGATCCCTGGCAGACGGAAAATGCCAATAAGCTGCAGCAATTTTACTGTGAAGAACAGGCGGAACACTGGGATGGGGTATTTCTGACTGACGGCACCAGGCTGGAAGAAAAAGCACTTCATCCGACGGCAATTATTGCGGTAAATGCACAGGCCTCACTTGCCGCAGACGGACCGTATGCAGAGAAATGTGTAAGACGTTTCTGGAATACACCGCTTCGGACAGGCGAGAGACGGTATTATGATAATTTTCTGTATCTTTTTGCAATGCTTGCTTTGTCAGGAAATTACCGGATCTATCGGTAATAAAATCATATATTTTGCAGGAAGGTTTCCTATAGTTTCTCCCGGTGTACAGCACCTGGAGTTCTGTTACAATGGAGTTATCTTGAGTTAACATAGGAAAAGCAGGAGGAATAATAAGGATGGAAGGACCGAAGGCGCCAAGAGATCCGGAAAAAATGAGACCCTATTTTTATATTTTAAAGGACAAAGAAATTTTTGGATCAAAACAGGAAGATGGAACCGGAATCCAGTTCGTGTATGAGAGTGACGGAAGACTGATCAACAGTGCACAGATTGCCGGAAATATCACAGATCAGGAGGAACTGGCCTTACTGGAGAACGTAGAAGGATTTCGAAAACTGGTACACAGCATCGGAATCTCTGTGGAACTGGATGATCCCAGAGAGTCTGTTGAATTTGTGTTTCAGATGTATGGAAAAAAGGATCTCTATGGAGGGGGAACGAATCTGAAAACCAAACTGCCCGGAGATGGAATGGAGAGAAAAATAGATCTGTCCGATTATACATGGACAGAAGATGATGATATTCCGGGGCAGATAAAATTTATCTTTCAGATACCGGAATTGCTGGGAAAAGCAAGTGTAAGACTTTATTTAAATGATGGATATGATGCACCGAAAGAAACCGCAGAAGAAAAAATAGATGTCCGTTCGGAAGAATACAGGGAAATGATACAAAGATCTCTGATGAATTTCGGAAATACCTGCCGGATACAGAGAGTAATTGAAAAAGCCAGAGACGGAAAAGAAGTTACGCTTGCATATATCGGCGGATCTATCACGCAGGGGGCGGGAGCAATTCCGATCCATACAAAATGTTACGCCTATCAGTCCTGCAAATTATTTCAGAAGCGCTTTGCAGCACAGGATAATGTCAGATTGATAAAAGCAGGAGTGGGAGGCACCCCTTCGGAACTGGGAATGATCCGTTTTGACAGAGATGTGTTGCGTGAGGGGGAACAGCCGGATCTTGTTGTAATCGAGTTTGCGGTGAATGATGAGGGAGATGAGACCAAAGGGGACTGCTATGAGAGTCTGGTGCGTAAGGTATTGAAGCTGCCGTGGAGACCTGCGGTGGTACTCTTGTTTTCCGTATTTGCAAATGACTGGAATCTTCAGGAACGTCTGCAGCCGGTGGGAAGACAGTACGACCTTCCGATGGTAAGTATTCTGGATGCGGTTACCCCGCAGTTTTCCGGAAAAGAACAGAAAAGAGTGATTACGAAGAACCAGTTTTTTTATGACATGTTTCATCCGACCAACCTTGGACATACCATTATGGCAGATTGTCTGGAATACCTGATGGAGATATGTGATACGTCCGACCATGCGAGGGTGGACAGCTTCCGGCAGGGCATGACGGAGGAGGAAGTCTTAGAACAGTGTCTGCGCGGGGAGCCTGCAATCGGCAATTCGTTTGAAAAAGTAAAACTCTTAGACCGGCGGGACGGATATGAGGGTGCCAGTATGAGAGAGGGAGGCTTTGATGCGACAGATCACGAACTGCAGTGTGTGGAAATGGATCAGGATCTTTGCACTACGCCGGAATTCCCATATAACTGGATGTATGATGGAACTAAGCCGGATCGGGCGTTTTTTGAACTGACGATCACATGCAGAGCGTTATTTCTGATATTTAAGGATTCCGGCGAGGTGGATGCCGGGACAGCGGATGTGCTGGTGGATGGGGAATTCCGGTTCACAGCAGATCCACATGTCAATAACTGGCTGCACTGTAATGCGGTGCTCGTATTTCAGGAGAAGGAAACGGCAGCACATACCGTGAGAATCCAGATGAGCGGTGAGAATCTGGATAAGAAATTTACGATTCTCGGATTTGGATATGTGGAGTAGGGGGGAAAAGCTATGGTTACAGTTAAGAATCCGATTTTGACGGGATTTTATCCGGACCCGTCGATCTGCCGGGTAGGAGAAGATTTCTATCTGGTAACATCCAGTTTTGCATATGCACCAGGTGTTCCGCTGTTTCACAGCAGGGATCTGGCACATTGGGAGCAAATCGGAAATATTCTGCAGAGAAAAGAGCAGCTTGCTGTTGGGGGAGAGGAGATTTCCAGGGGAATCTATGCGCCGACCATCCGATACCATAAGGGTATTTATTATATGATTACCACAAATGTCAGCTATGGAGGTAATTTTATTGTGACGGCGGAGCACCCGGAGGGACCGTGGTCAGATCCCTGTTATCTGGGAGAAGAAGCAGCCGGGATTGATCCCAGCCTGTTTTTTGATGAGGATGGCAGGTGCTATTATTGCGGAACCAGACCGAATCCCGATGGAGTAAGGTACAATGGGGACTGGGAGATCTGGGTGCAGGAACTGGATCTGACGACGAAGAAGCTGGTCGGAGAGAGCATGGCAATCTGGAAAGGGGCTGTGAGAGGGGCAATCTGGCCGGAGGGACCACATCTGTACAAAAAAGACGGCTATTATTATCTGCTGCATGCAGAAGGAGGAACCGGACCGGAACACAGCATCAGTGTGGCGAGAAGCCGAAAGCTGTTTCAATGGTTTGAGGGATGCCCGCGCAATCCGATCTTTACACATCGGAATCTTGGGGCGGATTATCCTGTGGTCTATGCTGGTCATGGGGATCTGGTGGAGGATCAAAACGGGAACTGGTATGTGGTGATGCTCGCCACGAGACGCTGTAAGAACCATGGAAGTATGGGGCGCGAGACTTTTCTGGCAAAAGTTGTATGGCAGGATGGATGGCCGGTAATTGCTGCCGGAACCGGACGTCTGGAGAAGACACTGGAAGTGCCGCTAAAAGAGTACCGGTTTCCGGAAGAAACAGGAACGTGCGATACCCTGTGTTTCTGGGAGACGAGACCGGATCAGAGGCTGCTTGGGATCGGGGGAAGAAATGAGGCATCCTATTCGCTGACAGAAAAACGCGGTGTATTCCGCTTATACTGTGGAAAACAGACGATCGGTGAAAAAGGATGCAGCAGTTATTTCGGACTTCGTCAGAAAAGCTATCATTTCCATGCAGCGGTCAGATTCCGCTTTGAACCACAGTCGGAGGATGAGACGGCGGGAATGGTATTATACCAGAACCATGAGAATCATCTGAGGATGGAGATCGGGAAAAAGGGAGCAGATGTCTGCTTTCGGGTGAGCACATATGTTCATGCCAGGGAAGAGGTCATCCGTGAAGTTCTTCTGAAAGAAGAGCAGGAGTTATGGGAGATTCTGATCCGCGGAGAGGAGCAGAGTGCGGGTATCTGGGTAAGGCTGGGAGAAAAAATGATCTGTGCCTGCGATAAGGTCAGCCTGCTTGCGTATACCACGGAAGAGGCGGGAGGCTTTGTGGGGTGCACCATTGGAATGTACGCGTCTTCGCATGGAACTGACAGTAAAAATTATGCGGATTATGTGAGCTTTACGTGCAGTGGAGCAGAAGAATAGAGCAAAAGGAGAGGGAGAGAGATGAGTCTGGAGACGAAAGAATATGCAAAAAGACTGGTGGAACAGATGACGTTGGAGGAGAAGATCAGCCAGATGCGCTATGAATCACCGGCGATTGAGCGGCTGCATATTCCGGCGTATAACTGGTGGAATGAGGCGCTTCACGGAGTGGCAAGATCCGGTGTGGCGACAATGTTCCCACAGGCAATTGCCCTGGCAGCGACTTTTGATGAAGAACTGCTTGAGAAGATCGGAGATGTGGTGTCCACCGAGGGACGGGCAAAGTTTGAAGCGTATTCAGGAAGAGGAGACAGAGGTATTTATAAAGGTCTGACTTTCTGGGCGCCGAATATTAACATTTTCAGAGATCCACGCTGGGGGAGAGGACATGAGACGTACGGGGAGGACCCCTGTCTGACGGCAAAGCTTGGCTGTGCGTATATCAGAGGGATTCAGGGCAAAGATCCGGATCATTTAAAGGCGGCTGCGTGTGCCAAGCATTTTGCCGTGCACAGCGGTCCGGAAGCATTGCGCCATGAGTTTGATGCAAAGGTGTCGCTGCACGATTTGTACGATACGTATTTGTATGCATTTAAGCGGTGTGTCAAGGATGCCGGTGTGGAAGCCGTGATGGGCGCTTATAACCGCGTCAACGGGGAACCGGCGTGCGGAAGCAAGACACTTCTGCAGGATATTTTAAGAGAACAATTCGGTTTTGAGGGACACGTAGTGTCCGACTGCTGGGCAATTCTTGATTTTCATGAGCACCATCATGTGACAAAGACGGTAGAAGAATCTGCGGCAATGGCTGTCAACCATGGCTGTGATTTAAACTGCGGGAAGGCATTTTTGTATTTAAGCCGTGCCTGTGAACAGGGACTGGTGGAGGAAAAGACGATCACAGAAGCGGTGGAGCGCCTGATGGATGTCAGAATCCGGCTGGGGATGATGGAGGATTATCCGTCTCCATATGCGAACATTCCTTATGATGTGGTGGAGTGCCCCGAACATATTGCACTGTCCTTAGAAGCCTCGAAAAGAAGTATGGTGCTGCTTAAGAATGACAACCATTTTCTTCCGCTGAAGCAGGAACAGGTCCATACCATTGCAGTGATCGGACCAAACGCGAACTCCAGAGCAGCGCTGGTTGGAAATTATGAGGGGACATCCTCCAGATACATTACACCGCTGGAGGGAATTCAGGAATACACCGGAGGGAAAACCCGCGTCCTATATGCGCAGGGCTGCCATCTGTATAAGGATCAGGTAGAATTCCTCGGGGAGCCGAAGGACCGGTTTAAGGAAGCGCTGATTGCTGCGGAGCGGGCAGATGTCATTGTGATGTGTCTGGGATTGGATGCGGGCATCGAAGGCGAAGAGGGAGATGCGGGAAATGAGTA
>ERZ857521.3150-NODE-3150-length-14109-cov-7.024548_pt1 | contig 14109 bp, 18 predicted proteins | sample MGYA00519701_ERZ857521 | MGnify/ENA primary metagenome ERZ857521 (study PRJEB31778, sample SAMEA3449346) | human gut metagenome | biome: human gut; feature: human-associated habitat; material: faeces | place: United Kingdom | collected 2010/2012 ...
TTATCAATGCTCGTGAAAATGCTCGAAATAATGGCTATGACAATACTGAATTTATTGTCGCTGATGCGGCCGTAGAAATGCCAAAACTCTACAACGCTGGCGTACGACCAGATGTCATCGTATTCGATCCAATCCGCGCAGGCTGTAAAGAAGAGGTGTTGACATCTGCAGCTAGTATGGAACCTAACCGCATTGTCTACGTATCCTGTAATCCAGCCACCATGGCGCGAGACATTGAAATCCTTTCACACTATGGGTATGAACTAAAAGAAGTACAACCTGTGGATATGTTCCCTATGACCGCTCACGTTGAGTGCGTAAGTTTGTTGACTAAAGTACAGAATTAAAAGTGTAGAAAAGCCTAGTAAATATAGGGATTTCAAAGAGTTGATGTATCCCAAAATAGAGATGGAAGATAGCCTGGAAGCAATAGAAAATCATGAGATTTTTGAAGGTTGTGTAGACAAGACTATTGAAGTAGGTTGTATCGATAAAAATGTTGATATGCTTTTTAATAGGGGGTTGACATACATACTATCGGAATTTTTGTTTCATTGATTATTTTGGTGAGTGAGAATTTTATTATGTTGGTATAATAAAGTACGTCTATGTCAGTGATAAAATAATTTGAGGAGATGTAAAGCTATGATAAGCCTTGGTATTGCAATAAAGAAAAATGAGCTATGGTATTCTGTTGTTGATGGATCAAATATGGAATCTGCTGTTCTTTTGGAGACTGGAAAGCAAAGTTTTCAAATAGATACACATACAGGGAGATTGATGATGAATTTCCATAATATCTTTACTGAATTAATTACAAAATTTCACCCTGATACTATTGCATATAAGCTATCTTTAAAGATTAATATGAAGCAGATACCTTATATGCACTTTTCAATTGGAGTTTTAAATTTGTTGTGTATTCAAAACAATATAGCTGTTACTGAAAGAAGCAATCAGTGGATTACAGCGGGGAAGAGAGTAAAAATAATAAATTGTACGGAGCATTTTTCAGATATACGTTTTAGAACTGATGAAGAAATGCAAGCTACATTAATTGCGTGGTTTGAGATTGGGCAGTAATATGGATATTGAAAATGATTATTCTGGTGAAGAAATTGGAAAATATAAACTAATAGCTAAGTTGGGGAATGGTGGATTTGGTGCAGTTTATAAAGCTGTGGATAGAGTTTTAAATGCGGAAAAGGCTATTAAAATATTGGAAGTTTCAAATCCTAGAAAAGCATACGAACTTTTTAATGAAGCGGCAATTCCATATGAATGCCAGCATAACAATATTATTAGAATAAATAGTGGTGAGTTGCTCAACTTCAATTCTGAACTGGTTTTTGTTGTGGATATGGAATTAGTAAACGGAACTTCGCTTGAAAGTCTACTTAGAAATAGATTCATCCCTATTGCTGAGAGTATACATTATATTAAGGATATCTTGTTTGCAGTTGAATTTTCTCATTTAAAAGGTATCATACATAGAGATATAAAACCTGCAAATATTTTGCTTGATAACGGTATTCCTAAATTGTCTGATTTTGGTTTATCAACGGCATTAGGTGATTTAATTATTCCGTGGAAGTGGTATATAACTCATGCAGCCCCAGAAACATTTGTAAATGATTCGGTTGCAACAGTAGAAACAGATATTTTTGCCTTAGGTATGACGATGTTCCGGATGGTAAATAATATATCAAACTGGAATTTGTTTTTACAAAATATAACTAACTTTGAAAGCCTTATAAAAACGGGGAAATTAATGGGAAAAATACCGCAAGCACCTTATGTTCCATTAAAAATTCAGCGGATAATTAAGAAGGCTTGCAACCCTTCACCTGAAAAAAGATATCATAGTGCTACAGAGATGAGAAATTCTCTTGAGAAAATACACTTTTTATATAATTGGTCTATGTGTGATACTTATCATTGGATAGGACTGTCTAATGGATTGCCAAAAAAAGATATTTTTTTAGAAATGAAAAGAAAAAGTATAGATGTTGTAGTTAAAAATAATGGCAGACGTTCTTCTAGTGATAGTAAAAATTTTTTCACTTTAGAAGAAGCTAAGGCTTATTTATTTGAATATATAAGGTCAACGACTATACAATAAAATGTCTGGCTTAATATTGATTAAGGTAGATAAAACGCTAAAAAGTAGAAAAATATAAAAAATCCGAGGTGGTGGATGTAAATTCATATATCTCGATATTACAATTTAATAAGGTATACGGCTATTAAGTCAGTATTAGTTAATTTATTTTTTTGCTTTATATACGCTATAATAAAGCTATATAAATGGATATAGCGGAGGTTATTCATGAGTATAAGCACTGAGATTAAAGATATTAGAAGGAAATGTCTGTTGAATCAAACTAAGCTATTTTAAAACTGTCTGTTGCTTCATTTAGAGATTTTTCTGTGATTTCCTTAATATTATTAATCAAAGCTTGAATGCTGTTTGCACTATTATCTGATATGTACATGCAATTGGCTACATGGTCGCCAATTCCACATCCTCGTGCTACAGTGATAATATCTTTAGAAGCAAAGATATCTAAAAAATTCTGTCCAGTCTTTCCAGTTCTTCTACCGAAACATATGCTTACACCAACATAAGGAGCACTTGCGGTTTTTGCCCATTTATTAGCCCAAATAGTAGATGCTTTTGTCATTCTTTGAAACGCAGCCATTCCAAATTCGGCTAGGAATCTTTTGTGTCCATACCAATTTCCAAAATAGTCAGCATTACGGAGTTTTGCTGAAATTTTAATTGGTTCACCTTCACTTAATTTAATGATGACATCGGTTTTATTATCTTTGCTTTTGCTACCAATACCGTCAACCGATACTATTGTGGCATTAGGCTCAATACCTTCATTAATCATCCAATCTGGTAGACTATAAGGTAATTTTTCGCCAATATGATTACTAACCATTGTTACTATTTCATTTTCGAATGCATCCGAAGCTTGTGACATTGTTTACTCCTCCTAAGTATTAATCCTTTATTGTTTCCATAATATCTTCTAATTTACAATCCATTGCTTCACAGATTTTAAGCAGAATATCGGTTGTAATATTTGCCCCTTTACCGAGTTTTGCAATGGAAGCTGCACTAATTCCAGCTGCTTCCTTGAGATCATTTTTATTCATTTCTTTGTCGATTAACATTTTCCATAATTTGTTATAACTGATTCGCATTTTATATTCTCCAATTAATCTGTAACATCCATAAGGAATCCGTATCTTCCTGGTTCAAAACCTTTTGTAAAGGTGATAACATTGGTTCCGGTAGATTCAAAATCGATATCTGGAACATTATTCATATTGTCAAGAAGTATTACTTGCCCACAGTTTTGATGATTGGTGAAGAATGTGTATAGGGCAGTTCTCATGCTTTCAGAAGATAAATCAGATACGCCTTGGTCTAATCCTAGAAGAGGTGTATCGATTATGAGAAATCCAGGGTCATAAGCTGCTTTTTTAGAAAGATATTCTCTAAATGACATGGCAATAATACTATTTAAGAATGCGGTATATCCTTGACCGTTAAAATTCTGTTTTTTGTGTCCATTTATTTCTATATCAAATGTAGAAAGGTTGAAGCGAGCAGTTGTTAAGTTAGGGAACTTACATTCGACTAAGGCGTTTTTTATCAGCGTATCGATTTCTACTAAAAAGTCTTTGTCAAAAAGTTCTTTTGGGTGATATTCAGTTTCTGATTTGTCTTCATTTGGTAACGCCCTAAGATCGGTTTCCCAACTTGATGCAAACTCCGTAATAATACTCAGTTCATGTTTTATTTGGATATAACTGCGATAATCGTTAAGGGCTTTCTTTAGTGCCTCTGCCTCTGGTTGAAGTTCTTCTTGGATGATGTTATCAATATCATCGCGTTGTGATTTTAGTTCAATGAGTTGAGCAGTAATTTCTACTTCTTCTGCAGTTAATTCATTTTCAGTTTCAATTAAACCATTCATTTGATTTGTAATCCTATGTAGTTCTGCTTGAGCAGATTCTATATAGGATTTTTTGCTTTTAGAGGGAATCGTACCTTCACAGAAAGGGCATATAGCGTTAGGAGTAACATTTTCCATCTCGACTTCGCCGTTTACGATAAAAGATAAGCGCTTGATGTCAGAAATATATTGTCCGTGAAGTGTAGCATACCGTTCTTTTAACAGATTGCATTCTGCAGCCTTCTTTTGTAATTCTAGTATTTGGTTTATTATTTTTTTGTTTTTATCGGAAGCTATGTCGATTTTTTCTTCTGTTACTTTTATATCGTTAATTATTTCTTGCATTTTAGCATCGACATCTACATTGTCGAAGAGTGCTAGTTGTTCTTCTAATGATTTCTTTTTTTCCGCTACAGAGGATATTTTCTTATTGACATATTCTTCCACAGCTTTTTTACGTGCTACCCGGATTTCTTTCCTAACTGTGGGGTCAACGATTGAAAGATTCTTACCATTGATTAGTAAAAGTAAAGAAGAGAGAAAGGCCGTCTTTTGCGTAGCTTGTGTTGGTTCAATTACAGAATTCTCTTTTACTATGTCGTTAACGGTAAATAGGAGGAGGGGAAGAATCGTTCTCCAGGTCATTTTCTGTGTTTCGAAGTATTTATTTTTATATATCGCTTGCTCGTCATCAATACCAATAGATGTTAGTAATAAGTCACTTAATAATGGTGTGTGTGTTTTCTTTTTTCTGCTTGATCTTTTTAAGTCATAGACCCCATTATCAAATCCAGGTACATTTGTAATAATATCAACTTTATTTTTGCCGAATGTACGGCTGATTTGAATGCTCCCTTTTGGTGTATTTAGAATCAATTGGATAGTTGTGTAACCAAGGCTATCATCAAAGGGCTTATCGTCTCCACCGAAACAGTAATCAATACACTTGATAATACATGTTTTTCCAGTGTTTGAACGACCTTGAATTAAGTTAAGCCCTGGTTTTAGTTCTACAAAAGAGTCTTGTCTATTGATACCACAAGCAAGAACTTTACTTATATATAGTTTATTCATGCGTTTCTCCTCAGTGCTTTAATCGCTTTTTTATTAATGAAATTTAGGATTTCTTCATCTGATACACCTGAAAATTTTGTATGTACCTTTTGGGCGATAGAGTAATATTGGGTTGCGTAATCAGAGGATAAGGATTCCACATACTTTCTACCTCGATGGTTAATATTATATGTAAATCCTTTTTTAGTTCGATTGATTGAAACTAAACCAGCAAGTATAAATTCTTTTATTCCATCGTTGCAACTGGCACGTTTTGATGCTAATTCACTAAAATTAAAAGTGCTATCTCCATGTAGGTTATTATGAGAAATATCAAAATCTTTACTATATATTGTTATAAAATCATAGGCTGAAATGCGGTCGATAGTTGCTGCGTTAGGGGATATACAAGATAGTAGTAATAAGCAGCGAAGTCCTGCATCAAATGGTGAATTGAATAGCTTATTCATCAATATTTACCCACGATTTTATAATGTCGTCATTTATCAGAAGGTGACAAATGCCTTTCTTTTCAAGATTACCGATAAGACCAACAAGATTGATAAGTGCAGACTTTGTCAAAGATATTGTAGTAATTCTTTCTAGGACTGCTTTTAATCTATCATAACCTGTGCTGTAGTCATCATAATAGGTGTCTTCAATACCTGCAAAGGCATCTTTTTTTAGTGTTGTGAACTGCTTATCTCCATCTGAAAAAGTTTCTCTTGCCATGCGCTTTACGAACTCTGCCTGATAATATGCTTTTCGTTGTGAAGAGTAGTGATGCAATAGATTTTTGGGAAGAGTAGTAGATATTTTATCTGGAGTAACCTTTCCGAGAGCAAGTCCTAATTTTTCTGCATAAATCTCGCATAATGCATTTACATATGGTAACTCTTCTGGTGTAAGCAAATTAGGTTGGATAAGCTCAATCTGAATTTTTATTTTCTCATTTCCTAGATAAATAATATTACTATCACTATCAAAGCGAACATGATTTATGGGGGTATATGGTATGCCCGCTTCATCATAGTCCGTGGGTGAATTATTAAAAATATTTACATTGCCACCCGGCTGGTTATTTACATTAATATTATGTTCCCCTGTTTGTTGGATAGTCGGTGGGGCAGAAGTATCGGTTATTACAGTATCTTTAGTATCCATTACGAATGCTCCTACAATTTAATGGTTAAAGTTCCGTTATTTGTCATGTTGACATTAGTATTTCCGTTTTGAACGACATTAGTTTGTTGTTGAATAGTGGTACTATTTTCAATCTTGGTATCATCTTCAGGAAGAGGATATAAACGCATATATAAGTCACGCATCTCTGTCCTTAATCGATTCGTTTCAGGACGAAGCACTTCTCGTAGCTGTTGGCCTTCTTCGGCTGATTCATTTCTAAACCATAGGAAATTTCTGTCTGGCAGTAAACGAAGGAATTTGTCAGAAATGTAATATTTATAATCATCAAGCACTTTTATGGTATCTTCTACAATTCGGCGAAGTGCTGTATCCTCAATTTCACGATATTCAAATTGCCAATACCGTATGAATTCGGAAATTTCATCTGATAAGAGCAGTTTTGTTCCTTCGCCAGAAGGATCGTGGTCAATACAGTATTTAAGGATAGGTTTTGCCCCTGTACGGAATTCTTTAAGGAGAGCTGTATCTTCCATACACAAATTATTAATGATTAGTTTTTGAATTTGTACATTTTTGATGGAGGTATTATTACCTACTTCGTTAGTTAGATTTTCCGTTTTGTTTTCTCCAGCATCGACTTGAGATAGTGTCGTGGTTGAAAATTTATTGTATATATTTTCAGAAGGTGTAGAGCCTTCTATTTTTTTTGTCTTTTTATTGGAGACTTTTCTTTCTTTGGATGCTGCTGATGTAAGTATCTCTTCAAAAAAGTATGCAATTTTCTCTGATGTGTTATGTAGGTCAAGTGATTCAATATTAGGTCTAAATGTATCATATAGCCGTTGTGTGGTTGCTTCGGGGAAGTTATCTAAGTAGTTGATGAACTGTTCTGGATCTATGTGAGGCAAAATGCGTTGGGCAATCTTTGTAATTTTAGTTTGACCGTTGTAATAGGCTTTAAATGTATTGGTGCTTACATCTTCTAGATGTAAAAAGCCATCTTCGGTAAGGATTGACTCAAATAAAGTCTTGACAAAAATCTGAGTATTGTAAGACCCACCTATGATGGGCTTAAGTTTGTGTGCAAATTCTGTGAATTCCATAATTCACCTCTTTCGTTAATTATACCTAAGGATACCGGAGGTTATCCGTCACTACCAAGTTCTACCAATTCAGAACTCTATAATGAAAACTGTAAAGAGCAACAAGTGCGTAATTGCTAAAGAGTAGATGTCAGGGAATGTATCTTTAACTATATTTTATCAATAAACAAGATAAAAATATACATTTTTGCAAGATAATTCAATGCGTTTGTAGAGAGTAATTAGCAAAATGCGTTTGCTCGTACATTTACATTTTTATATCGCAAGGCCTGATTAGCTATAGGGCATTGGGATACAAATATCGGTACCATCTATAGGACAACCTATAGATGGGGACGATAGAAGTACCCTTAGTTCCTTATGCTCAAATTAGGCGTCTTAGGCTCTTTAGGTCGGTACTTCTATAGGTACTGACCTTTATTTGTTTCCTATGCCCCTCTGCAAGAACCAGGCAGAAAGGGTAGGAACACTATGAAGATTAAGATGCGTTACGAGAATGCATACCAGACCATTGAAGTTGAAACAACGGAGCTTGAAGAATGGTTGAATATCTCTATCTCAGTGGATGAAAGTAAAGATGATTACGAAAAGAGAGTTCAAAAAGAAATCGAAGTCCAATTTAATAGGCCAGACTACAACTGTTTTCATAAGTTTGACCGTCATAGAGGGAATAGTAAGGCACAACTTAATGATGAAGCTGATGGCTTGGATCTTACCGAACCTTTGATGGATGAAGTTATTGATTCTAGAATTTTTTGCAAAGAATCTATTGAACGTGAATCTCAGTGGGAGTATGAGGCTACTTGTTTAAAGGTTCGTGAAGTTTTAAAACCTAGTGCAGCTGACATGGTGGTTGCTATTGCACTTGATGGGCAGACTGTAGCTGAATATGCTGCATCTATTGGGGATGAAGCTAACAATGTCAGTCATCGATATAGACGTGCTCTCAATACATTAAAAAAAGTTTTTTTAAATACGTCCTTTTGACCCTTTTCCAAAGGCTACTAAGTAGGAGGAAAAAGATCCTCCAATCATTTAAGTTGATTAAGGAGGTAATTCGAATGGAATTACAAGTATTTAACAATGCTGAGTTTGGCTCTGTAAGAACTACAACGGTAAATGGTGATGTCATGTTTGTTGGTAAGGATGTGGCAGATATCCTCGGGTACCAAAACGGTAGTCGAGATATTAACCGTCATGTTGCGGTAGAGAATCGACTCAAGACTATGATTTTTGATGGTAATCAGAATAAGGAAACCATTCTTATTAACGAATCGGGACTTTACAGTCTTATTCTGTCCAGTAAGATGCCGAATGCTAGAAAGTTTAAGCACTGGGTAACGGCAGAAGTTCTTCCGTCTATCCGCAAGCATGGCATGTATGCTATGGATGAGATTTTGGAAAATCCAGACTTTGTCATCGCAGCTTTTACCAAGCTTAAGGAAGAACGGGAGAAACGAAAACAGTTTGAATGCTTAAGTTTAGCTCAGCAACAACAAATAGCGGAAATGCAACCAAAAGCAAGTTACTATGATTTGATTTTGCAGAATACGAATACTGTACCGATTACACAAATTGCAAAAGATTATGGTATGAGTGGGCAACGCTTTAATACATTACTACATGACCTTGGTGTTCAATATAAGTTTAGAAAAACATGGCTCTTATATCAGAACTATGCAGATTGCGGATATACACAATCTCGTACTTATGCGATTGACGATAACAGAAGTGTGATGCATACCTACTGGACACAAAAGGGCAGACTTTTCCTATATGACCTTTTAAAGAGTGAAGGTATTTATCCACTCATCGAGCAGGAGGTATAGGTCTATGACTATCGATAAGTTTAACTCTGAGGGGTATTACGACCCGACCACCTATGAGGCACTTACCAATATTTATCGTGAGGAAACGGTAGCTGATAAAAAGGCTGTCTATCTACCATTAGTGTACATTTGCAGCCCCTATGCCGGTGATGTTGACCATAACGTAACAAATGCTAGAACATATATTCGTTTTGCCGTTGATAACAATGCAATCCCTATAACGCCACATCTTTTATACCCACCGTTTATGGATGATAGTCGTGAAGAGGACCGTGAACTGGCTATGCATTTTAACTATGTACTCTTGGGTAAATGTACAGAACTTTGGGTTTGCGGAGGGCTTGTAAGACAAGGGCTGGTTCGTGAAATTGGTCTTACAGACGCAGACAAATCGAGTAATAGAATATGACGAGCAGATGGTCAGAAGGCTCATTGAAAAGATAACGGTCTACGATGACAAACTTATCTTTGAATTTAAATCTGGCATGACCATAGATCATAAGAGATAAGTAAATAGCAAACGAAATCAGCACCTTGCAGCAATGCAGGGTGTTTTGTTGTTATTAGAAAATTTACAGAGTAGGAGTTTGCCAGGATTGAAAATATCAACCATTTGGTTTATAATGTTATGATTTCATGTGCGTTTTGAGGATGGAGGATAACATGAATACATCCGATATGATTAAAGAATTATGTAATAAAAAATATAAGTGTTTCTGAACTTGCCAGAAGGATAGGACAGCCTCCACAGAACTTTGGGAAGAAACTGAAATGAGATACTGTGACCCTAGACGAACTAAAGCAGATAGCTGATGTTATGGAAGTGACCTATGAGCAGTCGTTTATCTTTCCAGACGGGAATCAGATAAAAACGAGTAATGAATAGGAGAAGACTGAAATGGACTTACTGTTAAATAATGTGTTGCACCTAACACAAGAAGAGATAAGAAATAGCAAAATTGAATTTAATATGCAAGCTGGCAGTGGTGGTCAACCTTTTCTTGATAGATGGCTAAAACATTCAGAAGAAGAAAAATCTACAGGCACTTGTAAGGATTGCTCATACTGGGGTTGGTATGGTAAACAGAGAAATTTTTGTCTAGGACAATGGGTCTTTAGTTTTGCAAGAATGACAGAAGATGAATGGCTCCTTATTTCGGCTGCACAGATTATTGATACGCCAACTGATGATTGGGCTACTGTTCAGGTTTTAGAAAAGTATATACCTCTGTTTGGCAGATTAATCATTAAGTGTAAAAAAGGCAATACCTTTTCAAGATATGTATTTAACTTGAGTAAATACCTTGATCAGGCAATAGTCAGAGAAGTTCTTCCATGCGTTTATAGTGGTGAGAAGTTTGAAGGTTATGATAGGGTTCACTTACCATTTCATAGATTAGCTGATATTTTTGCCGGAAGAATTCTTCCAACATATTATGAGGCATTGAAGAAAATTACTGGTGTATATTGTTTAACGGATACTCATACGGGTAAATTGTACATAGGTTCTGCTACAGGGGAAGAAGGAGTTGCTCAAAGATGGGGTAATTACCTGGATTCAAAGCACGGTGGAAATAAAAAGCTAATAGCACTTTACGATCAAAAAGGGGCAGCGTACTTTGAAAGGTACTTTACATATACCCTGCTTGAGTATTTTGGACTTTCGTATGATCCTATAAAAATCATCGAACGAGAGCAATACTGGAAACACTGCTTTGACACCATCAAAAACGGGTATAACGATAATTAATGCAAACGCTTTGTTGTTTGCCTATACAGGCAATAAGAGAACTCAACAGTTTAGTCGGTTCGATATACCGATTTTAGTGCAAAAACAGGTGTTCCGCCATTCCCGTGGACACTCCTTGAAATAGTGCTACTTTGTTAGAGAACAGAACCACGTTGAGGCAGTGGCTTTGCTTACTAGAAAGGAAGACTAAATATATGTTTAAACCAATTCGCAAAAAGATAAATGAAATAGACCATAGTGCTGCAGAAGCTTTATTACAATCTAATCGTCGAGGCATTCTAGCCATGAATGGCGATAATGGTTATCCGTATGCTATTCCTATTAATTATTTTTATGATAGTCTTGCACAGAAAATTTATTTTCATGGAGCCAAAGCTGGTCATAAAGTAGAGGCATTGAAAGTTTCAGATAAGGTATGTTTTACCGTATATGGTAATGAGCGTATTGATGAAGCTGAATTATGGGCGCCGTATGTGCAAAGTGTAGTTGTATTTGGGAGATGTCGTTTGTTAGAGGCAGGTTCAGAATCTATAGATCGATTAAAAGAATTTGCTATGAAATATTATCCTAGTGAGCAGCTTGTAGATGAAGAGATTGCTCATGCTGGTAGAGCAGTTCAAATGTTTGAAATTACTATTGAACATATGAGTGGTAAACAAGTACAAGAGAAATAATGGATTAGTCCTTCGCTTATGCGAAGGGCTTTTCTTATACACTCATACTTATAAATGTAATATAATGTAATTAGTGATAATCATTTTAAAAATATAGTTCATGGGAGAGAGATATGATACAGTTAAAAGATTTAGGTACATTTGAATCTGTACCTCACATCGTAACAGATATTGTAACAGGAAATATTAGGGCCTTAGAAAATGCATTAACCAATGGTTGGGATATTAATCAACCTATACAAATTGGTAAATATGGTGAGTATACACCTTTACAATTAGCGTTAGTGATGGAATGTTTGCCAAGTGTTCAATGGTTAGTTGAGCATGGTGTGAATCTAAATGATAAAGAAAATCCAAGCTTCTTGTTAGCTGTACGTTATGGAAATAAAGAGTTAATCGACTATGTTGTGGCTCATGGTGCTAATATTCACGTTTTGAACTCTGTGGATGTAGATGCTTTTCAAGCTGCCATATATGGCAAAAAATATGAGAACTTACAAATTATTCATGACTTGGGCCATACTGTACAGAAATATGGTGGTAAAGCTTTCAGGAATGCCATTACAGACAAAAATTATGAGGTTCTAGACTTCTTTATCCATAATGGTGTAGATATTAATTACAATAAGCCTGATTCGGTATATCCTTTTAAGCCAACGCCATTATGTGTAGCAGCTCGGTATGTAGACTTACAGATGTGTAAATATTTTGTAGAACATGGCGCGGATGTGACTATCACGGAAAAGGATGGTATGCGTCCCTATAGTATTGCCGTTGAAAAGGGCGATATGGAAATGGCAGAGTACTTTAAAATATTAGAGCCACCGGAGTTCCATGATATACAGAATAAAATGGATCAATTAAAACCATTTAAACTACCAAAGGCGTTAGTATCCTTTTTAGAGGGCGATACTCTCTATTTTGAATTACCAGACTCTGATTTTATATCTATAGAGTTCTTACCTCTCATCGATACGGTTCCATTTAAAATGGGTCGTCGTAAACTATTACGACTATCTAAAGAACTAGGCGAGTATAACGACTGGCAAATTGTATGGGATCCTAAGTCTAAAAAGATTGGTTGTTATGATACAGAACACCAAGAACTACGAGAACTATGCAAGTTTGATGAGTTTATGGCAGATATATCAGGTCATTTAGAAACCTTATTCTAATGTATATCGTAAAGGAGAAGCGATACATATGATAGATACCTTTGAGAAAACATATACAGATTGGTCAATTGATGTGGGTGAATACAAATATGAAGGTATAACTTTGAAAGAAGTAGAGCAAAATCTGTATTCGATTCAAGATAACGATATAGATTTTCTTATCGTTTCACCAGCAAAGGCTATTTCAGTAGGTACTAAGCTATATAACTTTGTACAAGTTTGTAGTGACCAACATACAGAATTATTACATATCGAGATAAGTGTAACCAATGATGGTGAGCAAGGTGCCATTATATATGGTAAAAATGAACTAGGACATCAAGAGGCACTCCAGATTATAGAAGACTTTATTGCACATCATAAGGTTTCATCATTAGAAGAGTGGGACATCGTGTTAGATTTAAGACCGAAGATGGAAAGTTACGTAAAGGATTCTGAAAATGACTAATGGGATAATATATGATGAACAGTTAAAGCAATACACCTTTTTTTATGAAGGTATACAATTTTGCTGGGATGATGTTCCAACAGATGCTAATGTAGATACGGCAAAGTTATTAGCTGTTAATTATCATAAGAATATAGATGCAATTGCTACTTTCATTTATAACGAAATCCGAGATTGGTATGGTGATGTTACCATTGATGAAGTGAAAACACGGATAGGTATGCCTATTATTGAACCAGACCGAGATGCTGTAACCTATTGCGAGCAAACCTTTGATGATACCCATATCTTTTCTTTTACGTTTTGGGATAATGAATTCACAGATTTGCATTATTTTGCTATAGATGGATGATATACTTTCAATGATTTAGCTATTATAACTTATATGCGGAGCCTATTATGCTATATACACCGAATAACATTTTGTATAAGTACATTCGTTACCGATTTAGACGGATTCAGATTCAATGTAATATGTTATATGATATAGCACCAGAGGAAGAGGATGAGATTTATCGCAATCTATTAAAGAAGAGAGCGAAGATATTAATTCCCGTTGGCATATTATATTTCTTGATTTTTGGGAGTATCTTCGCTTGGTTAGTAGGAACCAGTGAGGAACTAAATCCGTTAATGAAATGGGAATTAAGGGTAATATACAATGTTATACCCATTTTAAATACCGTAGAGATTAAGTGGTATGCCTACTCTTTAGATCTATTGCGGGCAGCAGTCATATTAATGCCTCTAGCGATTATAAATTCATTTCCTTATATAATTATTGCCTATATTGTAGATACTATATTGATACGACGAGAGGTGAAAGCTTTAATAAAAAAATATTCCATTAATGACATAAAATGTGATTAGATTATATCCATTTGGCTAGGAGAGAGTATTATGAATAATCTAAAAGACTTTGATTGGACCGGATTTTGGAACGATGTTGATTATGCATTT
>ERZ857521.3153-NODE-3153-length-14088-cov-6.185705_pt1 | contig 14088 bp, 17 predicted proteins | sample MGYA00519701_ERZ857521 | MGnify/ENA primary metagenome ERZ857521 (study PRJEB31778, sample SAMEA3449346) | human gut metagenome | biome: human gut; feature: human-associated habitat; material: faeces | place: United Kingdom | collected 2010/2012 ...
CCTTCAAAGCTGTCCACCAGCAGCAGCACGCCGTCCACCATTTTGAGCACGCGCTCCACCTCGCCGCCAAAGTCGGCGTGGCCGGGGGTATCGACGATGTTGATTTTCGCGTCGTGATAGTGCACGGCGGTGTTCTTGGACAGGATGGTAATGCCGCGCTCGCGCTCCAGATCGTTGGAGTCCATCACGCGGTCTGCAACCTCCTGGTTCTGGCGGAAAACGCCGCCCTGCTTGAGCATTTCGTTTACCAGGGTGGTCTTGCCGTGGTCAACGTGGGCAATGATGGCGATGTTGCGGATATCGGAACGAATCATGCGAATCAGCCTTCCTCGTATCAAAAATTACTGTTAAAACTGCGCTCTGGGAGCCAGCTCGCTCAGCTCCAGCCCCTTGTTGTTTTCCTGTGCCAGGCGGATGCTCCACTCGTTTTCAAACAGCAGCACATCGCGCTCCTCGGCGTCCTGTGCGCGGCCGGAGGTGGAGGTGAGCTTGAGCTCGGCCACGGGAATGGCCGTATCCGTCACCCACCGCACATAGCGGAAGGGCAGCTGCTCCACCACCAGATCCACGCCGTACTCGCTCTTGAGGCGGTAAGTGAGCACGTCAAACTGCAGCACGCCCACCACGCCGACCAGAAAATCCTCGCGCCCGGTTTCGGTGCGCACGAAGGTTTGGATCGCGCCTTCCTCGCTGAGCTGCATAATGCCCTTGACAAACTGCTTGCGCTTCATGCTGTCCAGCGGGCGCACGCGGGCAAAATGCTCCGGCGCGAACACGGGGATCTTTTCAAACCGGATCTTGCGGCCCACGCACAGCGTATCGCCCAAATGGTAGATGCCTGGATCGAACAGGCCGATGATATCGCCCGGATAGGCGGTCTCGATGCCCTCGCGCTCGTCGGCCATGAACTGCTGGGGCTGCTTGACCTGAATCTCCTTGCCCGAGCCCGAGTGCCACACGGTCATGCCCTTGCGGAACTCGCCCGACACGATGCGCAAAAAGGCCAGGCGATCGCGGTGCGCGGGGTTCATGTTGGCCTGAATCTTAAAGATAAAGCCCGAGAAGCGCTCGTCATCCGGCTCCACCATGCCCTGATCGCTCTCGCGCGGCAGCGGCGGAGGGGTATACTGCAAAAAGCGCTCCAGGAACGGCTCCACGCCAAAGTTCGTCACCGCGCTGCCAAAGAACATGGGGGTCAATTGACCCGCGCGCACAGCGTCTAGATCAAAGGCGTCGCCCGCCTCGTCCAGCAGCTCGATCTCATCGTGCAGGCGGCTGAGATAATGCTTGTCCAGCATGCCGGGCAGCGCGGGATCATCCAGCGCAATCTCGGTCTTGCCCGCCTTGACCTTGCCGTGGTCGCCGCCAAAGTACAATTCAATCTGATTGGTATCCCGGTGATACACGCCTTGGAAATCGCCGTCCGTGCCGATGGGCCAGTTGACGGGGCAGGCATGGATGCCCAGCACGTTTTCCAGTTCGTCCATCAGCTGGAAGGGATCCTTAGCCGCGCGGTCCATCTTGTTTACAAAGGTGAAGATGGGAATGCCGCGCATCCGGCAGACCTTGAACAGCTTGATCGTCTGCTCCTCCACGCCCTTGGCGGCGTCAATGAGCATCACGGCGCTGTCGGCCGCCACCAGCACACGGTAGGTATCCTCGCTGAAATCCTGATGGCCCGGGGTATCCAGAATGTTGATGTTAAAGCCATTGAAGGAGAACTGCATGGCGCTGCTGGTAACAGAAATGCCGCGCTGCTTTTCAATCTCCATCCAGTCGCTGGTTGCATGGCGCTCAGCCTTGCGCGCCTTGACCGAGCCCGCCTGACGGATTGCGCCGCCGTACAGCAGCAGCTTTTCAGTCAGCGTGGTTTTACCGGCGTCCGGGTGGCTGATAATGGCGAACGTTCGTCTGCGGGCGACTTCGTCCTGAAGCATAACCTTTCCCCTTCCTGTGGCCTTTGCCACGATCGTATATTATAAGCCCTGCAAGGCGCAGATGTCAATATTATGGTCGGAAAAACCGCCCAAATTGCGCAAAAAATGCAGCGGGCAAAAGGACGTTGCCGTGCAAATTTTCTGTTGCATCCGCAACGAAAATGGGCTATGATAAGGAAAACGCCCGCAAGGAGGATTGCATGCGCCCGCTGTATGACTGCGCGCTTTTTCAAGGCCTGCCGGAAGCCGATCTGCACGCCGCGCTGCGCTTTTTTGCCGCGCAGGAGCGCGCTTGCCCGCGCGGCGCGCTGCTCAAGGCCTCCCCGGCTCCGCTGCATGCCTTCGGGCTGGTGCTGGACGGCCGCGTGCGCGTGAGCATGACCGACATCGACGGCCGCGAAATGCTGCTTTCGCAGGTGGGCGCGGGGCAAACCTTCGGCGAGGCGCTGTGCTATCTGCAATCGGGCGCCCCCATCATCATCAGCGCCGCATCGGACGCAAGCATCCTGTGGCTGCGCTGCGAGGGGCTGCGCCGCCCGCCGCAAACCGAGCTGGAAGCCTTGCTTCAGCAGCGTTTTACCGCCATGCTGGCACGCCGCACACTGCAAATGAACGACCGCATCCAGATTCTCTCCCGCGCGGGCATCCGCGAAAAGCTGATGGCCTTCTTTACCGAGTGCGCGCGCGACGCGGGCAGCAGCGCCTTTGATATCCCCTTTGACCGAGCGGGCATGGCCGCCTACCTGGGGGTGGATCGCAGCGCACTGTCGCGCATGCTGTCCCAATTGCAGGCGCAGGGCGTGCTGCGCTACCGCAAAAACCATTTTGAACTGCTGGGCGGCGGGTAAAATTTGTTTTTTGTTGCAATTGCAACCGATAAAAGCAGGCAAAACGGCTATAATATCTTCCGTTCGGAGACGAACGAAAGGAAGGTATTTATAAAATGAAAAAACTATTCGCCTGCCTGCTGGCGCTGATGCTGACCCTGTCCCTGACCGCCTGCTCCCTGGCCGAGCAGCCCGCCGCCGTGCGCCTGGCCGCCCTGAAGGGCCCCACCGCCATGGGTCTGGTGCAGCTGCTGGATGAAAGCGAAAACGGCAAGGCCGCCAACAGCTATGCTTTCCTGCTGGCCGGCTCCGCCGATGAAATCACCCCCAAGCTCATTCAAGGCGAAATCGATATCGCCGCCGTGCCCGTCAACCTGGCCTCCGTGCTGTACAGCAAGACCAACGGCGCGCTGGAGCTGGTGGCCGTCAACGCCCTGGGCGTATTGTATGTGGTGGAAAAGGGCGGCGAGAGCATCCAAAGCCTGGCCGACCTGAAGGGCAAAACCGTCTACGCCACCGGCAAGGGCTCCACGCCTGAATACAACCTGACCTACCTGCTCAAGTCCGCCGGTCTGGATATCGAAAAGGATCTGACCGTGGAATGGAAGAGCGAGCCCACCGAGGTGGTGGCGCTGATGAAGGCGCAGGATCAAGCCGTGGCCATGCTGCCCCAGCCCTATGTGACCGTCGCCTCCACCCAGGTGGAGGGTCTGCGCGTGGCGCTGGATCTGACCGCCGAGTGGGACAAGCTGGACAACGGCAGCCGTCTGGTGACGGCGGGCATCGTGGTGCGCCGCGAGTTTGCCCAGCAGCACCCCGAAGCCGTGGAGGGCTTTCTGAAGGATTACGCCGCCTCCGCCCAGTATGTAAACGAGCATGTGGACGAGGCCGCCCAGCTGATTGAAAAGTACAATATCGTCAAGGCAGCCGTCGCCAAGAAGGCCCTGCCGCAGTGCAACATCGTGTGCCTGACGGGCGAGGAAATGCACAGCGCCGTCGCGGGCTATCTGCAGGTGCTTTCCGATCTGAACCCCAAGGCCGTGGGCGGCCAGCTGCCTGGAGAGGACTTCTACTACCTGAATGAAAAGGCCGAGTAATCAAGGCTTACAACTGCAAAATCACTGGCTTGCGCGCGTCGCCGCCGTGCTGTTCTGGCTGCTTGTCTGGCAGGCGGCGGCGATGGCGCTGCACCAGCCCCTGCTGCTCTCCTCCCCATTGCGGGTGGCAGAGCGGCTTTTTGCGCTGCTGGGGGAGCGGGCGTTTTACGCCGCGCTGGGCTACAGCCTGCGGCGCATCGCGCTGGGCTTCTTTGCGGGCTTCCTGCTGGGCGCGCTGCTGGCCATGCTGGCCGTGCGGCTGCCGCTGATGGAGGCCCTGCTGCGCCCGCTGATGGTTACGGTCAAGTCCGTGCCCGTGGCCAGCTTTATCATCCTGGCGCTGCTCTGGCTGTCCGCGCGGCGGCTATCGGCCTTTATCGCGTTTCTGATGGTGCTGCCCATCGCCTATGGCAACCTGCTGTCGGGGCTCAAAAGCACGCCCACGCAGCTATTGGAAATGGCGCGGCTCTATCATGTATCCTGGGGACGGCGGCTGCTGTATATCCAGCTGCCAAACATCAAGCCCCATTTGCTCAGCGCGCTGACGCTGGCGCTGGGCATGAGCTGGAAGGCTGGCGTGGCGGCTGAGGTAATCGGCATTCCCACCGGCTCCATAGGCGAACAGCTGTACCAATCCAAGGTTTACTTTGACCTGATAAGCCTGTATGCCTGGACGGTGGCCATTGTGCTGGTCAGCGTGCTGTTTGAAAAGGCCGTGCTGCTGGCGCTGCGGCTGCTGTATGGAAGGCTGGAGCAGCTATGAGCATTACGCTGTCAAATATCTGTAAGGCCTATGGCGAACGCCGCGTGCTGCGCGGCGTAACGCTGGATATTCCGCAGGGCGTAACCTGCCTGATGGGCCCCTCCGGCTGCGGCAAAACCACGCTGCTGCGCATCCTGACCGGCCTGGAAGCGCCCGACTGCGGCGAAATCACGGGCGTGCCCGCGCGCATCGCCATGGTGTTTCAGGAGGATCGGCTGGTGGATTCCCTCACTGTGCGCGCCAACCTGCGCCTGGCGCTGGGGGCTGGCTACGATCCTGCCGACGCGCAGGCATTGTTAAATGAGCTGGATCTGCCTGACGCGCTACGCCGCACAGTGGGCGAGCTGTCCGGGGGCATGAAGCGCCGCGTTGCCCTGGCCCGCGCGCTGCTGTACGATGCGCCTCTGCTGGTGCTGGACGAGCCCTTCAAGGGGCTGGATGAAACCACTGCCCGCCAATGCATGGACGCGCTTGCCCGCCGCGCCGCCGGCCGCGCCGTGCTGCTGGTCACGCACGACGCGCAGGAGGGCGATTATCTGCATGCGCGAACGCTGCAAATGGAAAAGCTGCAAAGGGTATAGCATCTCCGAAGGGCACAATAATATATTGAATAGAAAATCCGCTCAACGCAAAATGCCGATTGTGGCAAAATGCAGGCATAAAGGCTAATCCTTTTAACAAATTAAACGGAGGCCATCAGATGAAAAAGTGGATTTGCCTGTGTCTGATCGCGCTGCTGTGCGCGGCTGCCTGCGCCATGCTGGCCGAGGGCGAAGCGCTGCCTGCCAACGACGAGCCGCCGGTGGAAAAAACCTGACGCACGGGAGGTTTGAAGCCGTTGGGCCGATCGAAGAAAAGACCGTCGCCCTGCCGGACGGTACAGAACGCGTGGAGCAGTATCAAAACGCCTACTGCACGGCGTGCCATGAGCTGGCACGCGTAATGATTTCCCCCGCCGTGGAAGATACGCTACATACCGGATACGGCGAGGCCGTGCCCAGCGCCTGCGAGCATCCGCTCTATGAGGTGAGCGGCCCTGTGCTGGATGATACCTATGTGGACCTGGACAGCATGCACCTGCACGCCGCATCCCAATCCGCCTTCTGTGTATCCTGCGGGCGCGAAATCCTGATGTTGCTTGCGCCTTCAGCGGTTGAGTCCCATGCCTGGGTGGCATATACCAATGCGCATGTAAGCGATCTGGAGCACTTCTATTGTGAGCGCTGCGAGCTGTGCGGCGCGGTGGCATATTACTCCCGGCCGTGCTACGGCTATCACGAATAACGCGCTTTCGGCGGGCTGCCCGGACAGGCGGCCCGTTTTGCTATCCAAAAAATAGAATAGCGACAGCCGTTGACATTGCATGCATAATATGGCAAGATATAGACACCACGATACATTCTTTGTTTGCTCCGTTTCTCGCCGACTGACAAAAGAAGGGAAACGCCATGAAAAAGTGGATATGTCTGGGGCTTGTTTCCGTGCTGCTGGGCCTGCTTGCCTGCGCGGGCATGGCCGAGGCGCCTACCGAAGTGGAGGACGCCGAAATGGCCAGCTTCCGGGCGCTGGCCGAGGCTTATGTACCCATGGCCGTGGAGAATTGCCCCGACCACACCGTGTTCCAGGTGATCGGCTTCATGGAGGCACAACAGCTCAAAAACGCCTACTGCCTGCGCTGCAATAACGCCATCCGCACCATTTGGGGCGGAGCCTCGTACAAATTGAGCGATTCCGCCTGCCCGCACACCCTGTATATGATTCAGGATCCGTATGAGGATCAGCTGGTCCCCGCCAACGATTACACCCACCTGCAGGGCCAGGCGCACACCTCCCTCTGCGCGGATGCGACCGGAGCGAGACGTATTAAAGGATGGTGCTGACACGTATGAAAAACTGCTTTGCATCTGCCTGCTTGTGCTGCTGTGCCTGTCCGGTACGGCGCAGGGGCAGCCCGCCTTGAACGAGCCGGTGTATTTGATGGTTCAGGGGCAGCTGATGGAGCAGCTGCAAGTGCTGCACAGCGGCCCACGAACCTGCACGCATCCCAGCTTTGCGTTGGAAAAGCAGGAAGCGCCGGATGAGCTGCTCTGCCTGCCGCTGTCCAATTTCTATCATCGCATCGTCACGCCCTGCGAGGCCGTCTGCACCCTGTGTGGGCAGCATCGCGTGGTTGTAACGGCAAGCGAATCCCGCCAGCCCCACGATATGCAGCCGTCAGGGGATGTGCATATCAGCGCAGCCTGTCATATCTATTATGAAGCATGCGCCTGCGGCGAAACCGACAGCTATGTCCTTGCCTGCGGCGAAGAAATCCCACAGGGCAATGCACCGTAAACCGCAATCTGAGAGGGAGCTTCGGCTCCCTCTTTCAGGCTGTCGAAAAAAAGCCTCGTTAAAGCTCCTGGGATACATGAAGGGGCCGCAGCTCCTTCATATGTAATCCGCAGCGGCGGCGTGTACGGCGCGAGGAGCAGCCGAAAGGCTGCTTCCTATGTCATTTCCTGCCCGTGAGCCTTTGGCTCACAAGGAAATGACGTTCCCGATGAAAGTCTGCTTTAGCTGACTTTCATCGGCAGGCTGACGAAAACCCTTTTTCGACAGCCTGTATATTATTTCATTGCAGAATCAAAGCAAATGTATGAATCGGCGGATTTTCATTAGTATATTGACAATTGTCTTGAACTGGTATACAATCCAAATACAGAGGCTGTATTCATCTTTGCGCTATAAATCGCAAATAATGATGCAGTCAAAGTCTGCCCCGCTGGTTTTACACATTCACAAAGAGGAGGATTACGATGAGGAAGCTTTCTGCGTTTTTCATTCTTGCCATCATGTTGCTTGGTTTGACTCTCCCTGCCTCTGCAGTAGTCAGCAATGTGCTGCAAACCTTTGACACTCAAGCTCAAGATGCTTCATGCAGCCACCCTTCTTATGAATTGGCTGGTGAAACTTGGACTGAGACAACCACAATAAGCCTTGCAAGTCATCGCATTGCAACAATGCAGCATGGCTATTGTACCAAGTGTTATAAGAAGACCATTACTGTCATTATATCCTCGAAAATCGAGAATCATGTTTGGTTCACTTATAATGACGAGCATAAGAGCGATGGCGAGCATATCTATTACCAGAAGTGCCGGGCATGCGACGCTCAGACTCAGTACACCCGCGCCTGCGGCGGTTTGCATATGCTATGCATTGATGATTTGACTAAGTAAAGCATTGACATGCACGATGCCTGCATTTCAAATGCCAAGTAAATGAACTGCATTGAATCAGCGGGTCTCAGCGTTGCTTCATGGGCTATTGACATTGCTTAATGAAATCGTGCGCAGCTTTCACCGGGCGCCGCGGGATGCCCGGTTTTTCATGCCTGCGCAATATCCGCATCTTGTTTTCATCCACAGGATATGCTAAAATCATTTTATCCAACCTGCCGGCCAAGCGCGGCACAAATGAAAGGAGCTTTCCCATGATCAAGGTAGGCGTTATCGGCTGCGGCACCATTGCCAACGCGGCGCACATCCCCTCCTATATGAAAAACGCGGATGTGGAGATCAAGTATTTTTGCGACATCATTCCGGAGCGCGCACAGGCGGCCGTTGAAAAATATGGCTGCGGAATTGCCGTGATGGATTATCACGACGTTATCAACGATCCGGAAATCGACGCCATCTCGGTGTGCACCCCCAATCGGATGCATCCCGTGATCACCATTGACGCGCTGCGCGCTGGCAAAAACGTGCTGTGCGAAAAGCCCGCCGCCCGCACCTATGCCGAGGTGGAGCAAATGGTGCAGGCTCAGCGCGAAACGGGCAAGATCCTGGTCATCGGCGTGGTCAACCGCTTTAACGACAGCGTGCGCAAGATCAAGCAGTATATCGACGAGGGGCGCCTGGGCACGGTGCACCATGTATACGTCAGCTTCCGCCAGCATCGCAGCATTCCGGGGCTGGGCGGCGCGTTTACCACCAAGGAAATCGCCGGCGGCGGCGTGCTGATCGACTGGGGCGTGCATTATCTGGATATCGTGATGTACTGCTGCGGCGATCCCAAGGCCGTTACCGTCAGCGGCGAAACCTTCAGCAAGCTGGGGCGCGACATCAAGGGCTATACCTACCGCAAGATGTGGGCCGGCCCGCCCAAGCTGGACGGCGTGTTCGACGTGGAGGAATCCGTCACCGGCCTGGTGCGCACCGAGGGCCCCGTCATCACCCTGAACGGCGCCTGGGCGCAGAACATTGACGAAAAGGAATGCTACATCGATTTCATGGGCGACAAGGCAGGCATTCGCCTGCAATATGGCGGCAAATTCACCCTGTATACCGCCGAGTACGGCGCGCTGGTCAATTACACCCCCGACTTTGAAATGACCGATATGTTCGCCAACGAAATCAACGCCTTTGTGGACTATGTGCAGCATGGCACGCCCATGCCCAGCAAGGTGGAAACCGTGGCTGTCACCGCGCAGCTGATGCAGGCGCTCTACGATTCCGCCGCCGCCCACCGCGAAGTGGTGCTGTAAAAGAATAATTACGCCGGGAGAGCGGGCCAGTCCCCTCCCCCGGCTTTTTTACTTTATAAGAAAGCCAAAGAAATCGAAATGTCATTTAATGGATAAAATGATAAAAATTACAAATTTTATGCACAAAATCTCCTTTGCGGCGGTCAACAATACAACAAAACCGAAAAGGAGAATTGTTATGAAAAAAGTACTGGCTCTCGTTCTCTCGCTCGTTCTGATGCTTGGCGGCAGCGCCGCTGCCTTGGCGGAAACCGCGCAGTCCATCCCGCCGCTCAGCCAGATCTCGTCCAATCCCAATTCCGCCACGTTTACCTGGCGCAGCGATGTATCGACGCAGGATGTGGAGAAGAAGGAGATTTGCTATACTGAAATTAGCATCACCAAGAAAAGCTCAACTTCCGTTTCAATTTATCAGATTACAGAAACAAATGCCAAAGCAGCCGCTATCCAAGGATTTATGTTTGTGCAGCGCTGGAATAACAATAAGTGGGAAAAATATGCAACCCGTGAATTCAATAAAGGCAATACGACTTTGTGTGAAAGCGCTTATACTGTTACGGTCGAAAGTGGTTACTACTATCGTTTAGCGGTTAGCCACTTTGCGGTTTTCGTAGATAGTGACAACTCCTCTTGTAATACTTACAGCCGAGCAATCTATGTTAATTAAATAGTGCGAGGCTTTGAATCAAAGTACAAAAAGTCGATAAATCAAGAGAGGTATTAATTCTAATTGAGTAGTTGTCGTAGAAAAGATAAGCGTTTGCACCGTCTTCTGCTTCGCAAACAAAGACGTCGCCTACGTTTGAAGAAACTATGCAAGAATTGGTTGCAGAAAAGGCAGAAACACTACTGTCACTTTCATGAGCATAAATAAAGAATGTTATATTATCAGTACTGTTACTATATGTGATAAATAGCATGACTTTTTCATCTAAAATGATATTTGCTGAGATATCGCTTAGTTTTAGATCGCCACTATCCATTAGGTAGATAATTGGCAAATTCACACGTTGCTTTGCTTCCTCTAAAGTAGAGAAAGTCGTATAGCTCGTAATCTCCGCTTTATCAGGATCAATATTCAACGGCTCCGGAAACGTAATCCCCAGGTGCAGCTGATCGTTGATCCAGATGACGGCACGGCGGACAACGTTGTTGGCACTGCTGACGGTGACGGGCGCGAGGGCGCTATACAAAAAGGATACCACCATGAGGCATACTGCCGCTGCGGCGATGATCACGACGCGGCGCAGAATGCCTTTTCTTTTTGTGTTTTGGCCTTCGGGGACCTCCGTCTGCTGGAATTGGCGGGCCATATACTGCTGGAAAGCGCGCTGCTTAATTTCTTCGATATGCTCGGGCGAGGGATTGTAAGGCACGTCGTCCATATGCCGGATCTGGTCTTCCAGGGCTTTACGATCATTTCGCTTCATGGCGGCTCCTTTCTAACTCGTGCTGCAGGGATTTTAGCGTGCGCTTGTAGCGGGAGTGTACGGTATAAAGGTTCATCTTAAGCAGCTTGCCAATTTGTTTAAAGCTCAGATTATCCACAATTCGCATCAGCACGATCTCTTTGGCCGGGGAAGGCAGGCGATCGACGGCTTCGCGCACCCGCTGACGATTTTCCTGGGTGATATATTGGGATTCTGCACTGTTGGATGCGATGCTGCCGCTGCGTTCCAGCATGGTTTCGATGGCGGCTCTGCGGACGGTGTTTTTCTGATAATAATCCAGCGCTTCGTGGCGCACAATGGCATACAGCCAGGAGAACAATTTGTCAGGATCCTTGAGCTTATGCAGTTTTTCAGCGGCAATAACCAGGGATTCGGAAATTACATCGTCCGTATCATCTTTGTTTTTGAGGATTTCATATGCAATTTGAAACAGCGTATTCATTTGCCGCTGCGAAATACGGGCCATCATCCATTCCCAGCGTGCTTCCGGTTTTTCCGGCAGCCCAATATGCCCCAACATAACATCCGTCCTTTTGTAAAAGATAGCGCAATTATAGCATTTGCTTCCTATATTTTACTGCGGGTTTTGCCGGATGCAAAAAAAGACCGCCATGGGCGGCCTCTTGATTTTAACGAGGGAGCGGGCAATTACTTGCCGCTCATCTGGCGTTCCTGCTGCTCGATCATGCGCTTTACCATATAGCCGCCGATGTAGCCGGCCTGGCGGGAAGGCAGATCGCCGTTGTAGCCCTGCTTGAGGTTGATGCCCAGCTCACTGGCGATTTCAAACTTCATGTTGTCCAGCGCGGCGCGGGCTTCGGGCACGTTGGGGGTATTGGTGTTGGTGCTGCCATTCTTCTGGCCCTGAGCGGGGTTCTGATTCTGCTGATTATACATTGCTTTCTCTCCCTGTGGGCGCGGCGCGCCCGTTTTTTATTTGCCTGCCATCTGCTTTTCCGCCTGCTCGATCAGGCGACGAACCATGTAGCCGCCGACGTAGCCGTTCTCGCGGCTGGTAAGGTCGCCGTTGTAGCCCTGCTTGAAGTTGATGCCCAGTTCACGGGCGATTTCAAACTTCATGTTGTCCAGCGCGGCGCGCGCCTCGGGCACATTGACCTTCTGCTGAGAGGAATTCTGGTTCATTGCTGTTTCACCTCCTCAACTGGTTTCACGGCTATTTTGACCATCTGCACGCAAAATACACTGGCAGTTTGTGCAAAAAGGCGAAAAGATCGGAAATGTTCGCAATTTATAGAAAATTAAAAGTTTTGTCGCCTTTTGCCTCTTGCAATTTCCGAACATTTGTTGTAAAATGACCTCACAATTTGCAAAAAGGTTCGTGTTTTGCAGATTGTCAAGTTTCTCAGTCCGGAGGCGCGGCATGCGGGAGCTTCGTGAAACCATCCTTCGTCAGGGGCAGTGCGTGGGAGACAGCATCGTCAAGGTAGACATGTTTTTGAACCACCGGCTCGACACCCGCCTGATGTTTGCGATGGGCCGTGAGCTGGCCGATTATTTCGGCAAGGACAAGCCGGATATCGTGCTCACAGTGGAAGCCAGCGGCATCGCCCTGGCGCTGGCCGCGGCGCATTTTCTGGATGATATCCCTGTTGTTTTTGCAAAAAAGAGCCCGGCCGCCAACCAGAGTGCCGATATGCTCACCGCCGTCGCCCATTCCTTTACCCATGGCAATGACAACGCCCTGCGCGTCGATCGCCGTTATCTGCCCGCGGGTAGCCGCGTGCTGGTGGTGGACGATTTCCTGGCCGATGGCGAAGCCTCCCGCGCGCTGATCTCCATTGTGGAGCAGGCGGGCTGCACGCTGGTGGGCGTAGGCATCGCGGTGGAAAAGGGCTTCCAGCCCGGCGGCCGCAGGCTGCGCGAAGCGGGCGTCAATCTCAAGTCTTTAGCAATCGTCACCTCCATTCAGGATGGCCGCATCCAGCTGGCGGATGACGATTGATAAGGAAATAAACCTCATTCCCAATATTTTTACAGTGGAGGAAAACACATGAAGAAGCTTGCCGCTATCCTGCTCGCGCTGGTACTGGTTCTGTGCTCCGTTTCCGCGCTGGCCTTTGAGCCCGTGGACAAGAAGGACCTGAAGGTCGGTTTCATCTACATCGGCGGCGCCGAGGACAAGGGCTTCACCTACGCCCATCACGAAGGCACCAAGGCCATGATGGCCAAGCTGGGCCTGGACGAAAGCCAGGTGTTCTGGCGTGAAAACGTATCCGAAGACTCTGCCTGCGCCGACGCCATCGACGAGCTGATCGAGCAGGGCTGCCAGATCATCTTCGGCAACAGCTTCGGCTATCAGGAGTACTTCAAGGAAGCCGCTGAGGAGCATCCCGAAGTCATCTTCTCCCACTGCTCCGGCTATATGTGCAACGACACCAACTTCAACAACTACTGGGGCGCCATCTACCAGGCCCGCTACCTGAGCGGCATCGTGGCCGGTCTCAAGACCAAGGCCAACCTGATCGGCTATGTCGGCTCCATGAACAACCCCGAAGTCAACGGCGGCCTGAACGCCTTCGCGCTGGGCGTTAAGTCCGTGAATCCCGACGCCAAGATCTATGTAAAGTACACCGGCACCTGGTATGATGTTACCCTGGAAAAGCAGACCGCCGAAGCCCTGCTGGATCTGGGCTGCGACGTGCTGGGTCAGCACTGCGACACCTCCATGCCCATGGTTGCCGCTGAAGAGCGCGGCGCCTACGGCATCGGCTACAACGCCGTCATCAGCGAAGGCGAACCCGGCTACAAGGCCTGGATGACCGCTCCCGTTTGGGATTGGAGCGCCGTGCTGGTATCCGAGGTGCAGTCCGTGATCGACGGTACCTGGAAGCCCGAAAACGTGTTCTTCGGCCTGAAGGAAGGCCTGGTTTCCCTGGCTCCCCTGACTGACGCTGCCCCCGCGGGCGCGCAGGAGCTCATCGACGCCGCCACCGCTAAGATGGTTTCCGGCGAATGGGACGTCTTCACCGGCCCCATCACCGATAATCAGGGCAACGTGGTAATCGCCGAGGGCGAGACCGTGCACTACAACGCCAACTTCGGCAGCGAAATGACCTGGCTGCTGGACAACATCGAGGCTCGCTAAGCCTTCACACAAGCATCCCTTTCCCCCCCGCCGAGGCAACCGTCCCCGGCGGGGGTTTTTGTTGTGAGAGCAAGGGCGTGGGAGGAGGACGGTACTTTCTTGAGTCAAGAAAGTACCAAAGAACCGGTTTTGGCATGAAAGTCAAGCTGATAAAACTGGCAGGCGGCACTGGCACGGGGTGGTGGTTGAATCCGAAAATCAGGCGCAACGATTGGCGATTGTTGGATAGAACGGTCATCAAAAGGCTTCTCATTGAGGAGAGGCTCCGCCGTAGGCGGTGGTGAAGTGTAGGCCATGCAATGGCCGTTATCATGACTATCTATAAGGTAACGCCGCTGCGGCGGCTACGGCCCTCACAATTCGGCATAGTCGTTTTGCA
>ERZ857521.3154-NODE-3154-length-14079-cov-23.525884_pt1 | contig 14079 bp, 7 predicted proteins | sample MGYA00519701_ERZ857521 | MGnify/ENA primary metagenome ERZ857521 (study PRJEB31778, sample SAMEA3449346) | human gut metagenome | biome: human gut; feature: human-associated habitat; material: faeces | place: United Kingdom | collected 2010/2012 ...
TTGTTAAGTGCCGTCTGGTTCATGCGGGCTTCCGTGCGTACATTCAGCAACTCCAGATTAATCTTGTTGGTTTCCAGTGCATTGGCATCTCCCGTTTCCAAACGTCGGGTGTACATGGCCGACAGCTCCTCCGCATTCTTTAACCGTTCGTCGAGCAGGGCTTGCTGGCGTTGCAGCATGATGATGTCCAGGCATACTTCCTTCGCTTGCAGCAATATCTGCTGGCGGAAGGCGGTGGCTTGTGCATCCAGTGCATTTGTCTTGAGTCGGTTCATCTTCCCTCGGGTGGCGTAAAGCGTGGGGAAGTCGAAGCTTTGCGAGATGACCATTTCGCCGACTGTCTCGTCACTGTTCTTGGAGTCCCAAAGGTGGGCGTATGACAGTGTAGGGTCAGGGAGGTTGTTGTTTGTCTTGTTCTCCAGTTTTTGTGAGGAAATGAGGTGGGAGTTAGCCTGCAACTCCTTGTTGTTGGCCTCTATCTGCTGGAGCACGGCATCAATGCCGGACGTTTGTGCACTCATCTCCGCAAAAGCGAGGATGGCGGCGCTGAATATGAAAAATCTTTTATTCATTGTCTGACGTTTTAGGTTGTTGGTTACGGTGCATCATCAGGTAAACAATCGGAATGATGAAACCGTTCAGGAACGTGGATGTTAAAAGGCCGCCCAAGATAACCTTTGCCATCGGGCTTTGTATCTCGTTGCCCGGCAGGTCGCCACTGAGAGCCAGCGGGATAAGTGCCAGTGCACTGGATAGGGCGGTCATCAGGATTGGATTCAGACGGTCGAGCGAACCGCGGATAACGCTGTCGTAGACGCCATAGCCTTCTTCCTGCTGCAAGTGGTTGTAATGGCTGATGAGCAGCATTCCGTTTCGGGTGGCGATACCGAACAGTGAGATGAAACCGATGATGGCGGGGATACTCACTTCTCCCGTTGTGATGAGCAGGGCGAATACACCGCCTATCAATGCCAGCGGCAGATTGATAAGGATGATGGCACTCTCTTTCACATTGCGGAATTCATGGTAGAGGAGCAGGAATATCACCACGATGGACATGAACGAAGTAAGTGCCAGCGTGCGGCTTGCTGCCTGCTCGCTTTCGAATTGTCCGCCGTATTCGATGTGGTATCCTTCCGGCAGTTTGATTTGTGCGTCTACCTGGGCTTGTATATCGTTGACTACACTTCGCAGGTCGCGGTCGGCCACGTTGGCGGAGATGACGATTTTACGCTTTACATTCTCGCGGCTGATGGTGTTCGGACCCATGGCCGAGCGGATTTCCGCTACATAGTTCAGTGGAATTTTCTGTCCGTCGCCCGTATCAATCATCAAGTTGCGTATTTTTTCCATTTCGTCGCGCAGGTTGTCTTTCACGCGTACGGTCAGGTCGAAGCTCTTTCCCTTTTCGTAAACTTGGGAAACGGCTTCACCGGCCAGGCAGACATTGACAAACTCCGAAAATTCGGGCAGTGAAATGCCGTATTTGGCAAGCATTTCCCGTTTGGGCGAAATGACAAGTTGCGGACGCTCAATTTGCTGTTCCACGTTTAGGTCAGCAATACCGGGAATACCCTGGATGGCACTCTTGATTTCATTGCCCAGAGTGAACATGCGGTTCAGATCGTCGCCGAACAGTTTGATGGCGATGTTCGCCTTTGTACCGGATAGCATGGCGTCTATACGGTGGCTGATAGGCTGGCCTATTTCCACGTTTGCCCCTACAATGGTACCCAGTTTTTCGCGGACTTCTGCCACGAGCTCGCTGCGTGAGCGGTCTTTCAACTCAAACGGTGCCTCGATCTCAGAGACGTTTACTCCCAGAGCGTGTTCGTCCAGCTCTGCACGTCCCGTTTTACGGGCCACGGTCTGTATTTCGGGGATGGAGAGCAGCAGCTCCTCGGCACGGTGCCCCATCTTGTCGCTTTCTTCCAGGGAGATACCCGGAAGCGAGGAGATATTGATGGTGAACGAACCTTCATTGAAAGGCGGCAGGAACGAGCGGCCCAGGGTGAAGAAACAGCCGAGTGCCACTACAAATAGTCCGATAATACCTCCAAGTACCCCTTTCTTATGCCCCAATACAAAAGTCAGTGCTGAACCATACCATTGCTTCATCTTGCGTGCTACGGCAGAATCGCTGTTTTCGTTATTTTGTTTTTTCGTTTTCTCTTTTCCCAATAGATAGGAGCAAAGTACCGGCGTTACGGTCAGTGCCACAACAGTTGAAGCCGCCAATGCCACAATGAACGCAATACCCAGTGGCACCAGCATCCTACCTTCCATACCACTAAGGAAGAACAGTGGTACGAAGCTGACAATGATGATCAGCGTTGAATTGAGGATAGGCATACGCACTTCTTTCGAAGCATTGAACACCACTTCCAGAATAGGAAGTTGCTCGCCGGCAGGTTTCAGTCGGTTTTCGTGCAAACGCTTGTAGACATTCTCCACGTCCACGATGGCATCATCCACCAGCGAACCGATGGCGATAGCCATACCTCCCAGGCTCATGGTATTTATCGTAAAGCCCATATAGTGCAGGGCAAGGATGGAGGCAATCAGTGACAAGGGCAGTGTCACCAGCGAGATGATTGTGGTACGTACGTTGGCAAGGAACAGGAAAAGCACGATGACAACGAAAATACCTCCCTCCAACAACGACTTCTGAACGTTTCCGATGGAACTTTCGATGAAACGGCTTTGACGGAAGATGTCTGTGGAAACCTTTACGTCCGCCGGTAGATTCTTCTGCAGGTCTTGCAGGGAAGCTTCCAGTTTGTCTGTAAGCTCCAGCGTGCTTGTGGCGGGTTGCTTGGTGACTGTCAGCAGTACGGCATGCTTACCGCGTTCCGAGGCGGTACCCAGTTTAGGAAGTTTGGCTCCGACTTGAACGTCGGCAATATCTTCCAGCAGGATAGGGGCACCGGAGACCCCGTTGCTCCGCACCACGGCCTTGGCTATCTGGTCTACCTTGTCGGTAGAAAGTACGCCGCGTACGATATATTCATTGCCATATTCATAGAGCACTCCACCATTGGCATTCAGGTTCATTTCGCGGGTGATGTTCATCACTTCGCTCAATGTTACGCCGTAATGGCGCATCCGTTCCGGGTCCAGCTGCACTTGATATTCCTTGATGTCGCCACCCAGTACGGCTACTTGTGCCACACCGCCCGTAGAGAGCAGGCGGGGACGTATGGTCCAGTCGGCAATGGTACGCAAATCCAGCATAGAGGTCGAATCTGCTGTCAGACCTACAATCAGCATCTCGCCCAAAATGGACGATTGTGGGCCTAGTGTCGGCTTGCCTACGTTGGCCGGTAAGGATTCGCTGACGACTGCCAGCTTCTCACTGACAATCTGCCGGGCAAGATAGATATCTGTATCCCAGTCGAATTCTACCCAGACTACAGAAAAACCGTTCGTTGAGGAAGAGCGTACACGGCGCACACCCGTTGCACCGTTTACAGCCGTTTCTACGGGAAAAGTGACCAGCTGTTCCACTTCCTCTGCTGCCATACCATTTGCTTCGGTCATGATGACTACGGTCGGCGCATTGAGGTCAGGGAACACATCCACTTCCGTATGCATGGCGGTATAAGTACCGCCAATCAGCAACAGCACCGATGCTACCAGCACCAGGATGCGGTTCTGAAGAGAAAAACCAATTATTTTGTTTAACATCTTTCTATTTACTATTTACAATGTACAATTGGGCTGCGCAATGTCAGCCGCACTTGCTGTTTTATCTAATATTTCTTGTTTATCTGACTTTACACTCCCCATTCGTCACGTAGCCCTTATACTGCATAGCGAAATGGTACTTTGTAAATTGTCAAATTGTACATGAGATTAGTGTTCATGGCTATGTGCCGGAATAGCATTCGTTGCCGATGCCAGCTTCACTTGATAGGCTCCTTGGGTTACGACGCGATCTCCTGCTTTTATGCCGGAAAGGATTTGTACACTTTCGCCATTGTCGGCACCCAGGGTGACAAGCTGTTTTTTGTAGCCCTCTTCATCCAGTTGCAGGTAGACAAAGAAGCTGCCTTGTTCCTCGGTCAGCGCACTGTGAGGAAGAGACAACACGTTCTCCATTGGTGAGGATAATAGGAATACTTCTACAAACGAGCCGGGAATAACGTCTCCCTTATTGTCGAATTCAAAAGTTACGGGTACATAATATCCGTTCTCATCCGAAGCCTTTCCATAAGAAAGCATGCGCCCGCCCAGTTCTTTCAATGTATATACCTTATTATTATAAGGAGTACAGAAGTTGGCAGAACCGATGCTGTTTAGGTAAGGATAGTACTTTTCGGATACATCCGCACGCAGGAAAAGCTTACGGTTCTGGGTGACGCTTACCAACGGCTGGCCGACGCTGACGTAGTCCCCTTCTTTCACCAACAGATTCTTCACATAACCGCTGATGGGAGAAACAACCGCCTGGCCGCTTGCCGAATGGTTCTTTGCGACTGCCTCGTAACTGATACGGGCATTTTCATAAATCTGTTCGGCTTGCGCGAATTCCTTTTCAGATACGATTTTGTTGCCTACGAGTGCTTTCATACGCTCATATTCCTTTTTGGAAACTTCGTAGGCTATCCGGGCTTTCTGCACCGGGTCTCCGTCGGCCATGTTTTTGGATGACAATACCACCAAAGGAGTACCTTTGCTGACACTCATTCCTTCGATAACTTTTCCCTTGAAGGAAACCACGCCTGCTACTGTAGCTACGGCTACGCTCTCGTCTCCTTGGGCTGCCATCACCTGGCCGCTGGTCTTGATGACTTGATGGAAACTACCCGGTTCAACAGTGCTGACTGCTACGCCGGCAGCTTGTGCCTTTGCCGGTGGCAGGATGATTTCATCACTTCCTCCGGCATGGTTTTCCTGCTCTTCGTGCTCATGGTTGTGTCCCTCATGTTCGTGGTCATGGCCCTCGTGGTCATGTCCGTCATGATTGTGCTCTTCTGTTTCGTGATTATGTCCTTCGTGGCTGTCTCCGGACTTGCTGTTACAGGAGCCTAAAAGGAATAATCCCAAGACTCCCATGAAAATAACTTTTTTCATGATGATATTTGTTCTTACTTTTTGATTTTGAATACAAAGTTAGGGCATAGGGCGTGCAACCAAATTGCATTGTTCCTTATGCCGGATAGAAATCTGTCCCGGTGATGTTCCGGTAACAGTTAAGCAAGAAGAGACGGAGGGGCACGAAGTCCCGTAGCACATATGATAAATGTGCTATGAAGAGATTCCAGATAGATACACTCCTGCCTGCTTATGTCAAACTCGGGTAGGATGAGTAACTTGGAAAAAGGTTCAATGAGTAGGGTGACTGCCCACAAGGCATCCGGATGTGCACACACATCATTGGAAGAGCTGGGCGTCTGTTGTACAAAGTGGGTTGTCATGCATCCCGTGTCGCAACAGCAGTGCTCGTTGCCCGGGCTATGACGGTGTCCGCAGCAATCGGCGGTGATATCATTCTTCATGCATATCATTCCGTCGGCATGATGATGGTGGGGAATGACGGGTATCACCAGCATTATCAAGCTGATGAAAAAAAGAATATAGGTTATGTACTGTTTCTTTTTCATTCCTCTATCTTTGGACGGATGCAAAGATAGAGGTTAAGGACTTAATTACCAAATAGAAAATGCTAAAAAGGTTTGAATAACATATTCAATCCCTCATTCATGCTGGGGTGGGTGAAAATGAAGTCCCGCAGGAAATGGTAACGCTGTCCCGTTTTCATGATTGATGCTACGGTATTGATTACTTCTGGTGCATCGGCACAAAGTAGGGTACAACCCAGAATCCGTCCGGTATGGATGTCTACAATAGCTTTGAGCATACCGTCTATGCTGTGTAGCGTACGGGCACGTGGAATCATGGCAGCAGGGATACGTGCCACATGTATGGAATAACCGTTCTTCATCGCTTCCTCTTCCGTCAGTCCTATATGTGCCAGCGGTGGGTCGGTGAAAATGGCAAAGGGGATTGGATACTGGTCTTTTGTACTCCTTTTTTTGTTTTCAAAGAGTTGATTACGGATGATACGGAAATCATCGATGGACAAGTTGTCGAACTGTTCGTCTCCTTTTACGTCCCCCAGGGCCCATACGTGTGGGGCTGTAGTCCGTAATTGGTTGTCGACAACGATGGCTCCCCGCTTGTCTGTTTGTATACCCGCTTTTTCCAGATTCAGCTCTGCAGTCATAGGCTTGCGGCCGATGGCTACCAGCAAGGCATCTCCTTTCAGGTAGTAGGGAGTGCCGTTTGCACTGTCCGTATAGGTCAGAGTTATTCCTTCGGCTGTGTCGTACACGGATTGGACACGGGCGTTCAACCGGACATTGATACGCTTTCGGTTCAATGCTTCCAGCATGGAGGCGGCAATGTCGCGGTCCACTTTAGGCAGAAAGCGGTTTCCCGCTTCCAGCAGTGTGACATGGCTTCCAAAGCCTGCATACATAGTGGCAAACTCCAATCCGACAGCACCGCCGCCGATGACGAGCAGGTGTGCGGGCAGTTTGTTCGATTGCAGCAAGGTCTCACTGGTATATACGTACTTGCTCTCCTTGAGTCCGTCGATGGCAGGCAGGATAGGGGTGGACCCGGTGTTGATGAATATCTCTTTTCCCTCAAGAATCGTTTCGTCCTTGCCGGAGACTATACGGATTGTATTTTCGGACAAGAAAGAAGCAGTTCCGTCATAGAGGGTTATATTAGGCTTGTTTTTTACATTTTCATAATTTTTCTCACGCAGGAAGGATACAAGCTTGTCTTTCCGCGCCACGGCAAGTGCATACAGTTTGGACTGGTTCTTATAATCGTCATAGTATCTTTTTTCCGCATATTCCGATTCGTGAATCAGAGCTTTGGTAGGGATACATCCTACGTTTACACATGTTCCTCCGTACATCTGAGGGGAACGTTCCACGATGGCTACTTTCCAATTCCGTTCGGCCAGTTCGGCGGCCAATAACTTGCCGCCCTTGCCGAATCCTATTATGATGGCATCATATTGTTTCATTTTAATATCTCTTAGTTAAGTGTTTAGTAAAATGAAAACAATATGTATCGGCCATTTGTTCGGACGCCGGGTTTAGCAGATGCTTATCGTTCCAGTTCGCGGAGGGAGTCCATTTTCTTCTTTTCAAGGAATTCGTAGATGCCGCTCAAGTGCTCTTTCACTTGTTTGTTGCCGAATTCATATACCTTGCTTACCAGTCCGTCCAGGAAGTCACGGTCGTGGCTGACGAGGATAAGGGTACCGTCAAAATCCAGTAACGCTTGCTTCAGGATATCTTTGGTTTTCATGTCCAGATGGTTGGTCGGTTCGTCCAGTATCAGCAGATTCACCGGTTCGAGCAAAAGCTTTATCATGGCGAGGCGCGTGCGCTCTCCACCGGAAAGCACCTTGACCTTCTTCATGGACTCTTCGGGGCCACCGAACATGAAGGCACCCAGCAGGTCGCGTATCTTGTTGCGGATTTCCCCTTTTGCCACATCGTCGATGGTCTGGAATACGGTCAGGTTCTCATCCAACAATGAGGCCTGGTTTTGTGCGAAATATCCAATCTGCACGTTGTGTCCTATCGTGAGGGTGCCTTCATGTTCTATTTCCTTCATGATGCACTTCACTAACGTTGACTTTCCTTCACCGTTCTTACCAACGAAAGCAACCTTGTCTCCCCGTTCTATGGTGAGGTTGGCATTCTTGAAGACCACATGGTCACCGTAACTTTTCCCTACTCCCTCCATGATGACGGGATAATTGCCTGAGCGGGGAGAAGGAGGGAATTTGAGGCGTAACGCTGAAGTGTCTTCTTCATCCACTTCCAGCAGTTCCAGCTTCTCCAGCATTTTTACGCGGCTTTGCACTTGCAGGGTTTTGGAGTAGGTGCCTTTGAACCGTTCGATGAATTCCTTGGTTTCGGCAATGAACTTCTGCTGGTCGTCGTAGGCTTTCTGTTGCTGTTCGCGGCGTTCCTTGCGGAGTTCCAGGTATTTGGAGTAGTTTACTTTGTAATCGTATATCCGTCCCATGGTCACTTCAATGGTACGGGTGGTGATGTTGTCTACGAATTTACGGTCGTGGCTGATGACGATGACAGCCTTTCCATTGCTGATAAGGAAATCTTCCAGCCATTGTATGGATTCTATGTCCAGATGGTTGGTAGGCTCGTCTAGCAACAGCACGTCAGGCTTTTGCAGCAACAGCTTGGCAAGCTCGATGCGCATGCGCCATCCGCCGCTGAAGTCACTGGTCTGGCGGTTGAAGTCTTCGCGTACAAAGCCCAGTCCGAGCAGTGCTTTTTCCACATCCTCCTCGTAATTGGTGGAGTCGATGGCATAGAACTTTTCGCTTAAGGCGGAGACATTCTCGATAAGTTCCATGTAGCTGTCGCTTTCGTAGTCGGTACGCGTTTCCAGTTCCTTGTTGAGGCGCTCTATTTCAGCTTCCATTTCATGCAGGTGGGCAAAGGCTTGCGCCGCTTCCTGGAATACGGTACGTCCGTCTTCCGTCATAAGGTGCTGTGGAAGGTAAGCTATGACACTGTCCTTGGGGGCTGAGATTTTTCCACGGGTAGGTTGTCTTACACCTGCCAGGATTTTCAACAATGTACTTTTCCCCGCTCCATTTTTACCCATCAGGGCGATACGGTCTTTTTCGTTGATAACGAAAGATATGTCACTGAATAAAGTAGTTCCGCCGAATTCTACGGCCAGTCCGTCTATAGAAATCATTATATATTTTTTTAATGAGCTGCAAAGATAGTGCAAATCTATTATTTTTTATATCTTTGCCCCTATATAAACAAAACGCATAGGTCATGGAAATAGAAAAAGTGTCAGGAGATTACCGTCCGCTTATTCTGGTTGCGGAAGATGATGATAGTAACTTTAAACTGATAAAGGCTATTATCGGCAAGAAATGCGAGATACTATGGGCAAAGAATGGTGAGGATATTGTAAATTTGTTCGAAGAGAATCGCGACAAGGCGGAAGCTATTCTGATGGATATAAAAATGCCTATTATGAACGGGCTGGATGCTACGGTGATTATTCGCAAGAAGGATAAAGAACTTCCCATCATCATGCAGACCGCTTACGCCTTTACTGCCGACCGCGAAAAAGCCTTGGAGTGCGGAGCCTCGGAAGTGTTGGTAAAACCCATCACTCTGTCTGCTTTGCGTACATGTCTGAGCCGTTATTTACCCAAATTGGTTTGGTAAGGCTTTACTGATAATAAAAAGGGAACCGGATGACTAAGTAATGAATATATCATCCGGTTTCCTTCTTTTTATTCTTGTGCATTGTCTTTTCTCTCTTCCATCTTCTTTTTTACAAATTCGATTTTGAGATTGGCTTCTTCCATATTCTTCTTTATTTCCGTCATGGATGACAGCAGTTGTGCCAGTTCGTAGATGCTGGCAAGGGCCTGGCGGTCGGCGGCAGTCATGGTGATGGAATAGGGGCGTTCCCCTTGATAGTTGACTTTGATATTCTTGTCCTTGTTCAGATAAAGGAACCCCATGACGTTTCCGTCTTCTCCCAGTTTGAAGTCTGCCTTTTCAATCTTTTCACCGAGGTCAGTGGTTTCGTAGCTGTCTTTGGCGGCGGGTGTTTCGGCAAAGCTACCATCGGGAGCAGTGACTTTGACGGCCACATGGTGGATATTATGGGCTCCGCAATAAATGGAAGTCATGCTCATGACTCCGTTTTCGTCTACCTGGAAGCGAAGGAAAGAGCGATGCAGATTTTTTTCTATCACTTGGGAAGGATGAAGGTAATTGCCGATATTCTGGTATTCGGCATCTTTTTCAAAAGTGTATTTCCCTTTGATTGCATCGAAATCCTTTTGCTTGGCTTGAAGCATACTGTCCAGATAGACCAGGCTCTTTTCCTGCTCTTTCAGTTCCACTTCCTGCATCAGGCCGATGCCTGCACGGCGAGTTTCAAACGCTTTGGGATAGAGCATCTTGATGCTGTCAATCAGAATCTTCGCTTCATTGTAGTTGCCGAGTTCAAACGCTTCGCGGGCAGCTTGTAGTTTTTCACCGGCCTTCTTCTCCACATCTTCGCAAGAGAAGAGTGTACAGCATAGGCATGCAAGGAGTATTACTTTTTTCATATTTGTTGTTCTTGGAGTTAGAGTCCACAAAAATAGAAATAATATCTTTATCTTTGCAGCATTTTAATGTGCAAATGTGCTAATAGACCATTAACACATTTGCGTATTCATTACATTAGCGCATTATTTATGATAGATTTGACGGCAGAAGAACTGAAGCAATATTTTAGTGATGATATATTCAAGCGGATATCCGAAACGGCTGATGAATTGGGATTGGAATGTTACGTAGTCGGTGGATATGTACGTGATATTTTCCTGCAACGTCCTTCCAAGGATATTGATGTGGTGGTGGTAGGCAGTGGCATTGCCATGGCCGAGGCGCTGGGTAAGCGTCTGGGGCGTGGGGCGCATGTTTCCGTCTTCAAGAATTTCGGTACGGCACAATTGAAGTACTATGGTACGGAAGTTGAGTTTGTGGGTGCAAGAAAAGAATCGTATACACACGATTCCCGCAAGCCTATTGTAGAGGACGGTACATTGGAGGATGACCAAAACCGCCGTGATTTTACTATCAATGCACTGGCTGTTTGTCTGAACCGGGCGCGTTATGGCGAGTTGGTCGACCCCTTTGGCGGTATTGGAGACTTGAAGGAAAGGACCATCCGGACTCCCCTCGACCCTGATATAACTTTCAGTGACGACCCTTTGCGCATGATGCGCTGTGTCCGTTTTGCCACCCAGCTGGGATTCTATATTGACGATGGGACATTCGATTCTTTGGAGCGTAATCGCGAACGCATCTCCATTATCTCCAAAGAACGCATTGCAGACGAACTGAACAAAATCATCTTGTCACCTATTCCGTCTAAGGGATTCATTGAGCTGGACCGCTGTGGTCTGCTGGAACTGATATTCCCGGAACTTGTCAGGCTGCAAGGCGTGGAGACGCGCAATGGACGCGCCCATAAGGACAATTTCTACCATACGCTCGAAGTACTCGACAACATCAGTAAGAAGACTGATAATCTTTGGCTACGCTGGGCAGCTCTTCTGCACGATATAGCCAAGCCTGCCACCAAGCGTTGGGAACCCCGTGCGGGTTGGACGTTCCATAACCATAATTTCATTGGCGAGAAGATGATACCTGATATTTTCCGCAAGATGAAGCTCCCTATGAATGAGAAGATGAAATATGTGCAGAAAATGGTGAGCCTGCACATGCGTCCCATTGTGATAGCGGATGATGTAGTGACCGACTCGGCAGTGCGTCGCCTCTTGTTTGAGGCAGGTGATGATATAGACGACCTAATGACACTGTGCGAAGCCGACATTACTTCCAAGAATATGGAGCGTAAGAAACGCTTCCTTAATAATTTTCAGTTGGTACGCCAGAAGCTGAAGGATTTGGAGGAACGCGACCGTATCCGTAATTTCCAGCCTCCGGTCAGTGGTGAAGAAATCATGAAGACTTTCGGCCTTTCTCCTTGCCAGCAGGTAGGTGCCTTGAAGAGTGCCATTAAGGATGCCATTTTGGACGGCATCATTCCCAATGAATACGAAGCCGCCCGTGCATTTATGTTGCAACGGGCGGAGAAGATGGGGCTTAAGGAGTTATGAGTTATAAGTTGCATGTTATGTACCATGCGTTATAACTCATAACTTATAACTCTTCTTTTTCTACTTGGAACTTGCGGCTTACTTTCATCAGGTTGATGGTGTAGGTCACTACGTTCTGGGCTTCTTGTATCATAGTCAGGTATACCATGCTGACTTTGATGCTGCCGCTCTGGCTTTGGATGCGTTGCAGCTCTTCGCGTTTCAGGTGAGACAACTGTCCGTTGAGGTCGTTGGCTTTGCGAATCTCTGTTTCCAGTTCATCATAATTGTTCGTTTCCAGCTTGTGGCGGCATACTTGCAACAGATAGCAGATGTCTTCGGCTACGTCTGTAAATTCTCCTTTCTGAATGGCATCCAGCGGATTGAAGTTATTGTCTATGTGCTCCAAGCAAGGTTCGCAAAGACGGCCTACGCTGTACACCAGTTCGCTGGCAAAGTCGTTGCCTTGATAGTAATAGAGTCCTTTTTCCAGTACGGTATTGTTGTCGAGACGGCACATGGCAAGTGTTCCGGTACGCTTCATCTGCTTGATGAGTTGTTTTTCGAATTTTACTGAGCCCATGGCACGACGCAGTCCGCGTAGATTCTCGTGTAGGAAGGAAGTGACGGTACGTTCAAAATTCTCTTCTGTGAATTCCATAATCTTCACCAGTTCTTCACGGGTATGCTTGCGGAGCAATTCGATGACTTCATTGTTGTCCGTACTCTTCATCAACTGTTTCAGGGTCTCGTTGCCTTTTTCTTTCTCCTTGCGCTTTTTGTACATCACTTGGCTACGAATCAGCATGAAGACTGCCAGACCAATCAGTGCCAGGATGGCAACCGTACCGCCGAAATGGATAATCAGTGCTACGAAGAAACAGATGGTGAACGCTGCTCCGGCAGTGATGAACCAACCGCCGATAACGCTGAGCACACCCGTAATGCGGAATACCGCCGAATCACGTCCCCAGGCACGGTCGGCAAGCGATGTACCCATGGCTACCATAAAGGTGACGTAAGTGGTGGAAAGGGGAAGTTTCAAGGAAGTTCCCAAGGCGATGAGCAGACCAGCCAATACGAGATTGACGGAGGCGCGAACCAAGTCAAAAGCGGCGCCGTCGGCTATGATGGCTTCATCCTTCTGGAAGCGTGTGTTCATCCACCGCTTGCTGCTTTCAGGCATCGTTTTGGATATTCCGTTAGCCAGAGTCATGCTGAAGCGTACCAGCGTACGGGCTATCGGGGTACTTCCGAAGTTCTCTTCACCGTCATCCTGGCGGGCAAGGTCCACGGAGGTCTTGATAACGTTGTGGGCTTTCTTGGATGTGCAGAGTGCATAAACCATAATGGCGCCTGCACCGATAAGGAAATACCACGGGGTTTTGGCTGCACCGAGGAGTGAGGACATCAGGAATCCGTCGGGGCCGGCGGCCGTACCATTGGCTGTATAGTCAATAAATGAGGAATATCCTGCGAGGGGGACACCGATAAAGTTCACCAAGTCATTGCCGGCAAAGGCAAGAGCGAGGGCGAAAGTACCCATCAGAACCACTACTTTGAAGACATTTATCTTGCACCAATGCAGTATCTGCATCAGTATGGTGAAGAATACAAAGAAACCGGTTATCAGCAATGCGGTATTGTCGTGTATCCATTGCTTGTTTTCAGGGGTCATGAATGAGCTGTCTTTCAGCCCCTTTATCAGCATGAAGTAGATGATGCTGGTGGCAGCTATACCACCGAACAGCGCGATGCTGTATTTCATGTTCTTCTTGTAGTTGAAGGTGAACACGATACGTGCCAGCCACTGTACCAGCATACCGAAGAAGAAGGCAATGGCTACGGATACAAAAATGGCCATGATGACAGACAGTGCCTTGTCTGTATTGATGAGGTCGCCCAGTCCCAATGTATCGCTGTTATAGACCTTGATGAGCGCCAGTGCGAACGTACCTCCCAACAGTTCGAACACCATGGATACAGTGGTGGAGGTAGGCATTCCCATAGTGTTGAAGACATCTAATAGCACGACGTCCGTCAACATGACGGCAAGCAGAATGCACATGATTTCGGCAAAGTAGAAGTGCTCCGGTTGATAGATGCCGTGTCGTGCAATGTCCATCATGCCATTGCTGAGTGCCGCACCGATGAAGACGCCAATGCCTGCAATGAACAGTATGGTTTTGAAAGATGCTGCCTTTGCTCCGACAGCCGACTGAAGAAAATTGACCGCATCATTACTGACACCTACCACGAGGTCGAAAATCGCGAGTACGAACAGAAAGATGACGATACCCAGATAAATTGTTTCCATAGACATGTATTTTATTTCCGGCTGCAAAGGAAAGAGTTTGGTGTTGCAGGGAAATGTCATACATGTTACAGAA
>ERZ857521.3155-NODE-3155-length-14074-cov-12.881161_pt1 | contig 14074 bp, 11 predicted proteins | sample MGYA00519701_ERZ857521 | MGnify/ENA primary metagenome ERZ857521 (study PRJEB31778, sample SAMEA3449346) | human gut metagenome | biome: human gut; feature: human-associated habitat; material: faeces | place: United Kingdom | collected 2010/2012 ...
TGGATTTGCAATGAGGTGGCAGCTTGTGGCAGCAAGTGGTCGGGAGTGGCGTTATCCGCCGAACCCGTAACGGCTGCTTCAAGTGTCCGTGCTGCAAAGAAAAGCGAAGTCCGGCATAATCCGACCGCTTCGCACTTGCGTGGCAGCATTTGGCGTCGGTGTGGTAGCCTGTGGCATTCTTCGGGTTCCTATATACTCCTTGAAAGGGACTTCATCTGTTTCACGCCAAGCCATGTCCTTAAATCTGTCCCAACCATTCCAATTAAGCCCTTAAAAATACTAATGCCATTTCTTGCACTATGGCAAAACGATGCAGCCTAAACCGTTCCGGCAATGTGTAAAGTGCAAAACCGAACATTGTTGCCACAGTCCGCCCATTCGTTTGACAGCCTGCAATACAGGCGTTTCCTTTGCAACCGATAATCGGTCAACTGTGCGCACAACGACCAACATTGTTAAACATTTAATTCAAGCAAGTATGAAGAAGAATTTAAGCAGCCAAAGTATGGATGCAGCATTGCAGGATTTTTTAGGCAACCAACCGAGTATGGAAACACCGAAGTCTGACACACAACCTGCCGACACGCAGGAACAGGCAAGTGGGGTTATGCAGGAAAAGACAGTCGAAACCGTACAGGAACAGGCGGATGAAACTCCGCAGGTGGTACGCCGCATCAGCGGCAAGCAACGCCGGGCATCGTTGGAGGAATACAAGGAAACATTCCTCACTGTTCTGTCCATTGAAGACCGCAAGCCCGTGTTCCTTAGCCGCAGCACGCGCGATGCCCTCGACCGCATCGTCCGCATGTTCGGCGAGCGACGTATGAGCGTGTCGGGACTGGTGGAAAACATCGCCCGGCAGCATCTTGACATCTACGGGGAGGACATCGAGGCATGGCGTAAACTCTGAGATTTAAGGGGCTGATTGACGGGGCGCAATTCAGAGTTACTCCAAATCAACCCAACGGAGTTTTGAGGGGAGCAAGTTTGTGTTTCGGGCATACCGAAACCGCCTGCTCCCACTCTCAAACTCCGTGGAGAGCCGCATCCCGTTGGTCTATTAAGTATGTACACTTTAATCATTAGAAATCAATGGAACAGAAACGAAAAATCAACAACAGGAACAAGGGAGGCCGTCCCAAGAAAGGAGCGGCTGACAAGCTGAAATACCGCCTCACGGTGAAGATGGCTACATCGGACTACTATATGCTGAAAGGCAAGGCACGGAATGCGGGCATGTCCGCCGGGGAGTTCCTGCGCGGTTGCATGAGGGACGGGCAGGTGAAAGAACGGCTCACGCCGGAGCATACGGGTTACATCCGCCAGCTTTGCGGCATGGCAAACAACCTGAACCAGCTTGCGCACAAGGCGAACGCGGCTGGCTTTGCCACCGTGAGATTGGAATGTCGTGTGCTGGTCGCGCGTATTGAGGAAGTGCTTAACCTTATCCTTTTATAATATAACGGTGGGATATGATTGCTAAAATCGTTAAAGGAAGCAACTTCAAAGGTGTGGTCAACTACATTCTTGACAAGGAAAAGGATGCGAGAATCCTCGTCTGTAACGGCCTGTTTGCCGAGGACAAGGATACGATAGCCATAAGCTTCGAGGCACAATCAAGGATGAACCCGAAGATAACGAAGCCTGTCGGACACATTGCATTGGCATTCTCCAAGGAGGATGAACACCGCCTGACCGACCGGGCAATGGCCGGAATAGCGTTGGAATACCTGAATGCGATGGGAATAAAAGATACGCAAATTCTCATCGTACGCCACTTCGACAAGGAGCATCCGCACGTGCATATCGCTTTCAATCGCATTGCCAATGATGGCAGGACAATCAGCGACCGGAACGAGCGGATACGCAGTGCACGCATCTGCAAGGAACTGACACGGAAGTATGGACTGTACTTCGCCGACGGCAAAGTACAGGTGAAGCACCACTGTCTGAAAGAGCCGGACAAAACCAAGTACGGGCTTTATTCCATCCTTAAATCCGAGGTTTCAAGGTGTGGAAACTGGCGACAGTTAATGGCTAATTTAGAGAAACAAGGCGTGGAAGTACGATTCAAGTACAAGGGTTGTTCAGACGAGGTGCAGGGTGTCGTATTCTCTAAGAATGGCTATCCGTTCAGCGGTTCCAAGATGGACAGGCGGTTCAGCTATTCCAAGATAGACGCGGCATTGAATGCCAACCGCCATGAGGAACGGCAAAGGGTGATGGGTGGCCAAGCGGCAAGCTACGAATACCCAATGCAACAACCTCCGCAATTTGCACCAAAGGAAAACGATGATTTGTACAGCGGTTCCATCGGCTTGTTCATGCCCGGCAATACAAATGCACAGGCGGACGAGAACTATTTTGAGGAACAATTAAAACGTAAGAACAAGAAAAAGAGACAACGTAAAATAAGATTCTAAAAATGGATAATAATGAAGTTTATGCGCTCTTCGAGGACATCAGGAATGGCTTGAAGGGTATCAATGACAGATTGGAGAACTCTCCCAAAGTAGGTGATAACGTATTAGCAGGACAAGCCCCTGCGATGGACTTGGCTCCCATAAAGGACTTGTTCGACAGTTCCGCAAAGGAGCATCAACAGCAGACGAAAGCCATGCTGACCAAGTTCGGGGAGGCGGAGGTTAACGCATCGAACCGGATTCTGCATCTGTTGCGTGATTTGAAAGAGATGTTTGTCCGAAGTTCGGAAGAACGGACGGACGAGCCACAGGAACATATCCACCGCCATTGTTTCGACATCAGGTCGAGCAAGGTCTTTTCTCTTTTGATCGGCATGGGTGTCGTGTGCAGCCTATCCGTCTGGGGTAACATCGAGCTTTGGAAATCCAAGCGACAGTATGCGGACGATGCCTTGAAGTTCCGTGTCATCCGTTCATGGGGAGGATGTGACGCAAAAGCCATCCTCTGGCTGAACGACGTGTTTGACATTCGGCGTGACGAGGGAACCATTGAATGGTTGCGTCAAGAGGCTGACGGATATGACAGGGACTTGAAAACTATGTCCGACAGCTTAATGCAGGAGAAGTTGAAAGTGGAACAAATTACCAATAACAAAAAGTAACGTGAATGGCATCAGTAAAAGTGAAATTCCGTCCTTCTTCCATAGACGGCAAGGAGGGCAGCATCTATTATCAGGTAATACACAACCGCGTGGTCCGCCAAATCAGGACGGACTACCGGATATTTGAAAACGAGTGGAACGGGAAGTTGTCAATGATTGAAATACCTGCCATGCTTCCGGCAGACAAGAAATATCACCTCCGTCAGGTAATCCGGCAAGTGAATCGGGATGTGGGAAGGTTGGAAGGCATCGTCCGAGATTTGTCCTATAAAGGAACTTGCTCCACGGATGCCATCATAAGCCGTTTCCGTGAAATATCCGAGTCCCAGTCCTTCTACAATTTCATGGAATCGGTCATCGCCCAGTTAAGGCTGCTGAACAGGGAACGGACATCGGAAACTTACTCAGCGGCGTTGTCCAGCTTTATGCATTTCAGACAAAATAAGGATGTGCAGTTGGATGATATGGATGCGGACATGATGATGGAATACGAGGCATGGCTGAAAATGAAAGGCGTGTCTTTGAACACCCAATCTTTCTATATGCGCATCCTCCGTGCCGCCTACAACCGTGCTGTGGAGAAAGGGCTGACCGTGCAAAAGCATCCATTCAAACATGTCTATACCGGGATGGACAAGACCCAAAAACGTGCCATCCTTCTCAAGGACATCAGGTGTATCAAGGAACTTGACCTGAGCGGGAAACCACATTGGGAACTGGCGAGGGACATGTTCCTCTTTTCGTTTTACACCCGTGGCATGTCGTTTATTGACATGGCGTATCTCAAGAAGTACGACCTGAAGAACGGCATACTGAGTTACCGCAGGCATAAGACGGGGCAGCAACTACACATCAAATGGGAAAACTGCATGGAAGCGATTGTCACCAAATACGCGGCAGGTTGTTCCGATGACTACCTGCTTCCCATCCTCAGGCTTCCATCCAACAATCTGCGCAGCCAGTACAAAAGCACAATGTTCCGTATCAACAAGTATCTGAAGGAAATCGCCCGGCTGTGTGGAATAACGACACCGCTCACCATGTACGTAAGCAGGCATTCGTGGGCGAGCATCGCCAAAAGCAAGAACATACCGATTTCAGTCATCAGCGAGGGTATGGGACATGATTCGGAAGAAACCACGCGCATCTATCTCGCCTCTTTGGACGGTTCGGTGATAGACAAGGCGAATTCCATCATCCTGAAAGACTTGTAGGCAGAGATTGTTTGAAAAAGAAAACGGCACTTCTGACGGGAGAGAATAAAGGTTGATAATCAGAGCATTTTCTGTTAGTTTGTAAAACAACAGCTATTTTTAGGCTGCTTTTATGCTTGTCAAGTGTATTTTAGCCGGGTGCAAACTGCTCATTTTTCGCAAAAATGTGTAAATTTGCACTCGATAGCGTATCTCCCGTCAGGAGATACGCTTTAACCCAAGCGTATCAGACATGCCGGACATAGCGGACATATTGGAGAACGACATCCTCCGGGCTTCGCCGGAACTGTTGGCCACTCTGCTCAAAGACCATACCACGAGCAGGGGCGATGCCGTGTGCAATATCTTTTGGGCGACTTCCGATTATGAACACCTCGGTACAGGATACGGCTATAACGACCCGATATTGCCCGAGCTTATTACAGGCGGGAACGGACAGGTCATCATGCCCCGTATCCTGAAGCACAAAGATACACAGTCGGCACGTGTCCGGGACATGGCGGAGGTGTTCACTCCTTCATGGGTGTGCAACGCGCAGAACAACCTCATTGATGAAGCATGGTTCGGTCGGAAGGACGTGTTCAATACAGAATATACGTCAGAAGAAGGTACGCATGACTGGAAAACGAATCCTGACAAGATAACCTTTCCCGAAGGAAAGACATGGAAGGATTATGTCTGTGATACCCGTCTTGAAATCACCTGTGGCGAGGCTCCCTACATTGCAAGCCGCTATGATGCTACTACGGGAGCAATCATTCCCATTGGTGAGCGCATAGGTTTACTGGACAGAAAGTTACGGGTAGTTAGCGAGAACACAGACACCTCCGGCCAGTGGCTGGAAGCCGCGCAGGAAGCCTACAAGAGTACCTACGCTTACGAATGGCAGGGCGACAGCCTGCTCATCGCCCGTGAGTCCATGCTCTATTCCTTCATCGAGTATTACCGTGCCAAGTTCGGCAAAGCCCCTTTGCTGAAATCTATCAATTACATTGCTTACATCATCTCATGGAACGTGTGGCAGATGGACGGGTTGAAAGGCGTTGTCCCCGGAACTTGCAAGGACAAGATACACACGGAAGTGTCCCTTTTCGGTGAAAGCAAGGAAATCGTCACTCCTTGCGAGGGATGCCGTACGGACAACATCTTCAAGCACAACGGGACATATTGCCTTATCAAGGACTGGCGGTCCAAAGACCCGCAGACCGGACGCAAAGGCAAGCGAATCAAATACATCGACCTCCTAAAATGAATGCCTATGAAATACTTCTCTTCCCTGAAACTGAAGCTGATATACGTGTTCCGCATCAATAATGCAGAACATAAGGATTGCCTGAAAATAGGCGAGGCCACCTGTGACGACGGAAATGTCATCGGGCTGGCACCGAACAGCAAGCCATTGAACGAGGCGGCAAGGAAACGCATCAACCAATACACGCAGACGGCAGGTATCCGTTATGAATTGCTTTACACCGAATTGGCTCTCTACAACCGGGGCGGCTTGCAATCGTTCAATGACAAGGAAGTCCATGCCGTATTGGAGCGTTCCGGCGTGAAGAAGAAAGTGTTTGACAAGGTGAATGGAGCCAACGAATGGTTCATCACCAACTTGGATGTCGTGAAACGTGCCATCGCAGCCGTTAAGGAGGGCAAGGAATCCCTCTTGCCGGGAGAAGTGGCACACGGGCGAAGCCCCATTATCTTCCGTCCGGAACAGCGGGAAGCCATCGACAAGACCAAGCGGCAATTCAAGAAAGGCAACCAGATGCTTTGGAACGCCAAGATGCGTTTCGGCAAGACCCTGTCTGCCTTGCAGGTGGTTAAGGACATGGATTTCCGGCGGACGCTCATCCTGACTCACCGTCCCGTGGTGGACAGCGGATGGTTCGAGGACTTCGGCAAGATATTCTATGACCGCAGCGATTTCGCCTATGGCTCGAAGAACAACGGGGACAGCCACGAGAGCCTTGAACGGAGGACAAAGATTGACGGACTGCATTATGTCTATTTCGCCTCCATGCAGGACTTGCGCGGCTCTGAACTGGTGGGCGGCAACTTCGATAAGAACAATGAAGTGTTCGCCACGCCTTGGGACTTGATTATCGTGGACGAGGCGCACGAGGGCACACAGACGGAACTGGGCAAGGCGGTGATGGCGGAACTGGTCAAGGAGGATACAAAAGTCCTGCGCTTGTCAGGAACACCGTTCAACCTGTTGGACGATTTCAAGGAGGACGAGATTTATACTTGGGACTACGTGATGGAACAACGCGCCAAGCAGGAATGGGACAAGGTACATCAGGGCGACCCGAATCCCTACGCGGCACTGCCCGTCATGAACATCTATACCTACGACCTCGGACGCTTGCTCAAAGAGTTTGCAGATGAGGACGTGGCGTTCAATTTCCGTGAGTTCTTCCGCGTGAACGAGGATGGCGGCTTTGTCCACGAACGGGATGTTTCCGCTTTCCTCAACCTGCTGACCAAGGAGGACAAGGATAGCTGTTATCCTTTCGCCAACGAGGAATACCGAGGCATTTTCCGGCATACGCTGTGGATGCTTCCGGGGGTAAAAGAGGCCAAGGCACTCAGCGCATTGTTGCAGCGGCATCCGGTGTTCCAGCATTTCACCATCGTTAATGTGGCGGGTGACGGCGATGAGGACGAGGAGAGCCGCGATGCCTTGGAAGCGGTGAACAAGGCCATCGGCAAGGACCCGGACGCGACACGCACCATCACCCTGTCCTGCGGGCGCTTGACAACGGGTGTAAGCGTTCCTGCGTGGACAGCGGTGTTCATGCTGTCCGGCTCTTACAACACGGCGGCATCCAGCTATATGCAGACCATTTTCCGGGTACAGACTCCGGCCACCATCAACGGGCGTGTGAAGGAACAATGCTACGTGTTCGACTTCGCTCCCGACCGCACCTTACGTGTACTTGCCGAGACTGCCAAGATTTCCGCCAAGGCGGGAAAGACCTCGCAAACCGACCGCAAGATTATGGGTGACTTCCTCAACTTCTGTCCGGTCATATCCATTGAAGGTTCTCGGATGGACAAGTTCGATGTGCCTCGTATGCTGGAGCAGCTCAAGAAAGTCTATGTGGAGCGCGTGGTACGCAACGGCTTTGAGGACAACAGCCTTTACAATGATGAGTTGTTGAAACTGGGCGATTTGGAGTTGCAGGAGTTTGATGACCTGAAAAAGATAATCGGCCAGACCAAGGCGATGCCCAAGACCAATCAGGTGGACATCAATAACCAAGGGCTGGATAACGAGGAATACGAGGATAAGGAGAAGTTGGAGAAGAAACCCAAGAAGAATCTGACCGAGGAAGAGAAGCGCAGATTGGAGGAACTAAAAAAGAAGACGAAGAACCGTGAGGCGGCCATTTCCATCCTCCGTGGCATTTCCATCCGTATGCCTCTGCTTATCTATGGTGCGGAGCTGGACAACGAAGACGAGGAAATTACCATTGAGAACTTCGCCGAGAATATAGACCCACGCTCGTGGGAGGAGTTCATGCCCAAGGGGGTAAGCAAGCAGAAGTTCAATGCCTTCAAGAAATACTATGACCCGGACATCTTCCGTGCCGCAGGCAAGCGCATCCGTGCAATGGCCAGGGCTGCTGACAAGCTGAGTGTGGAGGAACGCATCGGGCGCATCACGGACATCTTCAGCACGTTCCGCAATCCAGATAAGGAAACGGTGCTTACGCCGTGGCGCGTGGTGAACATGCACCTCGGCGACTGTCTGGGTGGCTACAACTTCTTTGACAAGGACTATGAGCATACGCTTGACGAGCTGCGTTTCATTGACCACGGCAAGGTGACGACTGAGGTATTCACTTCCAATGCCCGAATATTGGAAATCAACTCCAAGTCCGGTCTGTATCCGCTTTACATGGCTTACGGTATCTATCGTGCGCGGCTGAAAGACAGCACCATTTCCGCTGACACGTTGGAAGAACAGCAGGCGGTATGGGACAAGACCGTTGCAGAAAACATCTTCGTGGTCTGTAAGACACCGATGGCGAAGAGCATCACCAAGCGGACGCTGGTAGGCTTCCGAAAAGCGAAAACCAATATGTATGCACCCGAGGACTTAATCAATAAAATCAAGAATCAACCGGAACTCTTTATCAAAAAAGTATATGATTTAGTAGGAAAAGAGATGAAATTCAATGCAGTAGTAGGGAATCCACCATATCAAGAAGTTGTGGCTCAAAAAGAAACCGATAATGGACAAAAACGTAGTAGTAGTATCTTTCAATATTTTCAAGAAATAAGCGAAAGACTTGGAAGATATACCTCGTTAATCTATCCCGGTGCAAGATGGATTCATAGGTCAGGTAAAGGACTTGATAAGTTCGGATTAGTACAAATAAACGATAATCATTTGGCATTACTTGAATTTTTTCCTTGTTCAACAGATATATTCAAGGATGTTGCAATAGCAGATGGACTTTCTATCGTTTTAAAAGACATGAACAAAACTCAGTCGGGATTCAAATATGTATATTCCAAAAATGGAAATAAGATAGAAATTGGTGCAAGCTGTCCCGGCAATACGTTATTCTCTCTTAATCCACGTGATGTTGAGATTGTAAAGAAACTTGATGAGATTATTTCAAAGTATGCCTGTTTACATGATTCGGTATTATCGCAAAAGCTATTTGGCATTGAAAGCGATTTTGTTGAAAAGAACCCTTCACTTGTCAGGGAATATAACGATGGAGATTATTTCAATCCAAACACTGAAATAAAGTTGTTTACCAATGATAAGGCGGGAAAAAGCGGTCGTGCGCGATGGTATGTTGTAAACAAGAATACTATATCTTCGGGAATTGAGCATTTGGAACGATGGAAAGTCTTTGTTTCAAGTGCGAATGCTGGAGGACAAAAACGAAGTAATCAAATTGCTATAATAGACAATCATAGTGCGTTTGGACGTTCGCGAGTAGCATTGAAAACTTTTGAGACCGAAAAGGAAGCACGTAATTTCTTCAAATATGCAACCAGCGAAATAATACGCTTTGCTTTCTTAATGACAGATGAATCATTAACTTCTTTGGCAAAGAAAGTTCCAGATTTGATAGACTATACTGACAATAATGGCTTAATTGATTATAATGAAGAGGTCAATATGCAGTTATACAACTGCTCTTTAATATAGATGATGTACAGCAACAGTACATAAAAGAAGTGCTTACATTAAAACTTTGAAAGATTATCTTTATTGTGAGAACCCGGAATTCAGGGAATATAACTTTTTATTTTTTTCTGAATCATTTCGAGAACAGTGCCATAATTTGACACTGTTCTCGAAATTTTTCCACATCATCATTTCTAAGGCAAACTTGCTTCAGACACACTCAGTGAAACATTACCTCTTTAATCTCCCTTTTTATGTATATGAGGTTTAAGGGATGGAATGTTGCCAGGAGTTTTCTTATTATCTCTCTGTCGCCTATCGGGTTTTCCCGTTGACTTAGCAATTCTTTTTGGACCAGGTTTTATTCCCATAATACTACTCGTTTTAATGATTAATATACTTTCATCTACTAATTGTTACACAAAAAATATGCCAATACAACGACCTGACAAACTTTCATCATATATACAGGTTAAAAATACATTTTTTACATAGTCATACATAAAATGTTTTTATGCTATAAATTTAATTTTGCCTGTGCATACAAATCCATACCAGGAATATCATCATACCGAGAAGCTAACATCTGTCGTAATCCAAACATTCTACGCTCCGCTGTATCAACAAGTTGGTCATATGTCGTAACGAATAAAACCCCTCTATTTCCTTCTCCTATTTTCGTAGGTGATGAGATGTTATCAGCTATAGAATCACCAACAACATAAGCCGTTATTTGGCATTCATTTCCTAAATTTGAATTCAACAAATCTTCAACATATTCTTGTGCTTGATTACGCTCCCCTCTTGTGATTTTAAATCCGCCTTTTTTTAATTCTATTAGAAGCAGTTTCCTTACTTTTGCAAGTCCCAAATCTGTGGGTATTTCTTCTATACCCGTTACACTTATTGTTGCGTCAGAAATAGCAATAAGATCCGGACGTTTTTTGTAATTAATATCATTACAGTGGAATGCAGATTCTCCAAAAATCTTACTAACAGCCGTTTTCATTTGTCTGTTAAAAATATACTCTGAAGACTCGTATTCTGGACCAAATAACCATCTAGATTCAGCTATCATAGGATGCAATACATGTAATTCATCTGTAGTCTTTTCTGAACTCAATTTCCTTATCGCTGTTATTATAGATAGCCTTCTATCAATTTCATTTAAGACGACCAAAGCATCACTTATAGTCCACTTACTAAGTAATCTATTCAAACCGTCTATATCATTAGTATTAAGAGTGGACAACTTCTCTAGTAATTCATGTCCATTCTTTGATTTTTCTAAATTGACAATAGTCTGTACAACCAAATCAACTGACTCTTGTTTTACTTTTGGATTAGTTGTGACGATATTGGAGATTATCTGATTAACTTCAGCGCGTACTAATGGATTTACATCTTTAAGAGATTTTTTTATATTGGCATCAAGATTCTCTTTAACGAGAAACGACATTGACTCTGCAATACTATGAATGCATTTTTCGACAAAATCAATGACTGAATTATATACCTTTTCAATAATATCTGCATCTTTAAATCCACTCCAATCTTCTTTTATGTATTCCGCTAAATCGTTTGTTTTTATGATGAAAGTATATCTTTTGGCTAAAGAAGTTCTACCATCTAATACCATATTCTTGCCTAATGTCCATGATGGCTCTCCGACAAGTCTACCTCCTTGCCAAAATGCAATACCTTGAAATATGCTCTTTTTACTTGCTTTTGTTGTATCTATGAAATATGCCTTTAGATGAATTTGAAATTCCTCCAAATCTATTTCTGTCGGGTCAACACCACCTGTCAAATCTTCAAGATTCAATATAGTGTGATTAACCTCTATTTGAAATTGAGGGTCATGTAGAAATCTGGCTGATAAAATTTCAACAATACTTTCTGGTTTAGGCAAATTTCGAGTTACTAAAACTTCCAAACGAGTACCATGCCCATTACAAATTTCTTCATGTTTCTCTATAACAGCAAATGGTTGAGAATCAACATTTGGTTTGATTTTTAGAGTTATTTTCTTTCCATTTTTAGTAGTGATTACCTTATATTCATCACCAAAACAAAATAATCCATGCCGGCCTATTCCATTGCGTCCAAAGGCGTATCTATTGCCGTTGCACCCATTAGGAAATTCAACTTTTCTTCCTTGGCTTTTTAATCTATTATAGCGTAAAGTCATCCAATGATGTTGAAACTCTTCTTCGGACATCCCCGTCCCATCATCTTCTATAGACAAAATATTACCTATAGTTTCAGGAATTGAAATTACGACCTTAGAAGCACCTGCATCCCATGAATTAGCCACTAATTCAGTTAAAGCGATATCAGGTTGCGTTAATATATTACTTCCAATAGAGCGAAAAATATAATCGCTCTCATATAAAGAAGGGAATAAGACAGTGTCCGTTGCCATAACTTATTTTTTTACCCCCAAAGGTATCACATTTTATCGAAACAGATTCAAACTGATTTAATTTTTATACCGATATAGCAAAAATTGAGAGGGGAACAAGTGAATTCCACTAAATAACAATCCCTGTAAATAGAACATTCTAAAAGAGTGGTATCTGATTTACATTCAATAAAATATCCCAAATAAACAATTCTTTTATTAATGAATCACTTTGCAAATCCAAATAATTTTATTAACTTTGTCATAGCTAATCACCCCACTTCAAAGCGATGAAGAATACAGAAGTTAGCACGTTACAAATCCATTACCTATCTTCAAAACAGTGCACTGTAACTAATTGAAAGATAATGGATTGTATTCAGAACGAATAGTTGTTTCTAAATCGTTACCTGTCTAAAGGTTTACTTCTTGTAAATTTCTTATTTCCAGTGAATAAGAGAATATGCAATGCCTAAAACAATGGTAGGTGATGTGCTTCGTAATTCCGGCTTCCGCAACCCATTTCTTTATTGGACGGTTAATCCATGACGGGTCAGGCAGTCCGGCAAAAACTAATTGTTCGCCGTCCTTCCTTTCACCACATAATTGAAATGCTTGTTCGGATATAGGCATATATTCAACTCCTTTGGTCTTTTGCTGGGTGAAGTTCAATCTGTAACCTCCGTTGAATATCTCTATTTCTGACCACTTCAACTTTTGAATGTCGCAATGGCGAAGTCCAGTCAGTGCGGAAAAGAGTGCGGCCCGTTTCAACAGAGGGTCACATGGAGTTTGAGCCAAACGGTTCAGTTCGTCAATAGTCAAGTATTCCCTACGACTTTCTTGACCTTGAATGCCCTTGACCTTTGCCCCAATATCAACTGTCAAATAACCGTCAATGAAAGCCTGCTTCAATGCGGCCTTGAATATGGAGAAATAAGTGGATGCCGTGTTTTGCGAGATAGTACCGCTCTTACCACCTCCCTGTGGGGCGTTCATTAGGAACATGCGGAAGGATTCTATCAGCTTCAAATCAATCTGTGAGAAAAGGATGGTATCGCCTTTCGCAAAGATTTTCAACAATTCATGCACACGTTTCCAGTTGATGATAATGGAATCGGAACTATGAGCGTGACGCAACCGCTGCACGTGGTCGAAGTATTCTATGAAGTTGCAACGGGAACGTTCCAACTGCTCTGCCTGTTCTGCATCTGTTTCGGAATAGAGTGAGGCATTGTCGTATTCCTTTTGGCGCAGGCTCCTCACCTTGTCGGCATAGATGCACGATTCTTGGTCTAACTGGGATTTGCATTGGATGATGCCGTTCAAGTCACGCTTTGGCTTATAAGTGGTCTTGCCGTCCTTGTCTGTTCGAGCGTTCCGTGACTTATCCCAAATGGGAGTGGTGATGGTACGATTCAGGTATTCACGCACTCTTTGAGGAGTGGGCTTATCTGCTTGAAAAACCGGATAGGCTTCAACATACAGATACCATTCCTCGCGGTATTCCGACTTGCGGAGTTTTACCGAAACTCGTGTATTGGCCAACGCTTTCTTCATTGCTTCGCTCCTTTATATATGTTATCAATTTCTTTCTTGGGGGCATAAACAAAATTCCCTATCTGTCGAGTGGGGATAGAGTATTTACGGATATGGAGATACACCGTGCTGTCGTCCAAATGATATTTCTTAGCTATTTCACCGATGGTGTAACAGTCCTTTGGCTCCAGACTGTAAAGTTTGGCAACAGGTTTTGATTTTGTCAGAGCTTTCTTCCGCAGAGGATAGAGTTTCAGCAATTCTTCTTTGCTAACCCTTGTTTGTCGTTCGCCCACGTTTACACTTGAAATGGCCCCCTTGCGAATCAAGCGATATAAGGTTTCTTTGCTAATCCCGAACAAAGCATAGGCTTCAGGAACGGTGATATAGTCTTTGGACTTCGGTATCTTCTTCACAACCTCATCCAACTTTTGCATCCTTAGTTCCTCGTCCTTGTTTCTTTTCCAAGCAATTTTAGAACATCTTGGGGAACAATACCAAGATTCAATGGTCTTTGCTTTGAACGGTTCTCCGCAGACCTTACATTTGCGTACTATCTTGAACTTTGCTGCTGGCATATCTGTCTTTGAAACATAAATTATTCACTATCAGTACCGACAATATATTAACGTGAGTTCGATGAATTATAACTATTTGTAAATTTGGTGATTAGCGAA
>ERZ857521.3158-NODE-3158-length-14072-cov-4.851894_pt1 | contig 14072 bp, 11 predicted proteins | sample MGYA00519701_ERZ857521 | MGnify/ENA primary metagenome ERZ857521 (study PRJEB31778, sample SAMEA3449346) | human gut metagenome | biome: human gut; feature: human-associated habitat; material: faeces | place: United Kingdom | collected 2010/2012 ...
AATTCTGACACACCTTAATGGGGTTGTATCAAAACATTCATTTTGACACAGCCCCTAAAAGGATTATCCCTTATCTTTCACTTTTCCGTTTCATTAAAAAATCCAGGCACTCGCGAAAAGTCACCGATTTGCTTACCCACATGATTCCCGTATACAGGGCTGCCGCTAAGAGAATCTTGGCAAGAGCAAGCATATATATATTCCCAATAGGCAAGGTTATGTAATAAGTCACCCCCATGACCCCGGCGGCTATACCCGCAAAAGGCAATATGTCCTTCAAGGCTTGGAACAAAGATACCGGCAATTCCCGATGAACAAAGTATTGCCACACCAGCAACCACAAGATATTCACTCCGACATAGACCGAAACCATCAGAAACAGCCCATAGGGACTGAGGAGCAACATCAAGATCCATTGGATGACCCCTAAAACGACCGTACCATATAGGTAAATATTCGATTTGCCCTTACTGATAAGCAAATTGGTATATAGTCCGGCTATCGGGAGGAATGCCCCGCCAATGGCCAGGATTTGCAGAAGCCTCGCACTGGTCAGCCATTTATCGGTAATCGCGATAACGATTAATTCAGGAGCCACAAACGCTAGTCCAAACATAGCCGGGAAGGCGATAAAGGAGGTAAATCGGAGCATCTTGCGAAATGCCCGTACCTGCCGGTCCGGATCATCCGCAATCCGGACGAACATCGGTTGCGCGACACTATTGACCATACCGGTTATCAAGGTATGCCCCATATAATTCCATTTGCTCGCCTGATTGAACTGGCCTACCTCCTTCTCCGAATAGAAACGCCCCAACAGGATGGAAAAGATATTGTTGTTGATTGTCGTGAATATATTCGTCAACAACAACTTGCTACTGAATCCGAACATCTCCCGTACCGGGCGGAAATTGAACGCAAGGGTCGGACGCCACGGGCAAACCATCCAAAGATAAAGATTCAGAACCGCGACATAAAGCAGGCTTTGCGTGGCAAGTCCCCAATAAGAGAACCCGCAATAGGCCAAAGTTATGCCGGCTATTCCGGAAACAACCAGCCCCAAAGCCGTGGCTATGGCCTTTTGCTTCACCATCAAGTTCCGGAATATATAAGCCGCCGGGACTATGCCCAAGCTGGAAATAAAGAACCCCAGGAAAGCATAACGCCCCAAAGGGATCAACTCCGGCTGATGATAAAAGTCCGCAATCCAAGGCGCACAGAAAAACAAAATCCAATAAAGCAGAAAACTGACACCTATCGAGAACCAGAAGACCGCGTTATAATCCTCATGCCTTATCTCCTTCTTATTGGCCAATGCGGCGGTAAACCCACTCTCCTGCAAAGAACCGGCTATCAGTGAAAATACCGTCAGCATCCCCACCATCCCGTAATCGTCCGGACTCAGAAGACGCCCCAGGCAAATCCCGAAAAGAAGATTCAGGAACTGCATGGTCCCATTATTGACCAATCCCCAGAACAGACCTCTTGCGGTTTTTTGTTTAAGCGATTCGTCGGCCATGTCTATCTTCCGATACAATGGTATTCGAATCCATATTCCTGCATCTCGTGCGGGTCATAAATGTTACGCCCGTCTATCACCAACGGATTGGCCATAAGCTTCTTTACCGCTTGCCAGGAAGGCATACGGAATACTTTCCATTCGGTAATAAGCAAAAGCGCATCGGCATCCACAACCGCATCGTAAATATCCTGTGCATAGCGCACGACCTCGCCCATACGGCGCTTGGCCTCCGGGATAGCCACCGGATCATAAGCAGAGACTTCGCATCCCGCCTCCAAAAGCTTCCGGATTACCACCAGCGAAGCGGCCTCGCGCATATCATCGGTTTCCGGTTTGAAGGCCAACCCCCAAACAGCAATGCGTTTTCCTTTCAAATCCCCTTTAAAATAATTTTCCAATTTGCGGAAAAGGATGGATTTTTGTTGCTCGTTGACCTCTTCAACCGCTTGCAAGATGCGCATGGGGTACCCATGATCGGCCGCGGTCTTCACCAAGGCCTTCACATCCTTCGGAAAACAGGAGCCGCCATACCCGCATCCCGCATAGAGGAAACGATTGCCTATGCGCGGATCGGTCCCGATTCCTTTCCGCACCATATTTACATCCGCGCCGACTATCTCGCACAGATTCGCGATGTCATTGATAAAACTGATACGGGTCGCCAACATGGCATTAGCGGCATACTTCGTCATCTCGGCCGAAGGGACATCCATGAATATCACCCGGAAATTGTTCAATAAGAAAGGACGATACAAGCGGGTCATCAACTCTTTGGCACGCTCCGATTCGATACCTACCACAATACGGTCCGGACTCAGGAAATCTTTCACGGCCGCTCCCTCTTTCAAGAACTCCGGATTGGAAGCCACATCGAAGGTCAGGTCCGAGCCACGCCGGTCCAGCTCTTCCTGGATAGCTTGCCGGACCTTCCGGGCGGTTCCTACCGGTACGGTACTCTTGGTCACGATAGTCAGGTATTTGTTCATATATTTTCCAACCGTCCGTGCCACCTCAAGCACATATTTCAGGTCCGCGCTTCCGTCTTCATCGGGGGGAGTCCCTACAGCACTGAACACCACCTCCACATCATTCAGGCAAGCCGACAGGTCAGTCAGGAAATGCAACCGTCCGGCTTGCTGATTGCGTAACACCATCTCCTTCAATCCGGGTTCATAGATGGGCATTATTCCCTTGTTCAGGTTCTCAATCTTCTTTGCATCCACATCCACGCAATACACCTCCGTACCCATTTCCGCAAAACAGGTTCCGCTTACCAGACCGACATAGCCGGTTCCCACTATTGCTATCTTCATCGTATAATTCTTAATTTATTAATGGATGGGCAAAGATAATAAAAAAGAAAAGACGGTGTGTCAAAATATAAAATTGCACACGATGACACACACGGGTCTTTCATTTAAATATCCGTTTAAATACGCAAGATGTATTTCCCATTAATTTATTTGCTAATCTTCAAGAGAAAACAATTCCGTAGACAGATAACGCTCGCCCGTATCGGGCAACAAAACCACGATACGTTTGCCCCGGTTCTCCGGTAATCGGGCCAGTTGCAATGCGGCATACATCGCGGCTCCGGACGAGATTCCCACCAAAACACCTTCCCGTTGAGCCAACTCCCGGCTCGTATGGAAAGCCTCTTCGTTTGTAACCTGAATGATGCCATCTACCACCGAGGCGTCATAATTCTTCGGAATAAATCCGGCTCCGATACCTTGTATCTTATGCGCTCCGGCTTTTCCTCCGGACAATACCGGGGATGAAGCCGGCTCTACAGCTATCGCACGGATCGAAGGATTGTGACGTTTCAATCCGCGGGCCGTCCCGGTCAAGGTTCCTCCCGTCCCGACACTTGCCACAAAGATATCCACCTGCCCGTCGGTATCCCGCCAGATTTCCTCTGCCGTAGTCCGTTCGTGTGCCAAAGGATTGGCCGGATTGTCAAATTGCTGCAAGATGATAGCTCCCGGCGTAGCCTCACGGATCTCTTCCGCTTTCCGGATAGCTCCGCTCATCCCCTCGGCTCCCGGGGTCAAGACCAATTGCGCTCCTAACGCTTTGAGCAGGCTCCGGCGCTCCAGGCTCATGGTCTCCGGCATGGTAAGGACCAGCTTATACCCTTTGACCGATGCCACCCAGGCCAATCCGACACCGGTATTTCCGCTGGTCGGTTCGATAATTGTCGCCCCCGGCTTCAACAAACCTTTCCCTTCGGCATCTTCAATCATGGCAAAGGCGGCTCTATCCTTCACGCTTCCTCCGGGATTGAAATACTCTAACTTAGCCACGACCTCGGCTCCCAACGGCTTTCCGCCCCATCGGGTAATCGCCAGCAAGGGCGTATTCCCTATTAATTCAGTTAAATTCCTCTTTATATTCATATTTATTTGTTTTTAAGTTTCGCACAGGTCTTATCGGTTGACCCGTCAACAGCCCTGAACTTGCGAAATCGAACTTTTATCAGAAAACAATCCGGACGGGGAAAAGGTTCAGTGCCTGGATTCCGGGGAAAAAGAAAAACCTCCGGCGAATCACTTCGACGAAGGCTTTCCCCGTTTCATACATCGGATGAAAACTCACTAACAACTAATATAACGGCATAATACATTTATGATCAATCATGAAGGCACGTCATTCCGAAAGCAACGAAGCAGATTGCCTATTATGACACACCGTCAAGCATCACATGCTTTTCCTCCAGTTGAATACGAATAAATTAAACCCAAATCGGTCATTAGACTTTGGGTAGATTGCCCTCTTATGTCTTGCGGATTGCTTTTCGGCTTGCAGAAGGCGTAGCGGGCTACGTCGAGGCAAGTCGGGAAGCAAGATGCTGGCAGAAGGGGCAAAATACCCGAAGAGCTTTCTTTCAGAAAAAAAGAACCATTGAGCGGTCTAATGACCGATTTGGGTTAAATCAGCTGTTTTGCTATCCCACGAGTTTTAACAGCTCATTGAATATACGGCAGGTCTTCTGACTTACTCCCATCGTGAAGCCTTCCCGGACATAAGCCAGTGGCAAAGAGGTGTTTCAAGATGTTATCGGAGTTTCACAGCAGCGGGACTGTTCGGGATTCTCACCCGATTCCCTTTTAATCCGGACGAGGACACCCCGTCTCGGAACCGTTTCCTCATGCAAAGATAAAATTTTCCGAAGAAATTCAAAACAGCTTCTCGATTAAAAAAATATATTTGTAACTTTAGAGCAATTTTTAATGAAATAACACAAAGATGAAAACACTTTTGAAAGTATGTATGTTGTTGCTTGCTTGTTGGGCAACTCCGGCTCTGGCTCAAACGGACAAACAGGTCGTATTGCCGGAAGCAGGCGAAAAATTAGTGTTGCATGATGGCTGGATGGCACGCCGGGCAAGTGAGATTGGTGAAGACGGGAACCGCCTCACCGCGCAACCTTTCCAACAAGAGGGATGGATGAAGGCCAAGGTACCGGGTACGGTGTTGACCACCTTGCTGGAAAACGGTGTTTATCCCGCACCGGAAGTAGGGCTGAACAATGAACTGATTCCGGATATCTACCGCGTGGGACGTGATTTCTATACCTATTGGTTTGTTTGTCCGATCCCGGCCGTTCAGAAAAGGGAGGGCGAACATATCTGGCTGAATTTCCGGGGTATCAATTATAAGGCTGAAATTTACCTGAACGGAAAAAGGGTAAACCGGACAACGCATGAAGGGATGTTCCTGCGCCAGTCGTATGACATCACCTCTTTATTACGGAGTGACTCGGCCAACATGCTGGCTGTATTGGTGTTTCCGCCGGACCATGTGGGGAATCCTAACGGAGGCCAGGGGGGTGACGCGCAAATCGCACGGAACAATACCATGCAATATACTCCCGGATGGGATTGGATACAGCCCGTACGCGACCGCAATACGGGTATCTGGGATGAGGTCTCGTTGACCACCACCGGGCCTGTTTTGGTACAGCATCCTTATGTGGTGACTAAAGTACCGGGCATACGTCAGCCTAACGACACGAAACAGGCGAAAGCGTTTCTGGAAACATCGGTGGAACTGCAGAATGTAACCGACCGGATGCAGCAGGGGAAAGTGACTGCCCGGTATAACGGAAAGACGTTAAGCCAGAACATCACCCTGCAACCGAAAGAGAAACGGATTGTCTCTTTCTCGAAAGAAACGATCGAGAATCCTGCATTATGGTGGCCCAACGGCATCGGCGGGCAGCCTTTGCAAGAGATCAGCTTCGCTTTCTCTCAAAATGAGAAGGTGAGCGATGCGGAAGTGGTACGGTTTGGTATCCGGGAAATCACGACCCGGAAAAATCCGCAAAACGGAGGACGCGAATTTTATGTAAACGGACAACGTATCTACATCACCGGAGGCAACTATATCAACTCCGACTGGTTGCTCCGCTTATCGCCCGAGCGGTATGACCATGAGGTGCGTTTCCATGCGGAAATGAATCTGCGGATGATCCGTGTATGGGGAGGGGCCCTGCTGGAACGTCCGGAGTTTTATCAGGCTTGTGACAAATACGGTATTCTGGTGTTCCAGGATTTATGGGGAAGCGGAGATTGTAACGGGGCGTGGGAGGACATCACCAAGTTGGATTCACGCGAACGCCGCTGGGAATATCCCGATAATCATGACCTGTTCCTCCGCTCGGCCGAAGACCAGATCAAGATGATACGCAATCATCCCAGCCTCTGCCTCTGGTGTGGCGCCAACGAGTGGCCTTTGGCGAAAGATATCGATGAAGCGTTGCGCACAGATCTGCTCCCGCGCCTGGATCCGAACCGCTTGTTCGCAAGTTATTCCACCGATTCGGTATTTACCCGTAATCTGCTGGGGGATAACGGGGATGGCCCTTATGGCATCCAGGAACCGGAATGGTTCTTTACGTTCCGCTCGCATCCTTTCAATCCGGAGGCGGGATCGGTGGGCTCACCGGAAGTAGAGAGCTTCCGCGAGTTCATGTCGGAGGCGGATATGGCCGCATTTCCCCGCAAGAGTTTCACCAAAAACCTGACATGGCGTTATCATAAGGATTTAGGGTATCGGGACCATTTGGAGCGTTATGGCGAAATGCATTCTATCGAGGATTATTGCCGTTATGCACAGGTGGTGAACTATGACCAGTACCGTAGTTTCATGGAGGGATGGGCTTCGCATATATGGGACTGGTACACCGGTATCCTGATTTGGAAGACGCAAAATCCGTGGACGGCTTTGCGCGGACAGATGTATGACTGGTACCTGGATGTCAACGCGTCTTTGTATGGGACCCGCAAAGGGTGCGAGCCTCTGCATCCTTATTATAACAGGCATACCGGTCAGGTGGAACTGATGAATACGACTCCGAACGCGTATAAGGGGCTGACGGTAAAGGCCGAAGTATATAACCGGGAAGGTAGCATCATTTGGGAACAGGCGCTTACGACGGATGCTCCGGTAAATGATGTAAAGGCCTTGTTTGATGTGCCGGAGGTAAAAGAGGTAACGGGTGTTTATTTCTTGAAACTCTCTTTGGCGGATAATAATCAGCAGGTATTGACCGACAATATCTATTGGCTGACTACCGTGCCGAAGGATTATTCTTCGCTGAACGATTTGCCGAAAGCTCATTTGAGCAAAGATATAACCTTAGAGGAACGGAATGGCCTGTATGAGGGGACAATCCTATTGGGTACGGATTCGCATATCAGTTTCTTTAACCGGATCAAGGTGTTCGACCGGTCGACCGGGAAGCGTATCCTCCCGGTGCATTATTCGGATAATTACATTACTTTGATGCCGGGGGATAAGAAAACAATTACATGCTCGTTCAAGACGGATATCCCGAAAGAACAAATCCTGATTAAGGTGGAAGGATGGAATAATTCGGAAGACTGATTGAAGTTGTTTTGAAGCTATTCGAAAAAAAAAACACGGAGATTTTATTGGGCTGATTCCTCAAATAAATTCTCCGTGTTTTTTATTATCCCCCTTTCAGAACTCCAAAAGAGCCAGATGCGGATTATGATCGCTCAAATACCCGGTTTTCGTTTCCGGATTTTGGGCGATTTCCGTATTCAGCACGCTGATTTGCGGTGTCACAAAGATGAAATCGATCTTCTCGCGCTTATCCATCGCATACCGTCCGAAGTCATGGAAAGTATAATCCGGACCGCTCTTCTTATCCGTCATCTTATAGGCATCTTTCAAGACGAACTCGTTGGTCGTGATGGTCTGATACGCCTCCGAACGGTCATTCACATTAAAGTCGCCCGTTACTACAGCCGGATTGTTTCCTACGATCTCCTTGATTTTCCGAATAATCAAAAGGGCGCTTTGCCGGCGAGCCTCCGTCCCCACATGGTCGAAATGCGTATTTACCGCCATAAAGATCTTTCCGGACTGCTTGTCCTTGAACTTGGCCCACGTAGCGATACGCGTACAAGCCCCGTCCCAACCGATAAACCCTACACTATCCGGATACTGGGAGAGCCAGAAAGTATTGCTATCCAAGACCTCGAACTTATCCTTCCGGTAGAACAACGGGGAGTATTCGCCCTTCTCTTTCCCGTCATCCCGGCCCACGCCGATAGCCGCATACTCCGGCAATCCGGCTTTCAGGTCTTCCAGCTGGTTGTGCAACACCTCTTGCATACCCACGATGTCCAGATGCTTCGCATGGATATACCGGCAAACCGTATCCTTGCGGTACTTCCAGTTGTTCAGGCTGTCCTGCGGATTGTCGTAACGCATGTTGAACGTGGCCCATTCTACCTGAATCTTATTTTCAGAAGATGCAGATTCATCACTTTGCTGTTTCGCTTTCTTCCCGCCACAAGCGGATAAAAGCAAGGCACATATAGCTATGCCTACTACGTGTTTTACCATAATTATACTGAGTTTGTACGTTTTTTTCGATTTATGCGTTTTGCTTACAGGCTTATTTCCCCTTTACCCTGCCGGAGGAGGGTGAACTCATCGGTCGTACAATCCACCACGGTCGAAGGCTCCAGCCCCCCATACCCGCCATCAATGACCAAATCCACGCGCCCTTCATACTTTTCCTCGATAAGTTCCGGGTCGGTGGAATATTCCAGCACTTCATCCTCCTCATCATGAACAGACATGGTCAATAACGGATTCCCCAACTCCCGGACAATTGTCCTTACAATCCGGTTGTCCGGGACACGAATACCCACCTCCTTCCGGTTCTTGTAAATCTTGGGCAACTCATTGCTGGTCGGGAGAATAAACGTATAAGGTCCGGGCAGGTACCTCTTCATCAGTTTGAATGCGGCATTGCTCACCTTGGCATATTCGCTCAGGTTAGACAAATCATAGCAAATGATGGAAAGGTTGCTCTTTTGCGGATTTACCCCCTTCATCCGGCAGATCTTCTCTACCGCGCGCACATTCAGGGCATCACACCCGATGGCATAGACCGTATCGGTGGGGTAAATCACCAATCCTCCGTCCTGCAAGGTCTTTACCACTTTGGCTACATCCTTGGGATTGGGGTTCTCTTCATAAATCTTAATCAACATGTCAGTCAATTAAAAATTAAAAATTAAAAACTCATTCTTAATTCCTCATCCTTAATTCCTCATTCTTAATTCTTCATTAAAAAAGGGCTTATCCGTATATAATATGCCCGTTCTCGTCGGTATATTCCTCCAGGCTCTTGCTGTACTGGTTCATGGCGCGAAGGCTCATGCCCATGCTGGAGAAACCGCCATCGTGATACAGGTTCTGCATCGTCACTTTCCGGGTAAAGTCAGAGAACATCATTACGCAATAGTCCGCACACTCATCGGCGCTCGCATTTCCCAGCGGGCTCATCTTGTTGGCGAAATCCATCAGATGATCCATCCCCTTGACGCCATTACCGGCCGTAGTAGGAGTCGGAGATTGCGATATCGTGTTGATCCGCACATTCTTTTCCCGTCCGTAGATATACCCGAAGCTACGGGCTATCGACTCCAGGAGGCTCTTGGCATCCGCCATATCGTTATATCCGAAGAATGTACGTTGTGCGGCCACATAACTCAAGGCTATGACCGAGCCATAGTCGGCTATCGCGTCCAGCTTCTTGGCCGTCTGCAACATCTTGTGGAAAGAAATGGCCGAGATATCCAGCGTCTTCTCCAAGAAATTATAATCCAAGTCATCATACGTACGTTTCTTACGGACGTTGGGGCTCATCCCGATCGAATGCAGCACAAAATCCACCGGACCGCCCAATACCTCCATCGACCGGGCAAAGACCGTATGCAAATCATCCACACTCGTGGCATCGGCGGGGATTATCTCGGCATTCAACCGGCTTCCCAATTCATTCACCTGCCCCATCCGGATAGCCATAGGCGTGTTGCTCAAGGTGATTGTCGCACCCTCTTCCACGGCTTTTTCCGCGACTTTCCAAGCAATAGACATATCGTTCAACGCTCCGAAGATAATTCCTTTCTTCCCTTTTAACAAATTATGAGTCATAACTTTTACCTTATTGATTTCGGGGGGCAAAGTTAGATAAAAACGGTGATATCCTAAAATATCAGAACGATAAACAAAGATTTCTCATGGATTTATCTTATCTTTGTTCCTGATTAAAACGAGATAGCTAAAAACAGGTATGAAAAGTACGGTATATTCCTTAGTTGTGCTGATAACTCTGATGTTGTCGGCATGCAGTTCCGGTCCGACACTGACACGTGCGACGGGATTCGCGTATGAGATGGTAGTTGTAATGGGCGAATCAGATTGGAAAGGCGCGGCAGGCGAAGCCATCAAGAATGAGCTGACCGCCCCCATTCCTTATCTCCCCCAATCGGAGCCTTGCATGAAGGTCACTTATGCCTCCCCGCTCCATTTTGACGGATTGCTGACCTATGTACGTAATATCCTGATTGTCGAAATCAACCCGGATGTCTACACAAAAGTCTCGTTCAGCTCGGAAGCCGACCGATGGGCGGCGGGGCAATGGATCCTGACGATGAAAGCACCGAGTTCGGAAGCGATTGTCGACTATATCACGCAGAACCCGACCTCGCTGACCGATTTCTTCACCAGCAAGGAGATAGACCGCGCGGTAGCCCTACTCCAGAAAACGTACAGCACCGTGGTCAAAGAGACCTTGAGAGCAAATCATGACCTGGAGTTGCAGGCTCCGGAAGACATGACCTACTATAAAGACACGACAGACTTCTTTTGGGCGACCAACAATGCCAATACGGGACGCATGGACCTGGTGGTCTATACCTTCCCGTACGAAAGCAAGGACACATTCACCCCGGAATACCTGGTGGCTAAACGTGACTCTGTCATGAAAGCCAATTTGCCGGGCGCATTCCCCAACTCCTATATGGCCACCGAGACCCGTTTCGGGGTAGGCTATTCGGCCATTACCGTAGAAGGCAAGTATTGCGGAGTGATGCGCGGACTTTGGAAAATGGTGGGCGACATGATGGGCGGCCCGTTTGTGAGCCATATCCGCCTGGATGAAAAGAATCAGCGCGTGGTCGTAGCCGAAGGCTTTGTCTATGCGCCGGAGACCAACAAGCGGAACTATATCCGCCGGATGGAGGCAGCCCTGTTCACACTACGTTTGCCGGGCGAGTTTGAGACGCCTAAAGAAAACTCATAAACTAAAAAACTCACAATCTTATGGAAGAACGAATGATAAAAGTGGGAATTACCCACGGTGATATAAATGGAATCGGCTATGAAGTGATTCTGAAGACTTTCTTGGATATGCGCATGGCGGAGCTTTGTATCCCGGTGATTTACGGCTCGTCCAAAGTAGCCGCTTATCACCGGAAAGCCTTAGACCTTCCGCCTATCAGCCTGAGTACGATATCTCATGCTTCTGAAGCCGGACTAAACCGGCTGAACATCATCAATTGCGTAGAAGATGACGTAAAGGTCGAACTGACCCAATCTACCGAGATTGCAGGGAAAGCCGCCTATCAGGCGCTGGAGGCGGCCGTAGCCGATTTGAAAAACGGGGATATCGATGTCCTCGTAACGGCTCCCATCAACAAACACAATATTCAGAATAAGCAATTCGCTTTCCCCGGACATACCGAATACCTGGAAAAGAGTTGCGGCGGTGGGAAAAAAGCCTTGATGATCCTGATGACCGACTCGTTGCGTATCGCATTGGTAACAGGGCATATTCCGCTTTCTGAGGTAGCCTCCCAGCTCACACCGGAACGCATCGTGTCCAAGCTTCAGATATTCAACCAGTCTTTAAAGCAGGACTTTACCATCATCAAGCCCCGCATCGCGGTACTGGCTCTCAATCCGCACGCCGGAGATGCCGGATTAATCGGGAGTGAGGAAGAGACTATCATCAAACCGGCTATGGAGGAAGCCGAAAAACGGGGGGTCATGGTTTTCGGGCCTTTCCCGGCCGATGGCTTCTTCGGCTCAAGAATGTATGAGCATTTCGATGGCGTACTGGCCATGTATCACGACCAAGGGCTGGCTCCGTTCAAGGCCTTGGCAATGGATGAGGGCGTGAACTATACAGCCGGGCTTCCGATCGTCCGGACCTCGCCCGCCCACGGTACCGCTTATGACATAGCCGGACAGAACCGGGCTTCTGAAGAATCATTCCGGCAGGCCATCTATACCGCAATCGACATATACCGGAACCGGATACGCTTCAAAGAAGCGACCGCCCATCCCTTGCGTAAGCAATATTTCGATAAAAGCGCCGATAACGAGAAGCTGGATTTGACGAAAGACGAGGACGAAGCGCTTTAACCCAAATCGGTCATTAGACTTTGGGTAGATTGCCCCCTTATGTCTTGCGGATTGCTTTTCGGCTTGCAGAAGGCGTAGCGGGCTACGTCGAGGCAAGTCGGGAAGCAAGATGCTGGCAGAAGGGGCAAAATGCCCGAAGAGCTTTCTTTCAGAAAAAAAGAACCGTTGAGCGGTCTAATGACCGATTTGGGTTTAACATTATTTACACGACCCTTGGGGCTTCTGGAATGTTTATTGTATAAGGTATGTTGTGCGTTTTTTGAAAAAGACGCACACATTAAAAAACAACAAGTATATGTCATACATTGATTATTATAACATTTTAGGAGTGAGTAAAGATGCCTCGCAAGAAGACATCAAGAAAGCGTACAAGAAACTGGCGCGCAAATATCATCCGGATCTGAATCCGAATGATCCGGAGGCACAACGGAAGTTTCAGGAAATCAATGAAGCCAACGAGGTGCTGAGCGACCCGGAAAAGCGTAAAAAGTATGATGAATATGGCGAGAACTGGAAACATGCCGATGAGTTTGAGGCGCAAAAACAACAATACGCCAATCAGCAGGGCGGTTTCCATACTTCGTACTGGTCATCTTCGGATGAAGACGAAGGTTTTTCTGATTTCTTTGAATCCCTGTTCGGCTCACGTCACGGACGAAGCCGACGGGCAAGCTATGGTTTCAGAGGACAGGACTTTAAGGCTGAATTGTACCTGACATTGCAAGAAGCCGCCGAAACGCACAAGCAAATCATCACGGTAAACGGAAAGAACCTGCGCATTACGGTTCCGGCCGGAGTAGCCGATGGACAAACGATCAAATTGGCAGGACAAGGAGGCCCCGGAGCCAACGGAGGACCGGCCGGCGATTTGTACATCACCTTTGTCATTGCCCAAGATAACCGGTTCAAGCGTGAAGGCAATGATTTATATCAGACCGTTCCGTTAGACCTGTACACCGCTATTCTGGGAGGCGAACTGATTGTTGAGACGTTGAGCGGCAAGGCCAAGCTGAAAGTTCAGCCCGGCATCCAGAACGGGACAAAGGTACGGCTGAAAGGGAAAGGCTTCCCGGTCTATAAGCAAGAAGGTGCGTATGGGGATTTGATTATTACCTATTCTATTGTAATCCCGACCCATTTAAATGAACGGCAAAAAGAATTGTTCCGTCAGTTACAAAGTCTTTCATAAAAAGCTGCATATTTCCGAAGAAATTCAAAACAGCTTCTAAACTAAAAAAGGAGTTATTATGGACACAGATTATATTATTGTCAGAGAATACTGCCAGAAATGTCATATAGATCCGGAATTTATCCTTTTATTGGATGAAGGCGGACTGATTGACCTGGATGTCAAAGGAGACGAATCCTATTTGCCGCTCTCTCAACTTCGGGATGTGGAGCAATACACACGGATGTATTACGATTTGTCTATTAATATGGAAGGGATTGACGCCATTCACCACCTGTTGAAACGCATCGAATCCATGCAAGAGGAGATTTCGCACCTGAAACAACGTCTGCGGCTCTATGAACCGGACGATTTGTTCTGACGGGACACAAAGAGCTGATTTTATACAAGCATGAGGGTGAATTCTAAGTCCCCTCCAAACAATATCTATAAAACCTTACCCAAGTTTACGAACATTAACGTATCCTTGGGTAAGTTCGTATATAGACATAACTACTCTTCAGAAGTGTATATCTACTTCCTAAACCTAAGATGTTTTCGAAGTTAGAGACCTTTTTATTATACGGCTAATGTTACAAATGGAGTCTGCCTTCGTATCACAGC
>ERZ857521.3160-NODE-3160-length-14064-cov-2.919837_pt1 | contig 14064 bp, 13 predicted proteins | sample MGYA00519701_ERZ857521 | MGnify/ENA primary metagenome ERZ857521 (study PRJEB31778, sample SAMEA3449346) | human gut metagenome | biome: human gut; feature: human-associated habitat; material: faeces | place: United Kingdom | collected 2010/2012 ...
CGCTTCATTAATTTATTTGCGAATCCCCAGCGCCATGTCCCGAAACAGCCCCGGCGCGCGCTCCAGCTCGCGGTAGGTGCCCCGCTGCACGATGCAGCCCTTGTCCATGACGATGATCTCGTCGCAGTTTTGCAGGGTGGACAGGCGGTGTGCGATGGAGAGAACCGTGGTGCCGCATTCCTCTTTCATTTTCTCGATCTCGGCCTGGATGCGCTTTTCGGAGGTGTTGTCCAGCGCGGAGGTGGCCTCGTCCAGTATCAGGATGCGGGGTTTTTTGAGGAAGATGCGGGCCAGCGCGATACGCTTGCGCTGACCGCCGGAGAGGTTGGACCGCCTTCGGCCAGCACAAACTGACAGCCGCCCTCCAGCTGCTCAATGTCGGCGGCGATGCTGGCCTTGCGCGCCGCCTCCCGGACCTCCTCCGGGGAAACCTCCCGCTTCATGCCGTAGCAGATGTTGTGGTAGACCGTATCCGCGGTGAGAAAGGGCGTCTGGGGCACGAGCGCCACGTTTGCAGCCAGAACGGTGCGCGAGAGCGAATCGAGCAGAACGCCGCCCAGCAGCACTTCGCCCTGCGCCTCCTCCAGCTTGTCGATCACCTTGATGAGCGAGGATTTGCCGCAGCCGCTGGGACCGGCGATACCGATGAACTTCCCCGCCGGAATCGCCAGCACGATGTCGTTGAGAATCAGCTGCTCCGGCTTTTCGGGATAGGCGAAGCGCACGTCCTTCAGCGTTACGCTGTTGTCTTGCGGCGCTTGCCCCGGGATGCCCTCATCCTGATAGGAGAAATCCAGCGGCAGGTCCGACAGCCGGAAGTAGTCGTTTGCCAGCACCACGCATTCGGAAAATTCGTCCAGAATGCGGTGCAGCTCCCGAAGCGGGCCGGTGAGCTGGGTAAAGCACAGATAAGCCGTGAGCACCGTACCCACCGTAATGGCGCCCCGCGAGGCCAGCAGCACCGAAAGCCCGATCACCAGCACGCTGAAAAACGCTTCATTGACGAATTTCAGGCAGTCATAGAAGGCCATGGCCCGGTGATGGCGCATCTCCTTTTTGCGCAGCTGCTCGGAACGCGCCTCAATGCGCGCGCCTTCCGTCTGCGCGCTGTCCAGGGCGCGGATCGTCTCGATGCCGCCCAGCAGCTCCACCATGGCGCCGTCCATGTCCGCCTTGGTGTCCATCAGCTCCACGCGGATGCCCTTCTGCGTACCGATCTGCCTGAGCACGATGAAGGTGCCCACGGGAATCACCAGCACCACCAGGCACGCCACGGAGACGGGCAGCTGCGTGAAGATCGTAACCACCGCCGCCAGACCGGTGGTCACGGCGGGGGCGAAGTCCATGAACATCAGCTTGATCAGCTTCACCGTGCCCTCCAGGCTGCGATTGAGGCGGCCATGGATGTTGCCGGTCATGTGGGCGCGGAAATAGGACAGCGGCGCCATCAGCAGCGAGAGCGCGGCCCGCTGGCGCGCGGTTTTTTCCGCCTGGGTGGCGGTGTCCTCCACGATGAGCCGTCGCGCCACCTTGATGAGCTCGTTGACGATGTTGACAGCCAGAATGGCCACCAGAATCGGCGCGACCGAGGCAAACGAGGCGTTCTGCCCCGCCAGCACATGGTCCGTCAGATACCCGATGGCCAGCGGCGTGAGCCGGCTGAGCGCCGCCGAGACGGCCAGAATCAGCAGAATCAGAAAGAAGCCGGACTTCTGTTTCCGGGGCAGCAGGGCGAAGATGCTTTTCCAGATTTTCGGGCTTTTGCATAACGCGCGCGATCCCTTCCATGTGGCGCAGGCAATGGTCGCCCGCATCATTTTACCACATATCGGGGATCGTGAAAACGGCAGGGTTCGGAGTTAATCCTTGTCCACGTGCTTTTTCATGTGGTTGAGCGCGTTTTTCTCCAGACGGCTCACCTGCGCCTGAGAGATGCCGATCTCCCCGGCGATCTCCATCTGCGTGCGCCCCTGGAAAAACCGCAGCGTCAGGATGTGCTTTTCGCGCTCGCTGAGGCGGCTGAGGGCCTCGCGCACGCCGATCACATCCAGCCAGTTGTTGTCCGGGCGCTTGTTGTCGGTCACCTGATCCATGATGTAGAGGGCGTCGCCGCCGTCGTTGTAGACGGGCTCAAAGAGGCTGACCGGGTCCTGAATCGCCTCCAGCGCAAAGACCACATCCTCGCGGGGCAGCTTCAGTTCCTCGGCAAGCTCGGTCACGTTGGGCTCGCGGCCCATGCGCTCGGCCAGGCGGTCGCGTGCCTTGAGCGCCTTGTAGGCGATGTCGCGCAGGCTGCGGCTGACGCGGATGGCGTTGTTGTCGCGCAGGTAGCGGCGGATCTCGCCGATAATCATGGGCACGGCATAGGTGGAAAAGCGCACGTTCTGCGTCACGTCGAAGTTGTCCAGCGCCTTGATGAGGCCGATGCAGCCCACCTGGAACAGGTCGTCCACGTTTTCCCCGCGGTTGCTGAAGCGCTGGATCACGCTGAGCACCAGGCGCAGATTGCCCCGGATGAATTCCTCGCGCGCGTTCAAATCGCCGCTGTGCACCAGGGGAAAGAGCTCGCGCATGCGCTCGTTTGAGATCACGGGCAGCGTGGAGGTATCCACGCCGCAGATTTCCACTTTGTTCATCGCCATAACCCACACCTCCGCACATAGGCTTGTAACTGGAGTATGGGCCGGCAGGCGCGGTTTTATGCCGCCTCGACCCGTTGGGGCAAAGGCTCCGAAAAACCGACAAAACAGGATTTGCGCCCGCTCGCGTCGAAACTGACAGGGAGCAGCGCCTGCCAAAGACGCGCTGACAGAAGGAGAGAACGGCGAATGAGCGAGGCGGCAAAGCAGCTGGCAAAGATGCTGGAAAAGAGCAAACGGACGGTATTTTTTGGCGGCGCGGGCGTGAGCACGGAGAGCGGCATTCCCGACTTTCGCAGCGCGCACGGCCTCTATGGCGGCGCGAAGGGAAAAAGCTACGAGGACATGCTGCATATCCGGTATTTCCTGAGCTCGCCGGACGAGTTCTGGGCGTTCTACAAAAACGTGATGCTCTATCCCGATGCCAAGCCCAATGCCGCGCATATCGCGCTGGCCCGGCTGGAGGCTGCCGGGAAGCTGGACTGTGTGCTGACGCAGAATATCGACGGGCTGCATCAGGCGGCGGGCAGCCGGAAGGTGCTGGAGCTGCACGGCTCCGTGCACCGCAACACCTGCATGCGCTGCGGGAGGCGGTTTGACCTTGCGTGGGTGCTGTCGCAGGAGGGCACGCCGCATTGCTCCTGCGGGGGGATGGTGCGGCCGGATGTGGTGCTCTACGGCGAGCCGCTGGACGATGAGGTGCTGGAAGCCGCCGTGCGCGCCGTGCGGGGCTGCGATTTGCTGATCGTGGGCGGCACGTCGCTGGTGGTGCACCCGGCTGCGGGGCTGGTGGGGTATCTGCGCGCGGGCGTACCCCTGGTGCTCATCAACCGGGATGAAACGCCCTACGACAGCCTGGCCGCGCTGGTCATCCGCGAGAATATCGCGGAGGTGCTGGACGAGGCGGTGCGGCTCTGTCTGGGACAGGCGTAAAACAATCGTAAAATTTTTGTAAAAAACAGCAAACCAAACCGGCTCCTTGCGCGTCTTATAAATAAAGAGACACGAAAGGAGCCGGTTCATCATGAAGCGCGATTACGAGTACAGACGCAGGAGAACGGGACAGCGGCACCGCTGGTGCATCCGCGCCAGCGTATGGCGCTACATGCTGATGGGCCTGCCCATCGGCGGAAGGTAATCAGCGGTAGAGGGACAGCCAACTCTCCCGCACGGCCTCCCAGGAGTAGAGGCGGGGGAAGAGCGCGCGCTGATCGGGCGCAAGGCCGGTGAGCGCTCCGTCCATGGCGCGCGCTACCAGCGCGGGTACATCGGCAAAGTCACGGAAGGATTCCAGCTCGATCCCCATGTCCTCCAGCTGGGGATAGCCCAGCCACGCGCCCTTGAGCACACAGGCGCCGGCGTAGAGGTATTCCTGCATGCTGGCCGAGAAGGCGTCGGTGCGGATGGCCAGAATGAACACGTCCGCGGACAGGCGCAGCATGGCGCTGTCCTCCGGGCCCAGGAACTGCGTCAGGACCACCGTCTGGCAGGGCAGGCGGCCCGCCAGCTCACGGGTGCGGGCCACATAGGCGGGATCGTTTTCGCCATAGGTCTGCTGCAAAACCAGCGTCATGCGCCGGAGACGTTCGGCGGGCAGGAGCTGGAGCGCTTCAAGCACCTCCAGCTGCTGCTGGGCGGAGGAGGCGCTGTATCCCACGCAGACCACAAAACGGTCCGGCGCGATGCCAAAGCGCGCGCGGCACTGTGCGGGCGTGAAGCGCTCGCGCGCCCGGTCGATATCCGCATAGCCGGTCTGGCCGAAGTAGAGCAGCGTGGTCTTTTGCGCGATTTCCTCGCCATAGACGCGGCGGATCATGGTGCGGTTGAGCTCGCTGTGCACGCTGATGGCGTCGCACAGGCGCAGGTAGGGCCTCATGCGCCGAAGCGCGAGCGGGCTTGCGCGCAGGAGATCGCTGCCCCAGAAGCTGCACGCCCAGTGCGCGTGAAAGCGCCGCCCCACCAGCCGCCCCAGCGCCAGGTCGCGCTGGGACAGGTAGTGGTTGTGCACGATGTCAAACGGTCCCAGACGCTTCAGGTCGCGCGCGTTGAGGGCGATGCGCGCCCACATGCGCAGCCGCGGAATGTGGCGGATGACGGGCAGCGTGTGGCGGTCGTGATAGACCGTCACGCCGTTGGCCCGGTAGAAGTCGGCATACTTGCCGCCGTCGCCCCAGATGGGAAAGAGCACAAGTTCATAGCCGGCGGGCAGGAGCAGGTGCTCCATCAGCCGCCGGGTCCAGAAGCTGTCCGCGTCCGCAATCATGAGGATGCGCTTTTTACCGTCCATGACGCTCCTCCTTCCTGAAATGGCCGCGCAGCGCGGAAAGCACCTGTCCGGCGGTGGTCCAGAGGGTACGAAGCTCCGCATGGAACAGCGCGCAGGCCAGCGCCAGCACCAGCACCAGCGCCGCGTATTTCCATATGCCCGTCAGCAGCAGGTTCAGGCAGGACGCCCCCGTCATCAGCCCGATGGTCAGCGCCAGGTAGCGGTAGTTAAGGATTGCGCGGTAGTACCTTTCGCCCACGGCGGTGCGCAGGAGCAGCGTGAGAATGGCCGAAAGCGCCGAGGCCATGGCCGCGCCGGAGATGCCCAGCGGCGGGATGAGCACAAAGCACAGAGCGATGTTGGCCAGAGCGGAAAACAGGTAGATCAGCGTGGTCCAGTAGGTCTTTTTGGAAATGGTGATGCCCATGCCCGTGGTTTCGCCCAGGCAGTAGCAGATGGGGGAGAGGAACAAAAACGGGAAGAATACCACCGAGCTGCGGTAGCTCTTGCCCAGCAGCAAAAACACCGGCGACTGCAAGAGCGTGATGCCCAGCCCGAAGAGCGTGAGCATGCAGGCCATGAGCCGGTGCACGGTATAGAAGCGCTGACGGTCGTCGCTCTGGTAGTTTTCCAGCACGTAGGGGGCCCAGTAGGTGTTGAAGCCCGTCTGGATGATGTTGATCGTGGAGGCCAGCCCCAGCGCGCTGGAGAAGATGCCCGTCGCCTCGTACCCCAAAAGGTGCTTGAGCGCCAGCGTGCTCACCGACGTGTTCAGCCAGCTCAGCACGCTCAGCGGCACCAGCGGCAGGGCGTATTTGCCCAGTTCGCGCACGGCGTCCCGGTCGGTCAGGCGGGGGAAGGAAAAGTCCAGGCGGCTGCGCTGCAAAATCAGAAAGACCACCGTAAAGACCGCCATCAGCGCCGTCAGGGCCACAATGGCGTAGCGGCCCGTGGGCTTGCTGAAGCCCACCGCCAGGTAGGCGATCTTGGTCAGCAGCGCATGCACCACGCCCTGGATGGTGTAGAGCAGCGCGTTCTGCTCCATCCGGTAGCACAGCGACAGGAAACGGAAAACAACCAGCGAGCAGCTGTAGAGGCACAGGCACAGGAAGATGGAAAAATCCGGCTGCCCTACGATCTCCCCGCTCAAAGAACGCCAGAAGCCCAGCAACACCGCCGAGGACACCACCCCGAAGCCCAGCGCCACCGACAGGCAGAAGGTCAAAAGCGCGCGGGGGGTCATGCGGCCGGGGGTTTCGCGGAAGAAGCGGACGAATGCCTGGTCCAGCCCCAGATAGCACACCGAGCAAAAGAGGGAGGTGTAGGTGCCGAACATGCTCACCCGCGCCAGCTCCGCGGGCGCAAAGAGCCGCGTGGAGATGGGCGTGGCGATAAAGCCCAGCGCAAAGGAAATCCATGTGACCATGGAAAATCCCACCATGTTTTTCAAAAACCGCTGCTTGCTGCGTTCCATGCGCCTGCGGGACAATGCCCGCGCTCCCTTCGTGTGTTAGCGCCCCTCGGGCGCAGGCTTTGACGCGCCCGCGCTTTCGCGGGGCACGGTGACGGTAAAGACGGTCTCGGGGCCGGTTTCCAGAGAAATGGTGCCGCCAAATTCGGCCAGCGTGCTGCGCACGATGCTCAGCCCCAGCCCATGGCCCTCGCCCTTGGTGGACACGCCCGGCTCGAACAGCCGGCCCAGCAGATCCTCCGGGATGGGCGCGCCGTTATTGGAGATCACAAAGGTAAAGCCGCGCAGATCCTCCGAAACGGCCAGCCGGATGTGGCCTCCCGGCGCATCCTCCACGGCGTCCATGGCGTTGTCCATGAGGTTGCCGATGATGCAGCACAGTTCCCACGGCGGCACGGGCAGGCCCTCCAGCGTGCTGCGGATGTCCATCTCCAGCGCGATGCCGCGTTCCTCGCACGCCGCGCTCTTGACCTGCAACAGCGCGTTGAAAGCCGTCATCTTGGTGCGCAGAACCGAGGAAACGGACCGGTGCTCGTCGTATACGCGCTCCAGATAGGCGGTGGCCTCGCCGTATTCCTGCATCTCCAGCAGGCTGTAAACCACCTGCAGGTGGTTGAGAAAGTCGTGCCGCTGGGCGCGCAGCTTCAGGTTGAGCGCGTCCATCTGTTCATTGGTCGTCTGCAATTCGCCGATGGTGCGCTCCAGCCGGCGGGTGCGCAGGGCATCCTGAATGTCCACGCCCGCGCCCCAGGCGGCCATCAGCGCGCCCGCGATGACCATGAATTGCAGCGACCAGCTGTTGCGCGCCTCCGGCCCCGCGGTGAGCACATAGAGCACGAAGGCAAACAGCACGCCGATCTGCACGGCGTTGACCACGATGGCCAGCATCGTGGTTTTTTGAACGTCGGGCTTGCGTTTCAGCTCATGCTTCATGACCTTCTCCAAATCTGCGTGCATGCCGGTCGCGGAGCTTGGCTTCATGCCCCTGGCCGGTGGGCCGGTAGTACACGGTATGCTCATAGCCCGGCGGCATATAGGCCTGCTTCACAAAATGGCCGGGATAATCGTGGGGGTATTTGTACTGCGGCGTCCGGGCGTGCGGCGTGGCATAGCTCTGGTCGCGCAGGTACGGGGGCACGGGAGCCAGCCCGCCCTTCTGAGCGTCCGCCATGGCGGCGTCGATGGCGGTGCACACGCTGTTGCTCTTCTCCGCCAGACAGACGGCGATGATGGCCTGTGCGATGGGGATGCGCGCCTCCGGCATGCCCACAAATTCCAGCGCCGTGACGGCGGCCTGCGCCTGCAGCATGGCCAGGGGATCGGCCAGGCCCACATCCTCGCTGGCATGCACCACGATGCGCCGCACGATGAGTTTGGGGTCCACGCCCGCGTAGAGCAGGCGGCTGAACCAGAAGAGCGCCGCGTCCGGGTCGCTGCCGCGCATGCTCTTGATAAAGGCGGAGAGCATGTCATAATACTGTCCCTCGTCCATCTTGAGCATGGGCTTCTGTACGCTTTCCTGGGCCGTCTCCAGCGTCAGGCGCTTGAAGAGGCGGCCGGTCGAGGGGTCGGTTTCCTCGGCCGTGGTCAGCCAGGCCAGCTCCAGCGCGCCCAGGGCGGTGCGCACGTCGCCGCCCGACATGCGGGCGATGTAGGCAAGCGCGCCGTCCTCCGCGCGCACATCGCTCCCGCCGTAGCCGCGCTCCGGGTCGCGCAGGGCGTTTTGCAGCACGCGCAGCACATCCTGCGTTTGAAGGGGCTCGAACTGGAACACCCGGCACCGGCTCACGATGGCCGGGGTCATGCTGACCATGGGGTTTTCCGTCGTGGAGCCGATGAAGCGAATGAGGCCGCTTTCGATGGCGGGCAAAATGCTGTCGCTCTGCGCCTTGGACCAGCGGTGGCACTCGTCCAGCAGCAGGTAGGTGGCGTGGCCATAGCGCAGGCGGCGATCCTGCGCCTCCTTGAGCACCTGCCGCACGTCCGCCACGCCGCTGGTCACGGCATTGAGCTTTTCAAAGGCGCTGCCCGTCATGCGGGCGATGATGGACGCCAGCGTGGTCTTTCCGCAGCCGGGCGGACCCCAGAAGATGCTGCTTTGCAGCCGGTCGGCCTCAATGGCGCGGCGCAGCAGCCGGCCCGGCCCCAAAAGCCGCTCCTGCCCCACAAACTCGTCAAGCGTGCGGGGCCGCATGCGCTCGGCCAGAGGCGGCAGGGAGGCGCCTGTCTCCAGGCCGCTGAATAGGGTTTGCTGTTCAAAATCGTTCATGCAGTCAAAGGCGGCGGGACTGGCCGCGCCGCACGGGTCGTTGGTGGAGGGAAAGGCAGACAAACACTATCCACTATACACTTTTTCCTGAAAAATTGCAACGCGCGGCCCTACTCCTTCAGCCACGCGGCATAGCGCTCCGGCGGGTAGATGGTGCGGATCATATGCACCATGAAATCAAATTCCTCTTTGGTATAGAAGGAGGCATAGCGCTGGTAGAGCACGCGCAGGGCGTTCAGGCTGTAGACGCGCAGGCTGTAGTCGTTGAGCTTGATGAAGTTGGCGGAAAAGGGGGTCAGCTTGTCGAAAATCACGCCCATCAGGTCATCGGTGATGGCGGCGATATGCCCCATGCCCAGCCGGCGGGTATGATAATTGTCGGTGATGACGGTCAGGCTGCCGCTGGTGAGGCGGTTGAGCTTCACCAGGAGCAGGCTTTCCAGCTCGTCGCGCAGGCTTTCCAGCGTCTGACGGTAGGGCGCGTAGGCGCGCATGTGCGCCGCCACATCAGCGGCCAGGGGATTGGCGCTCAAAAAAAGCGTCCCAAGCCACGGCCTGAGCACGCGCTCCACATCCGCCACCCCAACGGGAATCGCCATCGCCCCCTGATACCTCCCGTCTGTGCGGGCTGATGTCAACCCAATTCTGCAACATATTTCTACATTCTCTTCATCAAGTCCTTGTTTTGAACGCGGAAAATATGACAGAAGGAAATCTTTTCTTTACAAAATGTAATTATATGCATATAAAAACGTATGAATATACAATTTCAACTTGTCAAGCGCCATGTTTTGTGGGGGGGATGACGCCCTGCCACCATGGGTAGGAAAGTGGGTTTTCAACATCCGGTGGCCTATGCAAAAGTGCGAGAGAAGGGGAGACTTGTCAAAAGTGTCCGTATCTGCTATGATAATTCACGAAATGTGGAATGGCGCGTGTGGTTTTCCACAAGGGCGTTTTCCACATTCTTTGCATCTTTAGAAGGAACCATGTGGATAACAGACCAAAGCAAACATTGTATAATATACAGGAATGGAAGGTTGAATGCGCCGTGATGAAGGCTGAGGAGCTGTGGGGAAGCGCCTGCAAGATTCTGCAGGAGGAGATGACCCGCATCAGTTACAGCACCTGGATTGAAACGGCTCTCAAGCCCTGCGCGCTGGTGGGGGATACGGTGCTGCTGGAGTGCGTAAGCCCCGTGGTGCAGCAGATGGGCACCAGCCGTTACATGGGCCAGATTCAAAAGGCGGTCAGTACCGCGGCGGGACGTGCCCTGACGGTGGAGGTCTACGGCCACGAGGAGCTCAAGGACCGGCTCAAGGCGCTGGAGGCCCGCTCCTCCGGCGATTCGCTGGCGCTGCTCAACCCCAAGTATACCTTTGATACCTTCGTGGTGGGCTCCAGCAACCGGTTTGCGCACGCGGTGTCCCTGGCGGTAGCGGAGGTGCCCGCCAAGGCGTACAACCCGCTGTTCATCTATGGCGGCGTGGGCCTGGGCAAGACGCACCTGATGCATGCCATCGGCCACTATGCGCATGAGCTGTATCCCGATATGCGCATATTATACATCACCAGCGAGGACTTTACCAACCAGCTGGTCAGCGCCATGCAGACCAACCAGAACCAGCAGTTCCGCGAACGCTTCCGCAACGTGGACATCCTCATGGTGGACGATATTCAGTTCATCGCGGGCAAGCACGGCACGGAGGAGGAGTTTTTCCATACGTTCAACCACCTGCGCGAGGCCGGCAAGCAGATCGTGATGACCTCCGATAAGCCGCCCAAGGAGATTCAGAAGCTGGAGGAGCGCCTGTGCAGCCGCTTTGAGGGCGGCCTGGTGGCCGATATCCAGCGGCCGGATTTCGAGACGCGCCTGGCCATCCTGCGCAAAAAGGCGGAGTTTGAGCACCTCAACATCAGCGACGACATCCTGGCGCTGATCGCCGAGAAGATCGACACCAACGTGCGCGAGCTGGAGGGCAGCGTGACCCGCCTGACGGCCTATTCCAGCCTGACCCGCCGGCCCATCGACATGCAGCTGGCGCGCGAGGCGCTGCGCGAATTGTTCAAGCACTCCGAAACGCGCGTGATCACCTGCGACAGCATTCAGGACGCCGTGGCCAACTACTACGGCCTGAGCGTGGAGGATCTCAAAAGCCCCAAGCGCAACCACGAGATCACCGTGCCCCGGCAGATCGCCATGTACCTGGCGCGCGAGATGATGGGCCTGAGCCTGACCCGCATCGGCGACGCCTTCGGCGGCCGGCACTACACCACGGTGATGTCCTCCATCAGCAAGGTGGAGGATTCCATCAAGCAGTCGCCCAGCCTGGTGAGCCTTCTGGACGATATCCGCCGCATGATCAAAAACCCCACCTGACAAGGGGCGGAAAAGAAAATTTCGTGAAACCGCTTTGCAAACGCATGGATTCATGCTATAATTGAGCCGCTGTCCAGCTTAGGTTATATGGTTCAGGTTCCTTTCCTTCGAGTTTGTTCGAAAGCACGGAAACCACGCCAGGGACTCAAAGCAGATTCGAGACAGAACAAACCAAAAAGTGGAGGGAATCCAACCATGTTCGAAGACAAGACTTTGGTATGCCGTGACTGTGGCAAGGAATTTGTGTTCAGCGCGTCTGAGCAGCAGTTCTTTGCGGACAAGGGCTTCCAGAACGACCCCACCCGTTGCCATGAGTGCCGCGCCGCTCGCCGCAACCGCGAGAATCCCGGCCGCGCCGAGCGCCAGTACTACGAAGTGATCTGCGATGGCTGCGGCTGCACCACCCAGGTGCCCTTCCAGCCCAAGGGCGACCGCCCCGTGTACTGCCGCGAGTGCTTCGAGCGCAACCGCAACAACCAGTACTGAGATTGAAAAAAGCGCCTCCGCTTCGGCGGGGGTGCTTTTTTTGTGCAATCAAGAAAGAAACCGGCCCGGCGGCAGAAAAGCCGCCGGGCCGGCTGCGGTATGTCTCGTTACAGCCACAACAGATAGGCCAGCGTGACGAACAGCCCCAGGCAGAACATGATAAGGCCGAAGCTGATGGAGCGGGTGAGGCGCTTGAACTGAAGGCCGGCCTCCTCCATCGCGGCGGCGAACACGCTCTCGTAGCGGGTACAGCTGGGCCGATGCAGATGGAACAGGCGGGTGACAAACTCGCTGGCGCCATCGCAGAAGCGTCCAAAGGCATAGGTGAAGCGGTTGCCCACCGGCACGGGCTGCCGCGCGGACAGCGGCGGCAGGAAGATGCGCCGCACGCCCAGAATCAGCCCGTCGCACAGGCCGTCGGCTACGCGGGCCAGCAGTCCGCCCACGGCGCGCAGGGCCACGATTACGCCGTCCATCAGCCGGTCCAGCACGAGCGCCACACCATAGCCCACCGCGATCAGGAGCCTGAGCACCGGACGGTAGATCAGGTCCTCAAGATCCAGCCACTTGGGCCAGCGCTCCGGATAGGAGCGGGAGCCTTTTTTCTCCTTGCTCATGATGAACTGCCAGTTGAGGGCGTAGAGCACCACGCCGATGATGATGGACTTGGCCGCGCCCAGCAGGTTTTCACCGCTGAAATAGGCGATGGGCATGTGCGCGGGCGCCGCGGCGTTAAAGAAGGGACGCGCCAGCTCGCCGATGCCGCTCATCAGCAAGCCGGGCAGGAGGCCCAGCACGGGGATGAGGGCCGCGCACAGCCCCAGCGCGATACCGGAGGGGACGGAGAGGTACTTGCGCATGCCGTCGTACTCAGCCTGGCGCGTGGGGTTCTTCTGCCAGAACAGGCACAGGTAGAGCTTGAACATGTAGCACAGCGTCATGCCGCCGGAGATGATGAATACCCATTCCGCGACCTGATAGGGCAGCGCGCCCTCACCCAGCGTGGTCAGCTCGTGGATGTATTCCAGGAGGCCCTCATGCAGGAGGGACTTGCTGGCGTAGCCGCTGAAGCCCGGAATGCCCGCGGTGCCGAGCATCCCCATCAGGAAGCAGAAGTGCAGCAGCGGTTTTTTGCGACCGAAGCCGCGCACCTCGTTGAGGCTCAGCGCATGTGCGTTCATGGCCACCACGCCCGCGCACAGGAACAGCACCAGCTTGAACAGCGAGTGGTTGACCATGTGCTGGATGGTGCCGTAGGCCGCCAGCCCGTTTTCGCCTGCGCTGAGGCCCTGCAGGCCCACGCCCACCATGATGAAGCCAATCTGGCTGAGGGACGAGCAGGCCAGGGTACGCTTGAGGTTGGTGGAGAAGATGGCCAGCAGCGCGCCCAGGAACATGGTGATCACGCCCAGGCGGAAGATCAGGTCGCCGAAGACCGCGCAGCCGTGCATCAGGTAGCAGGTGAGCACCAGCATGCCGAAGATGCCGGCCTTGGTGAGCATGCCGGAGAGCAGCGCGCTCGCGGGCGCCGGAGCGACCGGGTAGGCCTTGGGCAGCCAGATATGCAGCGGGAAGGAGCCGGCCTTGGCCCCGAAGCCGAAGAGGATCAGCACCGCGGGCAGCCACAGCGCGTCAAAGCCATAGGCGCTGACGAAGGCGGGCAAAGAAGAGAAGGGGAGCGTCGCCATGCGGGCGGGCAGCAGGAAGATGCCCATGAGCATCACCAGACCGCCGATGACGGCGATGTAGAGGTACGTCTGCGCCGCGCGCATGGCCTCCGGGGTCTCCTCGTGCGCCACCCAGGGGTAGCTGGCCAGGGACATGACCTCAAAGAACAGGAAAGCCGTGTAGAGCGAATCGCTCAGGAACAGCCCTGCCGTCGCACCCAGCGTCATCAGGGTGAAGAAGGCGTAGCGGCCCGTCGCATGGTCATGCCGCAGATAGTCGCGGCTGAACAGCGACGTAACCAGCCACATCACCGAGGCGATCATCGCGTGCAGCGCACGGAAACCGTCCGCCCGCATGCGGATGCCCATGCCCAGGAAGCCCTCCCAGGTCAGCCGCAGCGCGTTTCCGCCGGCGGCCAACGCCGTGAGCCAGATCAGCGCCGCCACCTCGACCGCCGAGCAGGCGATCATCACCGCGATGGCGCGCTGGCCGCCCTTGCGGCCCAGCGCCCACGCCAGCGGCGCGCACAGCATGGGGACGACGGCCAGAATCAACAGTATCAGGGAACCGTTCATACCCACACCTCCTTACACAAGCCCCGCCGCCACCTGGCCCAGATAATCGGCCAGCGGCGCGGAGGCAAACACCAGAATCAGCATGACGATCACCAGCAGAATCAGCGGCAGCTGCATGCGCCAGCCGGGGTCCAGCCTCTTGCCCTCAAGCCCCGAATCCGGGCTGAGCGGCATCGCGTAGGCCGACACCGCAGGAGCGAGCATGTAAATGGAGGTGAGCACCGCCGAGACGATCAGCACCACGACGGCCGCCACGCCCAGCGCGCCGTTGGCGCCCAGCGCGGCTGTGGCCAGCGCCCACTTGCTCTGG
>ERZ857521.3162-NODE-3162-length-14063-cov-5.639278_pt1 | contig 14063 bp, 10 predicted proteins | sample MGYA00519701_ERZ857521 | MGnify/ENA primary metagenome ERZ857521 (study PRJEB31778, sample SAMEA3449346) | human gut metagenome | biome: human gut; feature: human-associated habitat; material: faeces | place: United Kingdom | collected 2010/2012 ...
GAAGAAACTTACAGCTGAATCCTGTTTCCATTTACACAAAATTTTGGACAGTGTCCTTTTGTCCACCATCTTTTTTGCGTACAATATCGCAATGATTACATTCAATCATCCGCATCATCCGGCAATATGACCGACGGCCTACGTTTCCTCTTATAACCAAACAATTCCAACAACGAGTTAAAATCCTTTTTGAGTATGATGCCTATGCCTTGAGTATTCAATGATGACTTCGTAAAGTATCTGTCATTAGTCTGGTTATAAACCTTAAGGGCTATATTCCCATTTGGCAGCAACAAATAATTTATATCAAAGTCACCAATGAACGATGTTGTTGCATTAGCATTGTCACGATATCCGAATTGACCGTTGATAATGAGCCTATTGTTTAGCAGACGCCCAGACAAAAGGCCTTCGTATTCAGCGTTGTTAAATCCCTCGTCACCGGTGCTTATGTTAGCGCCGAAAGTCCAGTTGTTGTTCTTTACGAGGCTACCCAGCAGAGTGTTTATCTGTTGGCTTATGGTTCCGCTCAGTAAACTCTGCATAGCAAGGCTCGTTTGGTTGGATTGGTTCTGTTCCGAGGAGTTGTTATTACTTTGCATATAGAAGCGTCCGACACTTAAGAGGTACACCACCTGCTGGTTCATCTCCTCCTCGCCATTGATGACAGTGCGTACCATTTGTTCGGCGTCCTCGTTTACCGTTGGCATGTCTATATTAAAGTCTACGTGAGGCGCCTGCGGCGTACCGCTTATATTCATAAGGCAGTCAACCCTTACATTATTGCTCGAGAAACTGTTCCCCAACTGCAGGTCAGACAAAGGTACTCCATTAACAGTATATACGGCCTGCAAATCTAACAAGGCGTCATAAGGATCGCCGCCAAAAACAATCGTGCCTCCACGCTGGAATTGAAATATCTTTTTAATTATGTTCTGTATTGTCAATGTATATACGCCATGGTCAATGGTGTATGTACCAAACATATCAAATGGCCCTTTATTAAAATACGAGGCCCTTATCGTTCCGGTGCCGTTCAGGGCTATATAGTCATTCGTGTTTTTATCCATCAGCACCCTCAACGTAGCGTCAGGTGTCATGTTTACGATGAAATTTATCCTCATGTCCGAAGGGATATCAACAGGTAAATGCCGCTCTGCAGGACTTTCTACAACGTCCCTCCCAAGTGTGTCACCGTCATGCGACAGCGAAGTCTTGTCGCGCCAAGTTATGAATTGCTGGTCAGATATTACGCCAGGACTTGCCGCATTATATTCTATGAACGAGTTATTTTCAGGAGTAATGTCTATGTCTATGTCAACCCTTCCATCGCGTCCCTGTATGCTGCATACGCCTGTGCCATAGGCCGTGCCGTAAAAAGAGTCGTCACCGTACCCGTTGGTGTCGTAGCATAGCAGGTTCTTAGTACTAATGCTTACGTCATAGGTCAAGTGGCTGAGATGCTTATGGTGAAGGCTGCCGTTTACGATACCTATGTTGCCGTTCCGGTCACGTATGGTGTCCGCCCTGAACACTATATTGTCTGGCATGAAATGTATCGTATCGTTTACAAGGCTATAGCTGACGTTTATTGGTGTTATCCGTGCTTTGCCGTCAGCCACGACCTTGCCTGTCAATTCGATGGCATCCAGCGGGCCGTGCAATCTGAGATTGCCATTGGCCTTTGCGTTGATTTCGTCCATAAACGCTCCGCAAAAACTTTCAAGAAACTCTATATTAGTATCTTCGGCCTTTATGCCCAGGTCAATGCGGTTATTGGCTGGAGAAACATAGCCCTGTATCGTAGTTCGTGCGTTATCGGCGTCGTCGGCACGCGCGTCGATATCTATACGTTTGTCATCCTTGTTCCAATTTACTTTGGCGAAGAGCTTGCCCATCCTGCCGTGCTCGAACGTGAAGTTGTCAACTGTCAGGTCGGCATATGCATCCGGTTCATAGAAGACCGATTTCACGTAGGCCTTACCGGTCATGTTTCCACCGAACTCTACTGAATGGAAATTAACAAGCCCGAGTACATAGTTTACGTCAACGTCTTGCAGGTCCACAGTTATAGAGTCGTCGGCATGCTTCGTGGCCATACCGTCTATCCTGATATGCTGCTTGTCATGCTCTATGGCAAAATGGTCTATCGTCAAGTCACCCCCGTTGTAGGCGATACTTGAAGGCAACACATTCCATATGGTATCATTGACCAATATATGCGACGGTTTCACGGCTATGTCAACACCTGTTCCCCCAGCGTCGCTCCTAACAAACCGCGTCTCGGCGTTTAATACACCAGCCATCAGTCTGTCTATGTTGTTGCTCCATCTGACCGATGTCGCAAGCTTGTCGTCGACGGCAGCCGCTTCGAGCGACAGATCTAGCCTGTGACCGTTACCCATAACCTTGCACACGCTACCGTCCACCGACAGAGTATCGCCTAACGCGTCCATCCGTATTGCAAAATTCTCGTACGGATTGCCGTCATAGTCAATCCTGTCTGCATGGCACACCATAGACATCACGCCGAGACCGTCGTCCACGTTGGCACTTACTTTCAACGGGGCACCAAGTTCCAGCGGCACGTCGAACAAGACTGAGAGCCAATCCGTCTTTACTACCTCGGCATTAAGAGTAAACCTGTTATCCGTTGCGCCAGCTCCCCCAAACAGAGTAGGCAACCTCGAACCAAGCATGCCCGTAAGACTCCTTGCGATAGTACGCAACCTATAATCACCTGTAATCCGTGCTGTAGCAAAGTCGCTGTGCAATGCCAGACTACCCGCATCGGCCACCACGTCAAGGCTGTCAAGCCTATACACAGTATCGCTGGAGTACATCGAAAAATTCCTTACCCCCACACGACCCTTAAAAAAGTTAGTCTCGTTTCCAGACATCCGCGTGTCCATACTTACGTCCAAGTCAAACTTAGCTCCACTCCACCTATCAGTTATCTTCAAGGCTGCAAGGTCGAGTCGCCGCACCGTAGCCTCAATATCAGCAGTACGCCCCGACGCAGACAGATCCATGCTGCCGCTGACGCTTATACTTCCGTTTGGGTCGTCAACACTCAGCAAACCGTTGAACGAAGACCCTCCGTAAGTTCCCTTAGCCGTAATGCCTGAATAAGAATAACCATTATAATCGAACCGCGGAAAAACACCGTCAATGCGTACGTCAGAAATACCGCCTTTGCCTACTCTACACCATGCCTTTACCGTTGTGGCCAACATACCTAACCGTCCGTTGTCAAGCAGCCGTCCCACGTCAAGCCCCGCCGAATTGACATAAGCTTCTACACGGCCTCCGTCATGCCTAAACCTGACGTCAGCCCGCCCAACATCAGTACGCAGCAAGCCGCTAAGCGTCATCATCCTGCCCTTGCCTGACACGTTTCCAGAATAGCTTACGTCGCCAAGACGCAGCAAGACCTTCGCCACATCGTCGTCCACATCGGTAAAACCATTAAGAGCCATGTCCAGCCCAGAGGCGGTGCATGCCAGCCTATCGATGTCTGCATACCAAGCGACTCCGGCTTCCGATTTTGCCACACGTCCTCTAGCCGTAAAAACGACGCCGTTTCCTGGAGACCTTACATCCAGCCTACCAACGTCCAAAGAACGCCCCGTACCACTGAACTCGGCGCTGAGAAACAAAGGCTCTGTGTACCCAGCAAACGAAGGCACAAAGCACGCCAGATCACATAGCGACACTTTCGACGAACCAATCCTACCCCAGAAGCGCAACGTCGACAGATCCGGACCGCCGCTCCTCGAGACGTAATCAGCATGTACGCTGGCAAGACGAATCTCCGAACCTGGCAAATCCAGTTCCAGTCCTTCAAGTTCAGCTCCGTCGTCACGTACGGTAAGGTCAAGCCCTAGCCTCTTGACTATAATGCCCGAAGACTCGCTTAACGACAACTTCTTAACCGAAACGCACATACTATCTGGCGTATAATACGGTATTACCATATGTGCACTTATGTCCTTAACGAACAAATGGCATGGATTAAACCTCGACGGCGTAGGGGGCACGTCGTAACGATCATACTTCACCGAACCGTGCCGTATGATTAGCGAATTGACACTAAGCTCTAAGGATGACTTTCCATCGCCTCCCGACGCAAGCGAATCGAGAACAAACTGGTAGTTAGGCTCAACGTCGGCGCCAGCACTGTAGAACACACCCTTAACACCGAACATCTGCGCTGACGACACACGTATTCGCCCAGACCGTATCAAGAGGGCATAGTCAACCTTGGCGGCCAGACGCGACGCACTGACCATCAACACTGATCTCTTGTCGTACATCCTGAAACCGTCTACGACAACCCTGCCCAGCAGCCCAAGATGCACCCTGTCCACCGATACTCTGGCACCTAACCTACCGCCCACGACTGAGGCCACACGCTCCCCTATCCAACCCTGCACCGCCGGCAGTTGCACAAGCACCGCCACCGATACATACAGGATAACGACAGCCCATATCGACGCCCTTAGTATACGTTTTATCGTCTTCAATTTCAATATCTCTGTAAATTAGCGCCGCAGCAGTCGTAGCCATAACGCAGCACATCCATAATCAAATAACCATACAAAGGTAAAAAAAATAGGCGGAATAAATAACTATCCGCCTGTATTTTAATGATTTAAAACATATCTGCCTATTATTTGACAGAACAAAAAAACAAAGACATTTCATCAATAACATTTAACGCAATTCCCTCACTGACGGAATATCCGAAACCGCAGAACGGGGAAAATAAAAGTTAAGGTTGCTTAATTTCTAACAAAACTTCATTAAAATGACAAAACACATCCTCAGAGTGCCTGAACAACCCATACTTTTATTTTTCGTGAAGCCCAGGCCTGTCCCCTCTTCTTGGCCACTCAGCCCTAGCGTTGATTATGTCGTTAAAGAACACGCTGAAAGCAGTCTGCATTGCGCTAGGGCGACGCCTGGCCTTCTCGGCATAAGGATTTACTATAATGCGTATGCCCTTGTTCACCACGGCTATGTCGACATCGGCACCAGTCATGACAGGATCGCCGTCAACATGCACAAATCCCGCCTTCTCCCTGCGCACATGTATGCGCTCTGTCTTGAATGTCTTTATGTTAGGGTTCTTGTCGAGCGTTTTGTTGAACATATCGATACTAAGCTGAGGGGCCTCCATAACGCCAAATGGTTCCATGACGACTACGTCAAGCAGACCGTCGCTCATCGACGCCTGCGGGGCTATGTAGGCGTTATTGCCGTACTGCGAGGCATTGGCACAGGATATAAGGAATGCCTTGTTGAGGAACGTGCCCCCGCCATCTTCTATCTCGTATGTCTCGGGCTTATACTTCAGGCCTTCACGCAGGATGTTCTCAAGGTAGGTTATGGGGCCACGCCTACCGGCCTCAGCAAACTTCATGCTGATGAAGGCGTCGAACCCCATGCCGCACGTACAGAAAAAAGGCATAGAGTTAATCACTCCATAGTCAAGCTCGTGTACAGTGAAAGCGTTTACCACTCCTACGGCCTTGCGCACGTCCATGGGCAACATCAGGTGACGAGCCAGGCCGTTACCCGAGCCGCATGGTATGACACCTAGAGCCGTGGCCGAACCCGCTACGGCCCGACCCACTTCGTTTACCGTTCCATCGCCGCCAACAGCCACTACGGCATCAAGCCCCGACCGGACAGCCTCGCAGGCTATCTCGTAAGCGTGGCCGCCGTAACGGGTGGCAACTATCGAATAATCAAAGCGGGTACCGTCGACGGCTTTGCCGATGGACTCGCCGACACTCTGCTTCCTTGACGTTCCTGAAATCGGGTTGACAATGAACAATATGTGCTTCTTCGTCGTCATAAGTGATGCAAAAATAATAATATTCAATATAAAAAGATTTGCCGCAAGCCAATATTTTCACTTTTGAAACACTTTTCCACGTTTTTTCTTAGGCTTTCGACATTTTTTTGTATCTTTGCAGCCTGATTTTGAAAGTATAATGTAGTAAAACTACACCTTATTCTTATTATGGGACTATTACAAGAAAGATACAAGAACTACCGTGAACCGCAAAAGTTCATGGAAGCTGGCGTCTATCCGTATTTCCGTGAAATAACGGGCAAACAGGGCACCGAGGTACAGATGGAGGGTCACAAGGTACTTATGTTCGGCTCTAACGCCTACACTGGTCTGACTGGCGACCAGCGCGTTATCGACGCAGCCAAGGCCGCGCTCGACAAATACGGCAGCGGTTGCGCCGGCAGCCGTTTCCTCAACGGCACGCTCGACCTGCACGTACAACTGGAAAGGGAGCTTGCTGAATTCGAGCACAAAGACGAGGCGCTGTGCTTCTCGACTGGCTTCTCGGTTAATGCCGGAGTGCTGTCGGTGGTCTGCGGGCGTGAGGATTATATTATATGCGACGATCGCGATCATGCCAGCATTGTCGACGGCAGGCGCCTGTCGTTCGCCACATGCCTGAAATACAAGCACAACGACATGGAAGACCTCGAGAAACAGCTACAGAAGTGCCGCCCCGAGTCTATAAAACTAATCGTTGTAGACGGCGTATTCTCGATGGAGGGCGACCTTGCCAACCTACCAGAAATCGTGCGTCTGAAAAAGAAATACAACGCTTCGGTAATGGTGGATGAGGCCCACGGACTAGGAGTGTTCGGCAGGCAGGGACGCGGCGTATGCGACCATTTTGGCCTGATTGACGACATTGACCTTATCATGGGCACCTTCTCGAAGAGCTTGGCCAGCATTGGAGGTTTCATCGCCGGAGACAGAGATACCATTAACTACCTGCGCCACACTTGCCGCACGTATATCTTCAGTGCCTCAAACACGCCAGCGGCTACCGCTGCGGCCATGGAAGCCTTGCATATCATAAAGAGCGAGCCCGAAAGAATAGAGCGCCTGTGGAAGGTGACGAATTACGCCCTAAAGCGCTTCAAGGAAGAAGGATTCGAAATTGGCGACACCGAAAGCCCGATTATCCCCCTGTACGTACGCGACGTAGACAAGACTTTCCTCGTCACCAAGTTGGCTTTTGACGCCGGTGTATTCATCAACCCCGTAATACCTCCTGCATGCGCCCCGCAAGATACGCTTGTACGCTTCGCCCTCATGGCTACGCATACAAAAGAGCAGGTGGAGCGCGGTGTGCAGGCCCTGAAAAAGATATTCGTCGAACAAGGTATCATTAAATAAATTCAAGAATCAAGGAATTTTTCTTCTGCAGTTAAGGAAGTTAATCAAGGTCAAGGAGAAAGACATTAGCCTTGCATGGTGAATGCAACAAAACTTATCGTCTTTCTCCTTGACTTGTATTAAATCCTTAACTATTGGAAACATATACCGTATCCACAGACCATGAAAACATGTAAAATCAGTATCGGCGGTAAATCTCCTACCAAGGTTTACGCCGTGTCACTATGTTATCTTCTTTCCATACACATACTTGCGTTGGTGTTCTTCTCAGCGTTCCGTCTCATGCTGTTCCTGTCTGCCGACTACACATTCCCGCCCGACATTGCAGGCGACTATGCGCTTTATTCAATCGCCTTCATTCGTGGGCTATGGTTTGACAACGTCATAGCGTGCTACATCCTACTGCTGCCGCTGGCGGCGTTTTGGATAGCGGCATGGTTCGGCTGCACGGCAAGATGGCTGTACCGTTCGTCGGCATGGTACTTCACGATACTTTACGCCCTGTGCTTTGTCATTTCAGCCGCAAACATACCATATTTCAACTACTTCTTCAAGCCAATCAACTCCTCGATATTCAATTGGTTTGACTATATGGGCACAACGGCCGGCATGGTGTTCGGCGAAAGCTCGTACTACCTTCCCATGGCATTGGCTATAGCCACGATAGTTGCTTTCGCCTACATTATTTACAAGCTGTCAACGCTGACGTACGGCAGAGTTACAACAACAATCGGCACATGGTGTCTGAAAGGCGCCGGCATAACGTTCGTAGTTGGCGCCCTGCTCGTAGGCCTGTGCGTATTCGGCATACGTGGACGCCGCGGATACAACCCTATTAAGGTAAGTCAGGCATATTACTGCAACGACCCATTCCTCAACCAGCTTGGAGTCAATCCTGTTTTCAACATAATGACAAGCGCAATAGATGACAACCGAAAGGAGAACAAGGCACTAACACTCATGGCGGCAGACGAGGCCGTAGCCAACACACAACACTTATTGGGCAGGGCAGGCATTGACGGCATATCACCCATAGCACGCATTGTCAAAGCCGACAGCAACATTACTATGGTGAAAAAGAACGTGGTAATAATCCTGATGGAGTCGATGTCTGCAAGCCTGATGGGGACATTCGGCAACAAGTCAAGACTTACGCCATTCCTCGACAGTCTGTACCACAGGTCTTTGAGCTTCAGTAACTTCTATTCGTCCGGCATTCACACCAACCACGGCATGTACTCAGCGCTGTACTCCTTCCCCGCCATCATGAAACGTAACGCTATGAAGGGCTCGGTAATACCAGTGTATTCTGGACTGCCGACGGTACTGAAGCAGAACGGATACAGCACAATGTTCTTCATGACCCACGAGTCGCAATACGACAACATGAACGCCTTTTTCAGGACAAATGGCTTTGACGAAATATACTCCCAGGAAAACTACCCCGCCGACAAGGTTGTCAACGGCTTTGGAGTGCAGGACGATTACCTGTTCCAATACGCCCTGCCTGTACTCAACAGACATGCGGCAGATGGCCGGCCGTTCTTCAGCGTTCTGCTGACAATCAGCAACCATCCTCCATACATCATCCCTCCATACTTCCATCCGCATAGCAAAAAGAAAGAAGAGCAAATCGTAGAATATGCCGACTGGTCCATAAAAAATTTCATGACCGAAGCCTTAAAACAACCATGGGCCGACAATACTATTTTCGTACTGATGGCAGACCACGGTAAGCTCGTCGGAACGCCCGAGTGTGAAAGCCCGCTGTCATACAACCACATTCCACTGATGATTTTCGGCAAGGACATAGAGCCACGTATAATAGACAATGTCGGCGGACAAGTAGACCTAATGCCCACCCTTCTCGGTATCCTGAACATCGGATATACACATAACGGCTTCGGAATAGACATGCTGAAGGAGAAACGTCCGTACATGTTCTTCACCGCAGACAACCTCATAGGTGTAAGAGACACTTCACGTCTTTACATATATATTCCCGACACACGCCAAGAGCTACGCTACAACGTAAAGAAAGACGGAAAGGTTGCTCCGGCGGAAGACAACGAAACCTTCAAGGCAATGAAGAATTACGGATTCTCGATGTTGCAATGTGCCGAAACACTTGTCAAACGACAACAAACCGTTGACCATCCAAGGAAAAAACAAAAATAAGCCAGACAGTGAGTGACCAACGATAAATAATTGGACTCCCAATAAGAATTATGGCGAAAAAACTTGCAGGATATAAGAAAAAAACGTACCTTTGCACCCGCAATAACAAAGAAGGTACGTATTCGGGGTGTAGCGCAGCCCGGTAGCGCGCCTGGTTTGGGACCAGGTGGTCGCAGGTTCGAATCCTGTCGCCCCGACAAGTAAAGGGATTATACCGACACAAAGGTATAATCCCTTTGCCTTTTACAGACAACTTGCATCCCACCCAGCACTATATACAACCACATTACCGCACAGCATGAGACAAACAATCTTTATCCTATTCATGATTATGGCGACAACGTCAACGGCGCAGACGGAATTCATAAGGGAATGCGGACAACACGCCTTCCCAAAGACGGTGCCGCCAGGCAACTACAGCGGAATAACGCACATAGAGAAAAACAGGTACGCTATTGTATCCGACAAATCCGAGAATAACGGTTTCTATGTCTTTTCGATAAACATAGACTCGATATCCGGCGAGATAAATAACGCCAGCCTCGAGTCATTCAGGGGAGACTCATGCCGTGGCGGCGACTGCGAAGGAATAGCATATATACCGGAATCTTCGACATTCTTCATAAGCCGTGAGTCTAACGCAACAATAGCCGAATATGATTCAACTGGAAACACTACAGGAAAAACGCTCGAGATACCCGCAATATACAAAAGTGGCATGGGTAACTACGGTTTCGAGTCATTGGCATATGACAGACAGTCCCTACTGTTATGGACCATCAACGAAAGCACGCTGCACGGCGACGGACAACAAGCCACGTCTAACAACAGCGCCGCCAACATATTGAGGCTGCAATCATTCGGCGACAATTTACGTCCGATGGCACAATACGCATACAAAATGGATAAACCCGAGGCACATTCAAAATCAAGTCAGTATGCAATGGGGGTAAGCGAAGTAGCAACCTTAGACAATGGCCGACTGCTCATACTCGAGCGCGAATTCTTCGTCCCCAAAACTAAACTCGGCGCCTTCGTACAATGCAAACTGTACGAAATAACACCGTCAAAAGAATACGAAATTCCTCTTGACGGAGAGATTAACGAGCAAACGAAAATATTACCAAAAAGACTTATCCATTCATTCAAGACAAAACTGCAACTTTTCAAGAATTCAATAGCCAATTATGAAGGGATGTGCGTCGGCCCGAAATTAAAGGACGGCAGCACTGTACTGATATTGGTCAGCGACTCGCAAAATCAATATGCAGGCGTGCTAAAGGACTGGTTCAAGACAATCGTCATACGGTAAACCTTACATAACACCTATCATCAAAAGAAACATTACCGTCCATAAGCCCCTTGGTTGCCTTGAACGTTCCTATGCACAATGGGTCGTCAGCCAACTGCCTGGATAAAGCCATTTCACTATCCTCCAATGTCGGCTTAAGGAATGGATAACCGTCACTTGCCAGTATTATCTCGCCGCAATCATCATTGACGTTGACTACTTTCACCTTGGAGGTCGGTATTTCAAATCCATCAATGACAGGATAGTCTATATTTTGGTGCATGCAACATTCCTTCAAGTCGTGCATTATGAACCTACGTCCGGGGTCATACGTACATACATCCCCAACCTTGAGTCCACCTTTCATGGCCGCTTTAAGGTATCCTGCACGCTTATCCGCAAGCACAGCCTCCTGCGGTTTGGGATTGTCATAGTATGTTCCTCCGACAATACACTGGCAATCGCCGACCATCCATACCTGCTTATGGTAACATGAATATACCACGGCGCTGGCGGTAAGCCGTTCTACCGGATGTCTTTCGAGATAATCCAAACTCAGCACATGCGCCATATATTCGTTACGGACTACAGCGGTTACATTAGCACAGAAATCATCCACACTGATGTCTGCCGGCATTATGCCGATATACCGCCTTATCAGTTCCATGCAATACCTGCCATTCGACATTCCGGGGCTGATTTCAACAGCCGTCTTGCTTGTACTCCCGTCAATCACGGCGACAAAGCTATCGCTTATTGCCAAACCGTCTTCGCATGCCTCCTGACTTTTCTTTCCTACGATGGCCTTCTCTATTATCTTCATTGTATACAGATGCTTTTTTGTGAGTATTGCCGCCTGAATACAAACGGTTGAGTAAGTCTGGCCGACCGATACGCCTCAACTCACGCTCAATGTTACGGCGCTCCTCCGGCTTGTACCAGAAAAAAAACTGTCGTTGCGCAAGTTTCTCACGCTGAGTCTTGGCCGAATATACAGGCTTCAAGGTATAAGGGTCATATCCGGTATACCATGTCTCAGTACTTACTGTCATTGGGGTTGGCGTAAAATCCTGTACCTGTTCGAGGTGGAAATCCAGTCCTTTAGTTATCACGGCTAGTTCTGCCATATCCTCTTCTGTACATCCCGGATGGCTGCTTATAAAGTAAGGTATGATCTGCTGCCTGAGATTCTCTCGGGAATTTATCGCGTCAAATATTTTCTTGAACTCCTCAAACTGGGAGAACGAGGGCTTACGCATCAGTTTAAGAACATTGTCCGAAGTGTGCTCTGGAGCCACTTTTAGGCGTCCACTCACATGACGACATATCAGTTCGTGTATATATTCCTTTGCAGCCTTGTTACACTTCTCGTCCTTGCTCTTGTACAACAGCAAGTCATAGCGTACGCCACTGCCTATAAAGCTTTTCTTTATTCCCGGCAAAGCGTCTACAGCCCTATACACATCAAGCAATTTGCCGTGGTCGGTATTGAGGTTCGGGCATATACCTGGATGTATGCACGACGGACGTCTGCACTTTCCGCAAATAGATTTATCACGTCCTGACATACCGTACATGTTTGCCGACGGCCCCCCAAGGTCGCTGATATACCCCTTGAAGTCAGGCATTTTTATTATGTTCCTGACTTCCTTCAAAATGCTGTCCTTGCTTCTTGACGTAATAAACTTTCCTTGATGGGCACTTATAGTACAGAAAGCGCACCCACCAAAACACCCACGATGTATATTAACCGAGTGTTTTATCATTTCATAAGCAGGTATGCGCTTTCCCTTATATTTAGGGTGTGGCAATCGGGTGTACGGCAAGTCGTATACCGCGTCAATTTCCTCTGTCGTCATGGGAGGATACGGAGGATTTACAACCGCATACACTCCGTCGACCTCCTGTAATATCCGGTGTGCATGCAGCATGTTCGACTCTTCCTCAATATGCCTGAAATTCTCGGCCTGCGCCTTTTTGTCGCGCAGGCATTCTTCGTGCGAATGCAGCATTATGTCGTCCGGCATAACCCCGCCAGGTATATCCTCTTCAGCAGAAAGATACACGGTTTGTGGTATGTCACGTATCTCACGGATATCCTTACCGGCCATCAATTCATGGCAAAGGGCTGCAACAGGCTTCTCGCCCATGCCATAAATTATCATGTCAGCGCCCGAATCGCACAAGATACATTTCTTTAACTCCTCCTTCCAATAATCATAATGGGTCAACCTGCGCAACGATGCTTCGATTCCACCAAGCACAACAGGTACGCCAGGAAACAGATTCTTCAATATCCGGCTATATACAATAGTAGGATATTCGGGCCTGCAATCATGGCGGCCGTCCGGACTATAGGCATCCTCCGAACGCAAACGGCGGTTGGCGGTATACTTATTGACCATCGAGTCCATACATCCCGGAGCTATGCCGAAAAACAAGCGTGGACGGCCAAGCTTCTTGAAATCCCTGAAATCACCGTGCCAATCCGGCTGAGGCACTATCGCTACACGAAGCCCCATTGCCTCGAGGGTCCTCGCTATCACGGCCACGCCGAACGACGGATGGTCTACATACGCATCGCCAGAAAACAATATCACGTCAAGCTCGGTCCATCCCCTTAACTCAACCTCCTTCTTTGTCGTAGGAATCCATGCCGTTTTCGATAACGGCTGCATGCCATCCCTACCCGCTCCGACACGCGCAGATTGCCCGGTCACTACTCCAGGTCCTTGTATATCCCTGCTATTCACGCCTCGCAATCCTTGGTCTCGGTGTTCCATTTATCATAAAAGCGCACAAGCTGGTTTAGGCCAAAAGCCTTCATGTTATTGTTGTAAATCACGTCAAGGCACAAGTCAAGCAGTTCCTTGTCCGTATCGGTTCCCATTTCCAACATTGACCTTACGTTCAGCTTCAGCTTATCAAGCACCTGTTCGTCTATTATTCCGTTACTGTCAACAAGATTCTCGAACAACGAATATTTCCTTATCGTATTGAGATGTTCCTCATTTATCGTTATGCTTCTCGTTCCCGAAGCATTGGTCTGGATTTTATAAGTCTTCATACATATATGTTTTTTAAGTTTTACGAACACCATGCTGCAAGCACAAGCGACACTGTGCCGCATAACGGTGTACGCATTATTTCTGATAGCAAAGGTATAATATTTATTTGAAAGCGCAAATACATTACATACAAATAATACGCGTGTTTCAACGAAAGGCCACCTTTAGCAATGCCAAAGGCCGTCAACAAGAACACTAAAAGCCGTCTTTGGCAATGCCAAAGACGGACTTTCATAAAACGCTGAATATCAAATTGTCTTTTCCTGAAATAGGTTGACAGTTTTTGTTTAAATAAACTACATTATTT
>ERZ857521.3173-NODE-3173-length-13977-cov-5.420845_pt1 | contig 13977 bp, 13 predicted proteins | sample MGYA00519701_ERZ857521 | MGnify/ENA primary metagenome ERZ857521 (study PRJEB31778, sample SAMEA3449346) | human gut metagenome | biome: human gut; feature: human-associated habitat; material: faeces | place: United Kingdom | collected 2010/2012 ...
CCGCGACTATGGAAAACTTATGCCCTCAACCATCGGCATAAGTGTAAATAAATTGTAAAAATCAACTGAATTTTAATCTTATTTATGGCTTGCTGCCTATAAAGCGGGTGGCATGTCAGAATTGGACGCTTACTTCAGCCTGAATAATATCATCATTTATTTGTTCAATCACAGAATTAAATCTATCTTTGTAAAAAAGATTTTTAACAATGAATACTATATATATACCCTCTTTCTATTTAAAAGGATTTAAAGTTATCGAGGATTTAGAGGTTAAAGAATTAGCCCCTATGAATCTGATAGCAGGAGACAATAATGTTGGAAAATCAACATTATTAGAGGCGTTATATTTATTGCTTTCCCCGAATAATATTTACGAATGTTTGTTACAATTGGCTTGCAAACGTTTTGGTTTTTCTCCTGATATAGATACAGCACAAAATGATGAAACCAGACAGAAATTAATTCTTTCTTTCTTTAAGAATTGGATTTTTAATTTAGGAGAAACTATATCTTTACAAACAAAACAAGAAAAGATAAAGCTGACATTAGGGTATTTCTATTGGGAGCATACAAAAGGAGAAGATGGGGAATTATATAGAAAAAAAGCATTTGTTACTGATAAACAAAAATTGGACAGATTAGAATGGAAATATCTTCAAAAAGCCATTTGCATAGCAATCAATGAGCGAGAATCTATTTATTCGTTAGAAGGGACTTCTTTTATCTATGGACCAGAGCAATATTCTTCCCCGAAGAATGTTCAATTGATTCAGACTACCTTTTCTTCTAAAGAACAGAATGCCCGTTTATGGAATAACATCTCACTGACCGGATTAGAGAAATATGTAGTAAAAGCATTGCAACTAATTGACCCTGATGTGGAAAATCTGGCTTTCTTAAAAGAAGAAGAAAATATTGCATCAAATATATATGTTCCTTACATCACTCTGAAAAACCATCAAGGACGTTATCCTTTGAGGATAATGGGAGATGGCATGAACCGAATATTATCTTTAATTTTAAGCATTGTAAATTGTGCCAATGGTGTTTGCCTAATAGATGAAATTGAAAATGGCATTTATTATCGTCGTCAATCGGAAATCTGGGAAATGATAGCCTTGTTAGTAGAGCAATTGCACGTACAGATTTTTGCTACAACGCATAATTGGGATTGCATTCGAGGATTTTCAGAAATAGCAACAAATAAAAATGCACAATTGATTCGTTTAGAGAAAAGGCAAAAAGGATTAGTAGCTATTAGCTACTCCGCAAAAGAATTACAAATCGCCATGGATAAAGATATAGAATTACGTTAACTATGAAGAAGCAAATGCCATATCGTTTGTGGGTAGAAGGAAAAAACGACCAGCATGTAATATGGAATCTTGCCGAACGACTACAATTAAAAGAAACATTTGAAGTTCGGACTGCCGGTTCTTATTCAGAATTAATAGAGATGAATCTAATCAGTTAAATGCATATAAATTAGTTCATCATGCAAAAGCCCGTATTCATACTTGGTTAGCGTGGCAAGACGAACCAGGTATGCCTATAGGAAGTGCTATAACCCAAAGAATGTTATCAACTAATACAGATTTATGTAAGCTATTTGTAAACTGGTTGGAAAATCTTTTTGATTGTAAAATTTAAACGTATTAACCTCATGGCACATACCCCCATACAACTCCTCTCAGGAGAGATATTCAATGACTATCGCGGTCAGATTTCTTCATTGAACGATTTCCGTTTCGATGGCGTGGAACGCGTGTATTTTATCCATCATCCGGATGCTTCGGTAGTACGCGGATGGCACGGGCATCAGCACGAGAAGAAATGGTTCTATTGCGTGAAAGGCGGATTTACCATGGCTTTTGTCGAGATAGACAACTGGGAACATCCCAGTGAGGATTTGAAGGCGGAAGTGTATCATCTGTCGGAAACACGGAGTGAGATACTTTGTGTGCCGGAAGGATATGCCAATTGCTTGAAAGCGACTGAACCGGGGTCTGTCTTATTAGTTTTTTCCGGGAAAATATTGGAGGAGGCATTAAAGGATAGTTGGCGGTACGACAAAGACCTTTGGATGAACTGGGAACGGTTGGAACCTCGTACCAAGTAACCTGTTTACGTTTGTTCGTTTTATATCTATGATTTTTATTTTTAATAGAAGGTGGATTCTATCCATCCTTCTGCTTCTGTGCGGGCTATTCTCGCTGTCCGCCCAATACAGCATGGGCACAACAGGACTGCTGAATATTCCGGTAGCAGACATGCAACCGGACGGGACGGTCATGGTTGGGGGTAATTATATGCCCCAAGAGATGTTACCGGAAGGATGGAACTACAATTCAGGGAACTACTTTGCCAATGTGACCTTTTTTCCTTGGTTAGAACTGGCTTACCGTTGCACATTATTACGAATGGGGCACAAAAAAGATGGTAAATGGAATCAGGACCGATCGGTTTCTGTACGTTTGCGTCCTTTGAAAGAAGGCAAATGGTGGCCGGCGATTGTCATCGGATCGAACGATGCACTAACTACTAACCAGTTAAACACCTTCAAGGATCCCGGAGGAACGCGCTATTTCTCTTCAGTCTTTGCCGTCGGAACCAAACATTTCTTGTTGAACGGTCATGACTTAGGAGTAACCGTGGGCGGACACATCCCGTTCCGGAGCAAGAGCACCCGTAAAGGCGCGTTTGGAGGTATCTCCTACCGTCCCGCATTTTTCCCGTCATTCGCTTTGATGGCAGAATATGATTCAGACGCGGTGAATATAGGAGCATCTGTCAAACTGTTCGGCCATCTTTCGGCACACCTATTCTGTTATGATTTCCAAAACGTATGCGGAGGACTGAGGTATGAAGTGGAGCTTTATTAAAGGGATTATCCTCCTGCTATTCTGTCTGAGTACCACACTTTCTGCCGGAGAATGGAGCACGGAGCTAAGACAGATGGGTATGGAGAATATCCGGGAAGTAAACTTGAACGAATCCTGTTATCTCAGTTGGGAAGATCCCGTTTACCGAGGCTGCTGCCGGGGACTGGCAGAAGTCATCCGGCTAATAGCCCGGAAAAGCATGGAAGAAAAAGATTTCCATTTGGTCATTCAAGAGAACCGCATCCCGCAGATTCTACTATTGCTCCGGGGAGAGGATTTAACACAATACCGATTACATCAAAAAAGCTGGGATGAATTAATCCGTTCCGCAGAAATAACCTACGATACAGATGAGGCTGCGCAGATTTTGAAAAAGGCAGAAAAAACAGAACACACCTCTGCCGGGAGGGTTGATGTGGTGCTCTATCCACAACTAAATCTCCGCAACTCCTGGCTGGACAAAATTTACGGAGCATCCGTGAATATAGCCCCGGCTGTGGAGGTAGCCCTATGGAAAGGCGCTTATTTTACCGGTCAAGTAATCTTCCCGATATGGAATAACATGGAGGGTGAAATGGACTATATCCGCGCCGGTATGGTAACCCTCCGTCAGGATATCCGTCTGCCGAAACGCTGGTTCGCCTCAGTAAGCGTAGGCAATTTTGACCGTCAACGGATAGGTGCTGATGCACGTCTGGAATGGTGCACAGCGGACGACCGCTGGAAAATGGGAATCCGCGGCGGACTGACCGGCGCATCGGTTTTCTACGGCGGAAAGTGGAAAGTGAGCCGATGGGAACGCTTTACAGGAGCAGCCTCAGTCCGTTACTACGAGCCTACCTATAACTTGGAAATGGAACTGACCGGCGAACGTTATATCTACGGAGATTACGGGGGACGGATAGACCTAACCCGGCATTTCGGAGAGGTGAGCATCGGACTTTTCGCAATGTACTCAGGCGGCGAAGCAAACGGAGGCTTCAGTTTCTCGGTTCCGATGCCTCGTAAGAAAAGGCACCGTCGAGGGTATTTCCGCGTCCGTCTTCCGGAATACTGGGGACTCGGCTATGAAGCACAAAGTGGGAATGAATATACCGAACGCCGCTTGGGCCGCCGTTACGAAATACGCCCCGAAGAGAGCCGTAGCGCCGGTTTCTACAATCCGGACTTCGTCCGCGAGGAATTGCTCAGATATTCAGTTGAGAAGTAGACAAGTTGACAAGGCTTTAGGAAACAAGTTAACAAGTTAACGAGTAAACAAGGGGATAAGTTGACAGGGGAACAAACTATTAATCCTTGTCAACTCGTCAACTGGTCAACTTGTTTCCTTGTCAACTTGTCCCCTCAAAAGAAAGACTAATATTTTTTTAAACGATAGAGATTATGAAAAAGAATGTAATGAAGACATTAGTCTTCGCTTTATTGGTAAGTACCGGCTTCACGCTCGGATCTTGTGATGACGAAAAGGAAGTGAACCCGGATGTTGAGATTGTAAATACGGAACTGGGTGCCTATGTTTCCGGTATCGTAACAGACGGAAGTGCACCGCTTTCAGGAGTAACAATATCGGCGGGAAGCCAGTCAGCCACGACAGATGCCAACGGTGCCTACACATTACCGGCATCAGCAGGCAATGTATCGGTCAGCGCATCATTGGATGGTTACATTTCTGCAACCCGTTCTGTGGAAGTAGGAAAGACCAGTGTAGCTACCTTGGATTTTGAATTGACACCGCGCAATGATTCCCAGACGTTGACTCCGGACAACGAACTGCAAATTGAAGAACAGATTGACAAGATAACAAGTATGACCTTCCCGGCCGGATCTGTATCTGAAAACACGGAAGTGTCTATCACGGAATACCGTGCCATGACGCAACCGGACAACGTGGGTGCCCTGTCTGTAGTTTATTGTGAACCTGACGGTCAGGAATTTGCCCAACCGGTACGGGTAGAGATTGCAAAGAATACCAGTGATGAGGTGGCATTTGCCGATATGAAACATTATGTACAGAATGCTGACGGCAAATGGGTTGAAGAGGGCGATGTAACCCTTGAAGGTGACCATTATGTAACCGAACTGACCCACTTCTCGAACCATGCGTTCGGTGCCGCAGCGTTATGGTCTGCCGCATCAGGGCAGGACGGAGAATCCACAACTATTGAAATCGACAACTTAGGTTCGCTCACAGCCACTTCACAGAATATAAGTGTGAGTGCACACAGCGGATGGGAAGTCGATGGTGATTTAGCGTCGATTGTCAGTGCAGCTTTATCAGGTATCGGACAATCGGATGCCGCTGCATTGGCTACCGACCTGCACCGCATGATCCGTAATGCGAAAGGTACTTCAGCCAACGCATCCTCCCGCACAGTATCCTTAGGAACAGTAGAGGTTAGCGGTGACACTCGTGCCACTATCACGGTAACACAACGTGTTGTCAGCCGTACCATGTCGGTCAACGTCATTTTCAGAGGCTCCACGGTAACTGTTGCCGTTCCGGTAATCGAATATGATGGTGCTGAAATGAATGTAAGCTACGAGTATGGAGACTTACGTCCGGAACACTCCGGCGGTGAAATCGGATAAACAGACTGAATCGATTTTGTATATGAACAGACTGAAATATTGGATAGGGATCTGCATGATGCTTCTTTTGGCATCATGCAAATCTCCAAAAGATGTGGTTTATCTGCAGGATGTCGTCCCCCTCAAGCAGCAGGATATTGAACAACGTTTTGAAGTGTACATTCATGAAGATGACCTGCTGGCCATCATGGTGAACAGCAAGGACCCGGAACTGGCACTTCCGTTCAATATGCCGTTGGTTACTTATCAGATCGGTTCGGAAAGTCCGGGGCAGCAACGAGTCCTCGGCTACTTAGTGGACGTAAACGGAGACATTGACTTTCCCATATTAGGGAAGATCCATGTAGCCGGACTGACCCGCCTGCAGCTGAAGGAGCTGATCAAGAACCGGCTGATCGAGGAGGACCTCATCAAGGACCCGGTCGTGACGGTGCAGTTCCTCAACTACAAGGTCTCGGTGATGGGCGAGGTGGCGCGTCCCGGATCGTTCAGCATCGAGGGGGACCGCATCACCCTGCTGGAGGCGCTCAGCATGGCGGGCGACCTGACCATCTACGGACGGCGCGACCGCGTGGCGGTCATCCGTGAGAAGGACGGCAAGCGCACCATCCTCTTCCACGACCTCCGTTCGGCGGAGCTCTTCTCGTCCCCCTGCTACTACCTGCAGCAGAACGACATCGTGTATGTGGAACCGAACAAGGCAAAGGCACAGCAGAGCGGCATCAACCAGAACAACTCGATGGGCGTATGGCTCTCGGCATTCTCCGTCCTGGCATCGGTCGCTTCTGTCGTCGTAACCGTTATATTGAACAAGTAACAGACATGGCTATGGAAAATTATCAGAATCCCGTCGAACAAGAAAACGAACTGAACTTAGGTGATTTAATAGTTCTGGTTGCAAAGAACTGGTATTGGTATGTCCTGTCCGTTGTAATCTGTACGGGACTGGCTTTCCTCTACCTGCAGTGGGCCCCCAAAGTGTACACACGCTCAGCATCGGTCCTGATCAAGGATGACAAGAATGGAGGAGGCTCTCTGACTGAGTCCGGAGCTTTTGACGACTTAGGCATTTCGGTCGGATCACGAAATGTGGACAACGAGGTGCTGGTATTCAAAGCGAACCGGCTGATGGAGCAGGTGGTCAGACGATTACATCTGGACATCAACTATTCTGTCCAACAGGGACTCAGAACGGTCGATTTATACACACAGTCACCGGTGACCCTCCGTTTCCCTGAGGCAGAGGACTCCCAGGCTTTCGGACTAACCGTCACACCTGTTTCAGAAAAGGAGGTAACGCTTTCCGACTTCACCATGAAGGACGAGGCAGGTGAGATGAGCGATGTTCCGGGCAATTTCAAAGTGGCTCTTGGAGACTCGGTGCAGACTCCGGCCGGCTGGGTAAAAGTGGAAGCGAACTTAGACTACACCGATCGTTATTTCGGGAAAGAGATTCGCGTGACTAAATCCCCCGTCGAACAGGTAACAAATGCCTATGAAACGGCCCTGAGTGCCACGCTGGCCTCCAAGACGGCAACCATCATCAACCTCTCGTTACAAGATCGTTCCATCCCCCGTGCAGATGATGTGCTGAACACGCTTATCGCTGTGTATAAGGAGGATGTCATCAACGACAAGAATCAGGTAGCTGTGAACACCTCCAACTTCATCGCCGACCGCTTGGTCATCATTGAGCAGGAACTGGGAAGTGTAGACGCAAACATCGAGTCCTTTAAGCGGGAGAACCAATTGACCGACATTTCATCGGAAACCGGCATGTATTTGCAAAATACCAGCCAATATCGGCAAGAAGCGCTCTCCCTTCAGAGTCAACTACAGTTGGCCAAATACATCAAGGAATATCTTGTAGACCCGTCTAAAAACTCTGATTTGATTCCCGCCAATACAGGGGTAGATGCGAACATTGAATCAGAGATATCCGAATACAACACGCTGCTCCTGAAACGTGATAAGCTAATTAGCAATTCATCAAACAAAAATCCGGTGGTGCAGGATCTGAATAATTCACTGAACGCTATGCGACAGACTATTGTCCGATCTGTGGACAACCTGATTGTCAGTCTGAATGTAAAGATACGCAACGTAAAAGCGCAGGAAGAGCAGACCTCAAGACGCATCTCTGCGGTACCGACCCAGCAAAAATATGTGCTTTCGGTAGAACGCCAGCAGAAAATCAAGGAAGAACTTTACCTTTACCTCCTGAACAAACGCGAAGAGAATGCGCTCACGCAAGCCATCACGGAAAGCAACGCTCGCATAGTCGACCCCGCTGGAGGCAGTCGTGTACCGGTAGCCCCGAAATCCATGATGATTTTACTAGCAGCTTTCGTTGTAGGATGTGCCATTCCCTCCGGAGTACTTTGGATGATCGTGACAACAGACACGAAAGTGCGCTCCCGCAAGGATATCGAGAAGACAGTGTCCGTACCGTTCCTCGGCGAGATCCCACTCCGTAAAAGCAAGGAAAAGAATGATATCGTCGTGCATGAAAATAGCCGGGATGCCATCTCGGAGGCTTTCCGCATTGTCCGAACGAATATGGATTTCATGCGTGTAAAAAAACGAGATTTGAAAGTAGTGATGTTTACCTCGATGAACCCGGAAGCAGGCAAGACGTTCGTATCGAGCAACCTGGCCATGAGCATCGCCCTGACGGGAAAACGTGTAGTATTGGTAGACCTGGATATTCGAAAAGGAAGCTTGTCTGGCCGTACACGTCATCATACGACAGGAGTCACGAACTTCTTGTCTGGGAAGATAGATGCCCCGGAAGAAATCCTGACGAAGAGCGAATGGAACGAGAGGCTGGACATCATCCACGCAGGCCCGCTTCCACCCAACCCGGCCGAGCTATTGCTAAGCGATCGTTTGGACGCACTTGTCGAATGGCTACGCGGACATTACGATTATGTTATTCTGGATAATGTCCCGGCTGGTATCATTGCAGATGCAGCAATAGTAAACCGTGTAGCAGACCTGACCATCTACGTGGTACGTGCCGGCAAAATGGACAAACGCCAGCTGCCGGAACTGGAACGCCTGTACCGTGAAGAGAAATTCCAGAATCTGTCTGTTATCCTTAATGGAGTAGACTATCGAAGTACCTACGGATACGGATATGGCTACGGATATGGGTACGGGTATGGCTACGGAAACGATAAGGAAAAGAAGAAATAAAGAATTTCTTATGTTACATTTTTCCCTGAAAAAGAGACTCTCGAAGACAGAGTTGCTGATGGGCATGACAGACGTTCATGCCCATCTTCTTCCGGGAGTGGACGATGGAGTGAAGAACTTGGAGGAGGCACAGGTGGTTATCAAATTTTTAGAACAAATTGGTGTCCGGAAAATAATACTTACCCCGCACGTCATGGAAGACTATCCCGAAAACAATGCTTCCTATTTAAAACAGCGCTTTGCGGAATTTACCGGAAACATCAGAAGTAAAATCCATTTCTCTCTTGCTGCAGAATATATGCTGGACGCATCTTTCTCCCAACATTTAAACGAAAATGTCTTGCTTTTGGGAAGTAACCATCTGCTGGTGGAAACCTCTTACCTTTCCGGCCCTCCTAACCTAAAGGACATATTATATGATTTATCCTTGAAAGGATATGTCCCGGTGATTGCCCATCCGGAACGTTATCTGTATCTGCCTAAAGAAGCCATAGAAGAACTGGCATCGTTAGGCTATGAGCTCCAGTTGAATCTACCTTCTTTGGCGGGTATTTATGGCAAGGATGTCAAAAAACGCGCCGAATTTTTTCTATCGAAAGAATTATATACCTATCTCGGATCCGATTTCCATCGGCTATCTCTTTACCAACATTGCATTGAAAAAATTGAATTAAACGGAAAACAGATAAAACAACTTAAAAAATTACTTACCAACAACGAAAAAATCAGTTGACAAGTAGGCTTGTTTTGTTTATGATGGTTTCATTTTTACATCAAAGTCTAATCCAACTTATCAACTAATAAACTTAAAAACGAAAGAACCGGGTACATATTCCGCTAACATTTTGTATATTTGTCGCATTGATAAAACAAGATATCCTTTCGATTTTCTATGTTAAGCGGGATAACAACAAAATTAAGCATAATATTATGGCCTCTATCGCTACTTTACGGGGCGGGAGTCCGGCTAAGGAATCAATTATTTGATTGGGGCATTCTTAAATCCAAAACATTTGATGTCCCCATCATTTGTATTGGTAACTTAGCTGTTGGCGGGACAGGTAAAACTCCTCTTACCGAATATTTAATTCGGATGTTAAAGAGTAAATTCCGCATAGCGGTAGTCAGTCGAGGATACAAACGAAGTACCAAAGGGCTGGTGCTGGCTACACAAGAACACACTTGTCAGGAAATCGGTGACGAACCTTTCCAAATGCGACAAAAATTTCCGGATATTCTGATTGCGTTAGACGGCAACCGCTGTAGAGCTATCGAACATTTATTGTCACTGCCAAAAGAGCAACGTCCGGAAGTCATCTTATTGGACGATGCTTTCCAGCACCGTTATGTAGCAGCTTCGTTCACCATCTTACTGACCGATTATGGATGTATGTTTTATCAAGACCACCTGTTGCCGATCGGCCGTTTACGTGAACCGGTCAACGGGAAGCAACGGGCTGATTTGATTATCGTATCTAAGACTCCAATCGACTTAAAGCCGATTGAATATCGTATAACAGAAACAAATATGCATCTAAAAGCCCATCAGGCTGTATTTTTCACGTACATCCAATACGGGTCACTCCAGCCTATTTTCCCGAATGCATTACCCATAGTGCATCCTTTTCCTCAGGAATACAGTATATTGTTGGTAACGGGAATAGCCTCTCCCCGCCCCCTTATTGAAGAAGTAAAGAAATGGGGCAATGAACTTCGCATTTTGAGTTTTCCGGATCATCATGATTTTAAAGAGTCGGATATAAAGAAAATGCATGCACGTTTCCAGACTATCTCCAACAAGCAGAAAATAATTCTGACAACAGAAAAAGATGCCTCCCGCTTATCACAAAATCCCTATATCACAGAGGATATGAAACAGTATCTTTTCTATATCCCCATTTGTATAGGTTTCCAAAACGAACAGGATAAAGAGTTTGAACAAACAATTGTAAAACATATCAAAACATTCCAACAGAATAAAATATTGTGGTAATATGGCAACAAGAACTGAGATTTCCACGTTAGGTGAATTCGGATTAATCAATCATTTGACACAAGATATTACATTAAAAAATCAAAGTACATTAAAAGGCGTAGGCGATGATGCCGCCGTCTTGGAATATGCCGACAAACAAGTATTGGTAACCACCGACCTATTATTGGAGGGGGTTCATTTCGACCTGACTTATGTTCCATTAAAACATTTAGGCTATAAATCTGCCGTTGTAAATTTCTCAGATATTTACGCTATGAACGGACAGCCCAAACAGATCACTGTATCATTGGGCATTTCCAAGAGATTCTCCATTGAAGATTTAGAAGAACTTTATAGCGGAATCCGTTTAGCCTGTGATGTCTATGGAGTAGATCTGATAGGAGGTGACACTTCCGCTTCGCTGACCGGACTAAGTATCAGCATTACTTGTATCGGAGAAGGCGAAAAAGGGAAAATCGTATATCGGAATGGGGCCAAAGAGACCGATCTGATATGTGTATCAGGTGATTTAGGCGCGGCTTATATGGGCTTACAACTTTTAGAACGGGAGAAAAAAGTATTTCAGGGAGAAAAAGATTTCACTCCGGATTTCTCTGGTAAAGAATACTTGCTGGAACGCCAGTTAAAACCGGAAGCCCGAAAAGATGTCATCGAGATGTTGCGTAATAACGGCATACTTCCCACGGCCATGATGGATATTTCAGACGGGTTATCATCTGAATTACTTCATATTTCCAAACAGAGTCATGTAGGCTGCCGAATTTATGAAGAACGAATCCCTATAGATTATCAGACAGCAGTAATGGCCGAACAATTCAATATGAATTTAGTTACAGCCGCCCTGAATGGCGGAGAAGATTATGAATTACTGTTCACCGTTCCGTTGACGGAGCATGACAAGATCGATGCCATGCCAAGCGTAAAAGTCATCGGCTACGTAACAAAAGCCGAATTAGGTAACTATTTAGTAGGTCGCGATGGAGGAGAAGTTGAGCTAAAAGCCCAAGGATGGAATTCCCTAAACTGATTTTACACGGCTCTTTCAGGTATCTATTATCTATGTGTAAATGAAAGAGCCGTATATTTTTTGAAAAAAGTTCACAAAAGGTTTGCATATTCAAAAAAAGTTCCTACCTTTGCACCCGTAATCGAAAAACAAACGGTTACAACTAATAAAATAAGGGTGCCATAGCTCAGTTGGTAGAGCAAAGGACTGAAAATCCTTGTGTCCCCGGTTCGATTCCTGGTGGCACCACTTTTAGAATTATGATTCTCAAGCAGTTACAACAGAAGTAACTGCTTTTTTTGTGCTTTTTTCAGTGGTTTTTCCCCTAATTTCTTCCAAAATTTGATGGTTTTCCTGCTTTGTTTAAACCAATGTTTAAACCAGTGTTTAAACTATGAGTGTTACAATTAATGTTGTATGTTACAAGAGTGTAAGCATTCGGCTAACTACAGGTATTAAACCTTATATATACAACAATAGCGATTGTCACTATGAACCTAATAGTAGCAGTCGCTATTGTTTTGTTGAACCTGTATGTTATAGCTTGTATTAGTTACTAGATTCCTCCTTTTGTTTTGTCAGTACACATTCCGGATATTTCAACTTCCATTTGTGTGGAAGTAGATTCGACAACTGTTCACGGGTAGCTTGGGGTACGCATTGACGAAGTCAGGAAAGAATGGCAATGCTCGATAATGCTCGAATTTCTATTAAAAAGCAGTTTTTTGTCAAAACATGAATGTTTTTGGTAAGTAATCACTATATTTGCAAATATAATCAATTATTATTACACAGCTGCAATACACTTTAATATGGGAATAGAAAAGATAAACCGACTAAAAATAGTATTGGTAGAACAAGGGAAAACCGGGAAATGGTTGGCTGAACAGTTAGGAAAGAACGAGGCTACTATTTCGCGCTGGTGTTCCAATGCTACCCAACCCTCATTGGAAATGCTAATGAAGATAGCCTCCATATTGAATGTGGATGCGAGAAGATTGATTAATAACGGAATAGAAAAATAAGGTCATGGCAAAGAAACAGCAGAAAGAAAAAAGCATAGAAGAAACCCTTTGGGAATCTGCCAACAAGTTACGAGGGTCAGTTGAACCATCGGAATACAAGCATGTGGTATTGAGTTTGATATTCCTAAAATATGCCTACGACCGCTTTGTGGAACGGCGCAACGAACTGATAGCCGACCATAAGGAAGCGTTTGCAGACCAACCTGTATTCTATAATGCAAAGAATGTATTTTACTTGAATGTAATCAGCCGTTGGGATTATCTGATGGAGAATGCCAAGCAGAATGACATCGCCATCAAGATAGATGCAGCTTTGGCGCAAGTAGAAAAAGACAACCCGACACTAAAGGGAGCTTTGCCGAGCAATTACTATTCCGGATTGGGGCTTGACCGCACCAAATTGGCGAGCCTGTTGGATGTTATTGGTAAAATTGATACGCAAAAAGACAAGGAACACGACTTGATAGGGCGTGTCTACGAATACTTCTTGGGTAAGTTTGCCATAGCCGAAGGCAAGGGCAAAGGCGAATATTACACACCCAAAACGATTGTCAACCTCATTGCGGAGATGATACAACCCTATCGAGGCAAGATATACGACCCTTGTTGCGGTTCGGGCGGTATGTTCGTTCAGAGCATGAAGTTCATCGAGGCGCATCATGGCAATAAGAAAGACATCTCTGTCTATGGACAGGAATATACCAACACCACTTATAAGTTGGCAAAGATGAACCTTGCCATTCGGGGCATTGCCTGCAATTTGGGCGAACGCGCCGCCGATACGTTCCACGATGATCAGCACAAGGACTTGAAGGCAGACTTTATCATGGCCAATCCGCCTTTCAACCAGAAATCATGGCGTGCTGAGAATGAATTGACCAACGACCCACGTTGGCAGGGGTATGATGTACCTCCTACAAGTAATGCCAACTATGGATGGATTCTGAACATCGTTTCCAAATTGTCAGCCAATGGCATGGCGGGCTTTCTGCTTGCCAACGGTGCGTTGAGCGGCGACGGTACAGAGTTGAACATACGTCGCCAACTATTAAAGAACCATTTGGTGGAAGCCATTGTAATTCTCCCTCGTAATATGTTCTACTCTACGGATATCAGCGTTACTCTCTGGATATTAGCGGGTAACCGCAAAGCCCGCACAGTAGAACAGAACGGTGAATTGGTGAACTATCGCAACCGGGAAAATGAGGTTTTGTTTATCGACTTGCGTCAATGGGGTGAACCGTTCGAGAAGAAATACATCCAATTCTCTGGGGAACA
>ERZ857521.3183-NODE-3183-length-13925-cov-3.508724_pt1 | contig 13925 bp, 10 predicted proteins | sample MGYA00519701_ERZ857521 | MGnify/ENA primary metagenome ERZ857521 (study PRJEB31778, sample SAMEA3449346) | human gut metagenome | biome: human gut; feature: human-associated habitat; material: faeces | place: United Kingdom | collected 2010/2012 ...
AGCTCATCAAAAACCTGACCCAGTACGACGATGTCACCGTCAAGCGGAAGGTCATCGAGATCTTCCGAGCCCTCCAGTTCGACAAGGACTACACCAAAGAGACCACTCTGGAGTGGTACCTCAACTTCATCTGGCTGGGGGACCGCTGTCGGGGTGTAGGGGCGGCGGCCATGAACTACTTTGGCAAGCCCGTGCAGGAGCTCACCCTGGCGGAGTGCGCCAGCCTGATCTCCATCACCAATAACCCCACCATCTATGGCCCTTACTCCGATGCTGTCTTCACCAACTCGGAGACCGGGGAGCAGAAGACTGCCCGGGACAAGAACAAGGAGCGCCAGGAACTGGTGCTGTGGAGCATGCTGGACCAGGGCTATATCACTCAGGAGGAGTATGATGAGGCCGTGGCCCAGGAGCTGGTCTTCGACCGGGCGGCGGGGGAGTCCACTCCCTCTACCATCTACTCCTGGTATGAGGAGCAGGTCATCTCCGATGTGAAGGACGACCTGAAGGCCCAGTACGGATACAGCGATGAGGCGGTCTCCCTGCTGCTGACCAGAGGCGGCCTGTCTATCTATACCTGTGTGGACCCGGATGTCCAGGCCCAGGTGGAGCAGATATACAGCGACCGCACCAACCTGGACTACACTTCCAGCAGCGGTCAGCAGCTCCAGTCCGCCATCACCGTCATCGACAACGAGACGGGCAACCTAGTGGGCATCGCCGGCCGGGTGGGGGAGAAGACGGGCAACCTGTGGATGAACTTCGCCACCGACAGCAAGCGTCAGCCCGGCTCCTCCATCAAGCCTCTGTCGGTGTACGCCCCCGCCTTTGAGATGGGCCTCATCAGCCCCATCTCCGTGCTGGATGACTATCCCCACGAGGTGATGGGCGGCCGGCCCTGGCCGGTGAACGTGGACGGCCGCTACCGGGGACTGGTCACCGTGCGTCAGGTCCAACTCCTATAACACCGTGTCCGTGCGGGTGCTGGCCGACTTGGTCACCCCGGAGAACAGCTTCAACTTTGTGGAGGAGCACTTCCACCTCGATTTGGAGGATGGTGTGGAGATAGGCGGCCAGATGAAGAGCGACATCGGGGTGGCCCCCCTTTCCATGGGCGGCCTGACCTACGGCGTCAACACCCGGGACATGGCGGAGGCTTTCGCGGTGTTCCCCAACGGCGGCCTCTATCAGAAGTCCCGCACCTACACCAAGGTGACCCGGGAGGTGGATGGCGTGGAGACCGTACTGCTGGAAAACCAGCCTGAGTCCGAGGCCGTACTCAAGTCGGAGACCGCCTACTATGTCAACTCCATCCTGCGGGAAGTGGTCACCCGGGTCAATACGTCGGGCAACTTTGACAGCGGCATGGCCATCGCCGGCAAGACCGGTACTACCGATGACAAGTACGACCGCTGGTTCGTGGGCTACACCCCCTACTACACCGCGGCGGTCTGGGTGGGCTTTGAGCAAAACGAGCGGGTGCCTGCCTCCGGGAACCCGGCCCTGAAGATGTGGACTCTGGTCATGTCCGGTGTCCACGAGGGGCTGGAAGACCGGAAGTTCTCTGAGCCCGCCGGGCTGACCACCGTCACCTACTGCCTGGACAGCGGCCTGCTGGCCACCGACTACTGCCGGATGGACCCGCGGGGGGACCGTACAGCCAGAGGAACCGTCTTCCAGGGCGATGCGCCGACCGAATTCTGCACCAGCCACACGGCGGAGACCACTGTTACGGTATGCCTGGACTGCCCCATCCTGGATGGAAACGGCGAGGAGACCGGCCTGTACCACCTGGCCGGGGAATTCTGCCCGGAGGAGAGCCGGCAGGAAGTGAGCCTGCTGGGCTACCAGCGGGAGGACGTGGGAGGCGCCGGCGCAGAGAACGCCAAGTATTTTCTGGGTGTGACCCAGGAGGCCGGGCCCTGTACGGTCCACACTGCGGCCCAGCCCGACCCGGATCTGCCCTTTGATCCCAACCAGCCATGGGACCCCAGCGATCCGTGGAATCCCAACACCAACCCACTGGATCCCACAGGGCAGGGCGGCGGGGGTGCCGCCGACCCTGGACAGGAGGACCCGGACGCGCCTCAGGGCGGAGAGACGGAGGACCCCAGCGGGACGGACCCCATCATCAACCCGGAGACAGGGAGGCCCTACGGATATTGAACAAAAAACGGGCCCGCGGAGCATCGCTCCGCGGGCCCGTTTTTCGTTCTGCAAACAGAGCGGCTCCCATATGCCAAAGACACGTGGGAGCCGCTTGTTATCTCTATATTTTACTTAGAAAAGGATCTCTCTGGTGATCTCTTTCAGACTGTGGACCCCGCACATAGCCATGGTGTCCTCCAGCTCCCCCTTCAGCTTCTGGGTCAGCAGGGCCACGCCCTCTGCTCCTCCGCCGTACACCGCCGTGACATAGGGGCGGGCCAGCAGAACGGCGTCAGCACCCAGCGCCAGTGCCTTACACACGTCCACGCCGCTGCGGATGCCGCCGTCCACCAGGATGACCATCTGATCCCTCACCGCGTCGGCAATGGCGGGAAGGGCTTCGGCCGTGGCGGGGACACCGTCTAGCACCCGGCCCCCATGGTTGGATACCACGATGCCCGCCGCGCCGGCCTCCAGAGCCTTGCGGGCCCCCTTCACGGTCATAACGCCTTTGATCAGGAAGGGGACTTCGGCGTACTCCACGATCTCCTGCAGCTCCGCCACCGTCTTGCTGCCCGCCGGGGGCTGGAGCCCCTTCAGGAAGGGGAGGCCGGCGGCGTCGATGTCCATGGCGATGACCTGGGCGCCGGCCGCCTTGGCCTCGTCCAGCTTGGAGAAGAGTGTGTTGCGGTCCCAGGGCTTTACGGTAGGAATGCCCTTCCCGCCGGAGGCACCGATGGCCCTGGCTGCGGCGGTGAAGACTGCGGGGTCGGTCCCGTCGCCGGTGAAGGCGGCGATGCCGGCCTGGGCACAGGCCGGGACCAGGATGCTGTTGTAGGCCTGGTCGTCATATTTTTCGCCGTAGTGCAGCTTGGTGGCGCCCACCGGGCCGGCAAAGACGGGCAGATCGTACTGCTGCCCGAAGAAGGTGTAACGGGTGTCCACAGGCTTGTTTTCGCAGATGGTGTCCAGATCCAGCCGGATGCTCTGCCACGCCTCATAATTCCGGACGGCGACGGTGCCGGTGCCCTTTGCTCCCGGGCCGGGCATGGAGCTGCCGCAGGCCCGGCCATTGCATACCGGGCAGGCTTTGCAGTAAGGGCCGCTGCATCCCCTGGCGGCCTGCAGGACTTCAGAATAGGTCATGGATCTTCCTCCTCACGTTTTCCCCTTTATTGTAATGATTCTACGGGAGCGGGTCAAGCATAAAAACAGGACAGGTGGAAAAACTGTGTCCTGCGAAACAGAGATGGAGAATCAAATCTGTTATTGGGAATATAGGAATGAGAGAGCCGATGTGCTAGACTGTGAGTGAAACGATGGGATTAGAGTGAGGGAAACAAGTATGAACGGAGACCACCGGACAGAGGAACTGCGGATCGGCAGAACGACCGCCCAGAGGATTGTGACGGACCTGAGCGAGATCATTCAGGAAAATATAAACTTGATGGATGAAAACAGTGTCATCATCGCCAGCACAGACCAGAAGCGGATTGGGACCTTCCATGCGGGGAGCAGGGAGGTTATCTCAAAGCATCTGAAGGAGCTTATCATTACGAATGAGGGGGAGTATTCCGGTAGCCTGCCCGGATTGAACATCCCCATTGAAGTAGACGGAACGATTATCGGAGTCATTGGGATCACAGGACAGTATCAGGAAATCGAGAAATACGGAAAAATCATTAAACGGATGACGGAGATTCTGGTTCTGGAGGATTGGCGGAAGGAACAAAAGCGCCTATCAGTCAGCGCTCGGGTGAGATTTTTGAATGAATGGGTGTTCAATGAAAACTACTGCACTGACCCGGTCTTCTGCCAACAGGCGCGGCTGTTGGGAATCCGGACGGAGATTTCCAGGAAAGTAGTGATTTTTTCCCCGGAGGAAGAGGAGCGACCGGACAATGCGGCGCAGCAAAATCGAACAGAGCAGATTGAGCGGTGCCTAGCGGAGGAAGGGGAGCGCAGTACAGACCTGTTGATATTCAGTACTGCGACCAAATGTATCTGTCTGTTGCCTAACTGGTCCAGAGGCCAAACGCAGCGCTTTGTGGAGGAGGGCAGAAGAGAGATTGAAAAGCGTTGCCACATTCGGATGGGCGTGGGGATAGACAACATCAGTTCTGACAGCGAACAGATATTCCAGGCGTACAAACGGGCGGAAAAAGCGTTATGGGCCAGCCTGAAGGCAAACTGCGTACCGATTGCATATCAGGAGTTGACGCTGGAGATTCTGTTGCCTGAGCTATCCATAGGGGTGAAGCGGGAGTATATCGAAAAAATATTCAAGAACTGTCCGGAGCAGGAGAAGTACATCCAACTCCTGAAGATTTATTTCTCCTGCAACGGGTCCCTGAAGCAGACGGGAGAGCGGCTGTTTCTCCATAAAAATACAATTCAGTACCAGCTGAATAAGCTGAAGGAGAGGACTGGACTGGACCCAAGAAAGATGGAGGATGCCGCACTGCTTTATATGGCCGTAGTACTGGCAGAAGACTGCTGGACCTGAAATTTTAAACAGATGAGGAATGAAGAAGGACATGAAGATCGTAATTGCAATCGATTCGTTCAAAGGAAGTGTCAGCGCAGTGGAGGCAGGGGAGCGGCTGGAGAGAGGGATTCGAAAGGTGGTCCCCCAGGCGGAGGTAGTGAAGATCCCCATTTCTGACGGGGGGGAAGGGCTGTTGATTCCCTTTTTTCACGCCGTAGGCGGGACGATGCGGAAGCTGGAGGTGAAGGATCCCCTGGGGCGGACAGTTGGGGCGGAGTATCTGAAGCTGCCGGACGGAACGGCGGTGATTGAAGCGGCGCAGGCCTGCGGGCTTCCGCTGTTAAAGAGAGAGGAGCGGGACCTGCGGCGGACCACTACATACGGTGTAGGAGAGATGATTCTTGGTGCACTGGATGACGGGTGCCGCCGACTGGTGATTGGTGTGGGCGGGAGCGCCACCAACGACGGAGGCGCGGGCATGGCGCAGGCATTGGGGGCCTCGTTCTCGGACGGAGGGGGGCGGGAGTTAAACTTTGGGGGAGAGGCACTTTTAGGGCTGACGAAGATTGATGCTGGCCGGATGGATTCCAGACTGCGTGACTGCCGCATCGAGGTTGCCTGTGATGTAACGAATCCTCTGTATGGTCCAGAGGGAGCGGCAGCGGTCTACGGCCCGCAGAAGGGGGCGTCGCCGGAGGAGGTCTCTCTGCTGGACCGGGCGATGCGGCGGTATGCGGAGGTCATAGCATGGGAGATGGGGAAAAATGTGGCGGACCTGCCGGGTAGCGGCGCCGCTGGTGGGTTGGGGGCGGGGCTGATCGCCTTTTGCGGCGCTCAAATCTGTCGGGGAATAGAGGTCGTGCTGGATGTTGTGGGGTTTGACCGCATCACTCGGGACGCCGACTTGGTGATTACTGGGGAAGGAAAGATTGATGCTCAGACCAGTAAGGGAAAGGTGCCGGTGGGCGTAGCCGTGCGCACCAAGGGTCTGGGTGACATTCCAGTGGTGGCGGTAGTTGGCGGCATTGGGGAGGGTGCTGAGTTGGCATACCGGAACGGGATTGACGCCATACTTCCCATCGTTCCAGGCCCCGTGTCCGTGGAAAAATCTGTGGAAAGGGGCACACATTTTCTGGAGGAGGCGGGAGAACGGCTGATGCGCCTGCTGCTGGCGGGGGTCGGGATGAAAAGAAGAGAAACAGCGGGGAATTGGTCTGGAGAATAGAAAAAGAAGCGAAATTTATGGCTTCTAAAATATATCATTTTAAAAATTGATTTTATATAATATTACTATAGTACAAAGAAAAAATAGCAAGAAATTGTATTTATCAACAAGTGAAAGGGAGAGAGGAATATGACATTGCAGAGCTTGTTGGATGATTTGGCGGTCTTCTGTATTTTCTTGATGATAGGCTTCCTGCTCAGAGAATTTATCAAGCCGCTGAGAAAACTGTTTCTGCCTGCATCCATTATCGGGGGAGCGGTGGCGCTGATCCTGGGAAACCAGTGTATCGGATTGGTCCAGATTCCGGACTCTTTTGAGGGGGTGTCAGGGGTGCTGATTACAGTGGTGACCACCTCTGTGGTGTTTGGGATCGACATCAATCTGGAGCGGTTGAAGTCTGACATCGACTATACGCTGGCCTGTAATGTGATGTACGGGTATCAGCTACTGGTGGGGACGCTGGTGGGCGCCGCACTGTGCCTGATTTGGCCCGCACTACCGGAGGGCTGGGGGATCATGGGCGTGTTCGCCTATTTCGGCGGCCATGGCACCGCCCTTGTGGCGGCGGATGCCTTCGAGCAGTTGGGGATCGAGGGGACCCGTGAGATTGCGGTGATCCTGGCTACCATCGGGCTCATCACCGCCATGGTGCTGGGAATGGTAGTGGTCAATTTCGGCATCCGAAAAGGCTGGGGGAGCTATGTGCAGTCCCCTGACAAATCCGATGAAGCCACAAAGGCCGGTGTGCTCCCCAAAGAGAAGCAGGTGCCCATCGGAATGGAGAAGGTCAACTCCATAGGAATCAACTCTCTGGCCCTCCAGCTGTGTTTTATCATGATTTCGATTTTCATCGGAACGGTTATATTCGGATTGTTGGATGATTACATCGCCATCGTCTCCCAGTTCCCGGGGACCATCAAGGGAATCGTCGGTGCCATCATTTTGTGGCCGCTTCTGAAAAAGCTGAAGCTGGACGGCTATGTAGACAGACGCTCCATCTCCACGATTTCCGGGCTGGCGCTGGAGCTAGTGGTGCTGACGGCGGTGGCCACGCTGCGGATCGACATCATCACATCCTATTTCTGGCCCATTATGATTTACTCGGCGGCTATCGTCCTGCCCATGCTGATTATCTGCGTGGCTCTGTGCAGAGGCTTCTGCGGCAAGGAGAACTGGTTTGAAAAGGCGTGCTGTCTGTTTGGCATGTCCAACGGAAACAATGCCACGGGGCTGGCCCTGTTGCGGGCGGTGGATCCCAACTCCCAGAGCAACGTAGCGGAAGCGCTGGGCGTGTTTATGACAGTCTCCCTCTGGATCCAAGTGGCGCCCGGGCTGTTCCCTATGATGGTGACAGGTAGCATGTGGACCATGGTGCTGATCGGTGTCGGATTGGTCGTGGTGGATCTGGTGGTCATGAAGTTGTTTTTCGCAGCCAAGCGGGGAAAGCAATAAGAGGAGGACACTTTTATGGTAGGATCCGGAGCGAAAGAAGGGCAGGACGTCTTTGCGTATGTAGGGAGCTACACCGTAGAAAATAAGGTCCGGGACCGGTTTGTGACCAATTCCAGAGGAATCGAGGTGTTTCGGATTTGTGGAAAGGATGGGAGTTGGAGCCATATTCAGACAGTAGAACAGCTCAACCCCATGTATCTGATGTTTGACCGCACCCAAAGGACACTCTATGCGGCCAGTAGCGATTCCAACCTGGTGTATGCCTACCGGGCGGACCCGCAGACAGGCTGGCTGAGCCTGTTGAACAGTCGGTCAGTGGGAGGAAACAGTACGCTCTGTCTAGGACTGTCCGGGGACGGAAAGCATCTGGTAGTGGGATCGATTTCCGGCCATGTGGCCTGTATTCGGGTGGAGGAGGACGGACGGCTGGGAGAGGTGTGCGATGACTTTGCCCTTCCGGGCGAGGCCGGTCCGCTGCGGGAGGCACAGCCCTGGCCCCGGGCCCACCACAGCGTATTTGACACAGATGGAACACTGTGCTACATCGTGGACAAGGGGAAGGATACCGTAGATACCTATCGGGTGGATGCCCAAAGCGGTCATATGGATTGCGTGGCCCAGCTTCAGACTAGGCCGGGATCCTGTACCAGGCATATTGTGTTCCATCCCAACCGCAGGTTTGCGTATATCAATACGGAGTATATCGGGACCGTGCTGACATGCAGGTGGGAGCCGGACACAGGAAAGCTGGAGACAATCCAAATCCTCCCCACCATTCCAGAGGACTATGTGGGCAATTACAGCCTGAGCTCAGAAATTGCGTTGCATCCGTCCGGAAAATTTCTCTATGTCTCCAACAGAGGGCACGACAGCCTGGCCATTTTTCGGGTCGATCCCAAGTGTGGGAAATTGACCTCCCTCGGATGGCAGAAGACGCTAGGGACGATTCCGAGATACTTTATGATTGAGCCTGGAGGAAGGTATCTCTATGTCTGTAATCAGGGGAATGGAGAGATTCGGCCCTTCCGCATCGACCAGGAGACAGGACTGCTCTCCCAGACAGGCCAAGCAGTCCGTACAGCCACGCCTGTGTGGTTGCTCCTGACCGGCCCGGTAGAAGCGGAACTCTGAGAGGTAAGCCTGAGCTATAAAAACAGCCCGCCGAGCCCTCCAAGGGGCACGGCGGGCTGCTCTGCTGTTTCAGCGGCGGTAGGTGCGGGTGATCTCACGCAGCTTACCGGAGACGTAGGGGTTGAAGGCCTCCTGACGGACCCGCCAGCTCCAATTCTGGCTGCCCATAGTGCCGGGGGTGTTCATCCGAGCGTCGCTGCCCAGCCCCAGTACATCCTGGAGGGGGGCGATAGCCAGGCGGCTGGGAGCGGCCCAGGCGCCGGAGATTACGCCCCAGCCCAGCCCCTCGTCCTGCCGGAGCCGGAGATAGCGGCTGGCGAACAGGCGGGAGTCGGGGTCGGTCTCTCTCAGCCACTGGAGTAAGGTCGGGGTGTCATGGGTGCCAGTATAGATGACGGAGTCCCGCTGGCAGTTGTGGGGGAGGTAGGCGCTCTCCCCCACGGGGTCGAAGGCGAACACCATCACCTTCATGCCGGGGATGCCGCAGGTACGGACGAACTGCAGGGCTTCGGGCCCCAGGTCCCCCAGGTCCTCCGCAATGAGCTCCAGCTGGGGGGCGGATTTTTGCAGGGCATGGAGGAGCTCCGTCCCCGGTCCATCCTCCCAATGGCCCTCCCGGGCATTCTCCGCGCCAGTGGGGACGGACCAGTAGCTGTGGAAAGCCCGGAAGTGGTCGATGCGCACGGCGTCATAGATGGCGGCGCACCACTGGATGCGCCGCTTCCAGAAGTCAAAGACCCCCTGCTTGTTTCCCTTCCAGTCATAGAGGGGGTTGCCCCACAGCTGGCCTTGGTCAGAAAATGCGTCGGGGGGAACGCCGGCCGAGGCGGCCAGATGGCCCTTCCCATCCAGCTGAAAGAGCTCGGGCTGGCGCCACATCTGAACGCTGTCTGGGGAGAGGTAGAAGGGGATGTCACCCATGATGCGGATGCAGCGCCGGCTGGCATATTTCTTCAGAGCCATCCACTGGCGGTAGAAGGTCTCCTGGAGGAAACGGTGAAAATCAATCTCCTCCGGCTCCGGCGGAGGGGCGTCCTCAGGCCACTGCCAGAAAGGGGCTTGATACCGGTCGTGGAGGGAGGCGAAGGTGCAGTAGTCCTCCAGCCAGGGCAGGTCTGGGGCGTCAGACTGGAGGTGGGCGGTTTGGGAGCGTTCCCAGGCCTTCCGCAGCAGGGGGATACGGGTCTGGGCCAGATGGTCGTAATCCACCCGGTCCGGGTCGGGCCAGCGGGCCCCGTCCAGCTCCTGAGGGGTGAGGAGCCCCTCGGCCGCCAGTTCATCCAGGTCGATGAGATAGGGGTTGCCGGCAAAAGCGGAGGGGGACATATAGGGGGAGGAGCCGTCCCCCGGTGGGACAAGGGGCAGGATCTGCCAGTAGTGCTGCCCGGCCTCGGCGAGAAAATCCACGAACCGCCGGGCGGGTCCGCCCAGGGAGCCGATGCCGTAGGGGCCGGGCAGAGAGGACACGGCCAGCAGGATGCCGCTGGAACGATGATCTTCCATGAAACGATGCCTCCTAAACGGGAATATGGCAAGCCCCGCTGGTGACCAGCGGGGCCGTGCATGTGCTGAGGGGTCGCCTTATGGGCATTATACCACAAAAGAAAAGGAAAGGAAAGAGAAAATTGTGCAATATTTCCGTTCATTTCGGGGAAACTGGGCGAACTGTGACCTTGCCTTGGGAGACGGAGACCTGGAGCGTGTCTCCGGGGACCAGGGCACCCCGCAGCACCAGGTCTGCGGCGGGGTCCTCCACCAGAGAGGAGACCGCGCGGCGCAGAGGGCGGGCGCCGTACTCCCGGTCCCCGCCGCTGCGGGCCAGCAGTTCAACCGCACCCTCCTCCGCAGACAGAGAGACGCCCAGCTCCGCCAGGCGAGCCCCCGCCTGGTCCAGCAGCTGCCGGGTGATGGAGACCAAGGAAGTGTGGTCCAGTGGGTGGAAGACAAGGGCGGCGTCCAGACGGTTGAGGAACTCCGGGGGAAAGGACTTCCGTGCGTCGGCCAGCACCTCCCGCTCCAGGGCGGTCCGGTCCCCCTCAGGGCCGGGGGAGAAGCCCAGGCCGGGTCCCCGCACGAAGCGTTGGGAACCCAGGTTGGAGGTCATGACCAGCACGGTGTTGCGGAAATCCGTTTTGCGGCCCCGGCTGTCGGTAAGCACCCCCTCCTCCATCACCTGGAGCAGGATGGACCAGATATCCCGATGGGCCTTCTCCAGCTCGTCCAGCAGCACCACGGACCAGGGGGAGCGGCGCACCGCCTCGGTGAGCTGTCCGCCCTCCTCATGGCCCACATAGCCCGGGGGGGAGCCGATGAGGCGGGAGACGGAGTGGGGTTCCATATACTCCGACATGTCGAAGCGGATCAGGGCGTCCTGACTGCCGAAGAGGACAGCGGCCAGGGCCCGGCACAGCTGGGTCTTGCCCACGCCGCTGGGACCCAGGAGGAGGAAGCAGCCGGTGGGCCGGCGGCCGTCTTTTAGTCCCAGCCGTCCCCGTCGGATGGCTCGGGCCACCTGTTCCACTGCGGCATCTTGGCCCAGCAGCTGCCCACGCAGATGGTCCTCCAGCTCCAAAAGGGCCCGACGGTCCCCATCGTCCAGATCGGTGACCGGCACCCCGGTCCATTGGGAGAGGACCTCCCGGATGTGGCAGGGCTCCACCGAGCGCCGCTCCTGGCTGGCCTGCCAGGCCCGGCGGGAGTGATTCAGCTCCTCCCGAAAATCCTCCTCCGCGTCCCGGAGCATGGCTGCCTGCTCGAAGTCCTGGGCCCGGATGGCCTCCCGCAGCTGGCGGCCGGTTTGGACGGCCCGGAGCTCCAGGGCTTGGAGCTCCGGGGGGAGGGAGCGCCCGGCCAGCCGGGCCCGGCTGGCCGCCTCGTCCACCAGGTCGATGGCCTTGTCCGGGAGAAAGCGCTGGGGCAGATAGCGGCAGGACAGGTCCACCGCCGCCTCCAGGGCCTCATCGGAGATGGAGAGGTGGTGGTGCCCCTCGTATCGGCCCCGAAGGCCCTGGAGGATGGCCAGGGCCTGGTCACGGGTGGGCTCCCGGACCGTGACGGGCTGGAAGCGGCGCTCCAGGGCGGCGTCCTTCTCGATATAGCGCTGATACTCGTCCAGTGTGGTGGCCCCCAGCACCTGGAGCTCCCCACGGGACAGAGCGGGCTTCAGGATGTTGGCGGCGTCGATGGCCCCCTCCGCGCTCCCCGCCCCCACGATGGTGTGCAGCTCATCGATGAAGAGGATGATGTTGCCTGCCCGGCGGACCTCCTCCAGCACGTGTTTGAGCTTCTCCTCGAACTCCCCACGGTACTTGGTGCCCGCCACCATGGCGCATAGGTCCAGAGCGCACACACGCCTGCCCAGCAGGTGGGAGGGGGCGGTGCCATCAGCGATGGCCAGGGCCAGCCCCTCCACAATGGCAGTCTTTCCCACGCCTGGTTCCCCGATGAGGGCGGGGTTGTTCTTGGTCCGCCGGGACAGGATCTGGATCACCCGGGTCAGTTCCTCCTCCCGGCCGATCACCGGGTCCAGCTGTCCGTCGGCAGCCATCCGAGTCAAGTCCCGGGCGCACTGGTCCAGCAGGCGGGTATCGGTGCTGCGCTCCGGTTCCCGGGGTCGGACGGAGCGGGTGGGGAGTTCCTCGCCCCCCAGAAAGGCTGCCAGTCCCTGGGAGAGCTGGTCCAGATCCGCCCCCTGCTCCGCCATAAGGCGGCAGGCGGCGCACTCACGGTCCTGGAGCAGACCCAGCAGCAGGTGCTCCGCGCTGACAGCGTTCTGCCCCAGGCGGCGGGAGGCGGCCGCTGCCTGCTGGATGGCCAGGCAGCACTTGGGGGTCAGGCCCTGGTGGAGGGACCGGGCAGGCACGCCGGTGCCCACCAGCTGGGAGATGGCGGAGCGCAGGGAGCGGCTGTCCACCCCGCTGCTCTGAAGGGACCGGGCGGCGGCGCTGTACTCCTGGCTGGCCAGACCCAGCAGCAGGTGCTCGCTGCCCACATAGCTGTGCCCAAGCCGGGCGGCGTTCTCCTGGGCCAGCCGCAGGGCGCCCAGGGCGGTGGAGGTAAAGCGGCATTCTGGCATACATATCACCTCTGGATAGGTTTTCCTCTCAGTATTTCCAATTTCAAAAAAATTATCATTGCATTTTTCAAAACTTGTGATAAAATGAGACTAGATTTTTATGGAGGTGTTTCCCATGGCTTACAAGATTAGCGATGCCTGCATCAGCTGCGGCTCCTGCGCCGACGGCTGCCCTGTGGGTGCGATTTCTCAGGGCGATTCCCAGTATGTCATCAGCGAGGATGCCTGCATCGACTGCGGCGCTTGCTCTGACACCTGCCCTGTGGGTGCCATTTCCCAGGGCTGATTGGCAACAAAAAAACAGCGCCGGCGTGTGCGGCGCTGTTTTTTTATGCTCAAAAGGGCCTGAAAAGCAGGAGACTGTGTAATATGACGGATATTTTCGGCGGGACGGGAAGAAAATCTCTATTTTTCGTCAAAGATTTCATTGAAGCGGTCCGCCGGGTGTGTTACAATGGACCACAACACAAGAACAAATGCCCTTGCAACACGGACACGGGGCGGGGATGACGCATAGTCTGGAGGGAGACGCAGTTGAGCGGAGGGGCGAAGTACTTTATCGTGGAGGCAGAGGCTATGCCGGAGATCATTCGGAAAGTGGCGGAGGCCAAGCGCCTGTTAGAGACCGGGGAGAAGACCACGGTGAACGGCGCGGCCCGGGAGGTGGGCATCAGCCGGAGCGCGTTCTATAAGTATAAGGACGCGGTGCATCCCTTTCAGGATATGCTCCACGGCAGGATCGTCACGCTCCAGACCGTACTGCGGGATGAGCCCGGCGTGCTCTCCGGCGTGTTGAACGTGTTCGCCGGTACAGGCATCAATATTCTGACCATCAATCAGAACATCCCGGTCAACGGCTGTGCGGTGGTGACCATCACGGCGGAGACCTCCGCCCTGCGGCGCTCCCTGGAGGAGCTGCTGGCCGCCGCGGGGGGCAGCCCCGGCGTGCTGCGCTGTGAGATCCTGGCCGGATAACGGGCCGTGTTTTTAGATTATCGTGGAAGAGATTCATGAGGTGAACGGAATGGTAAATGTTGCGATCTTAGGCTTTGGCACTGTGGGCTCCGGCGTGGCAGAGGTGCTCACCACCAACGGCGGGCTGATCGACCAGCGGGTGGAGAATCTGGTGCGGCTGAAATATATCCTGGATGTGCGGGATTTCCCGGACAGCCCGTACCGGGACTGCTTCGTCAAGGACTTTGGGGTCATCGAGAGCGACCCCGAGGTGGACATCGTAGTGGAGACTATCGGCGGCGCCACGGTGGCGCTGGACTTTACCACCCGGGCGCTGAAAGCGGGCAAGAGCGTGGTCTCCTCCAATAAGGAGCTGGTGGCCACCCACGGCTATGAGCTGCTCCAGCTGGCCCGGGAGCACGGGGTCAGCTATCTGTTCGAGGCCAGCGTGG
>ERZ857521.3184-NODE-3184-length-13919-cov-3.851991_pt1 | contig 13919 bp, 16 predicted proteins | sample MGYA00519701_ERZ857521 | MGnify/ENA primary metagenome ERZ857521 (study PRJEB31778, sample SAMEA3449346) | human gut metagenome | biome: human gut; feature: human-associated habitat; material: faeces | place: United Kingdom | collected 2010/2012 ...
AGCCTTTTCTCCGAGAAAAGAAAGCTCGCCGCCATCCATTTTTTCCAGCATGGTCACACAACGCAACAGTGTCGATTTGCCCTATCCTGTCAAGTTATATCCAAAAAAAATTGTCGATTTTTGCAATTAAAAGAAACCATTCTTATCGCTTCTTCTGTACTGGAAAAGGATTTTTCCTTTCCAACTCCTGTCCCTGCATTTCCATCTTTTTTATAAAGATGTGCTGCTGGCTGTCAGTTTCATATTGAATTGCCACACCAAGACCTTTTTTCATAAATGCAGCAACTCCCATATCTACAAAAGCCTCCTGCCCTTCTTTCTCCTGAAAACTGATTTTAGGGAAAGCCCCGGATAATTTTTCCCTAATATACAGTTCCATTTTTTCCAAACTCTCAAATGGCATAGCCTGTACTCTTTGTAATAGCTCCTGCAAACGTTCCTCTCTCATAATACATCTGCAATGATCAACACCAAATACCATAGCAAGGCTGTGTCCGCAATCCCAAGATACATGAATCTGTCCGGCATCATCTACAAACTGTACGGTTCCTAAATCACCGGGACTCAGTTTTACATACGGATCAGCTTCCATATCTTCCAACTCTACCCGACACCCCGGTGGGTACATATTTCTTAACACAATTCTTTCCGCATTACTTATCACTGTTTTCTTCCTTTCTCCAATCCGGCTACCGTCCCAAAGACTTATCTGGGACATTTCCCTCCAACAAATACTCTCTTTCTTTATTCCATTCCAGCACCTTTTCCATAGCAGCTTCCAACTGGTCTTCTGTCGTTTCTCTTGTATAGGTTCTATATTCCTGAAAATAGTCTTCCAAAGTGTTCTGCTGTATCTCCAGTTCCTCTTTATCATAACAATCCGGCTCTTCCAGCTCCTTCAACTCCTGCAAGATTTCCCAGCATTCCAAAACACTGTCTATCTCCCGCATTTCAAGCAGATAAGATAAAAATGTTTCCTCTGGCATAATACTGAAATAGCACCGGTCAAACCATTGCTCAATATACATGCGTTCATCAGAACCATTGGTATGTGTACCACAAATCAAATCTGCAACAAAGTTTTCAAATAGTTCACCGATTGATAGCCCAACTTTTCCAGACTTCCTACAGAGCTCTTCTACCTCATCTTGATACAACCTGATAGAAATAGTCCGCTTCAGGCTTTTTTCATAGGGTTCTATATCTTCCCCTGTCTCGCAGAAATGCAGATATGTATCCGTATAAATGTTTTCCATATCGCAAAATCTCCGGCTCATTGCCACATAATCTTTACTTTCCCGGTCCCATTCCAGCCGGTAATGATGTTCCCTTGCATGTTCCTCTAAATCTTTCCGTATGATATTTCTGGTTGCTTCCGGCAACTCCGCAATAAAAATGCTTGTATCTGGAACTGCTAATACTCTTTCTTTTACCACATTTGTCCTCCTTACTTGTAACTATTTCTTGCACGCGGCAAATTCCCCAGTACGTCCATATAGAGGATAATTCCCTGCGAGTCCAGATGTACGGTAATAAATTTCTGTATTTCCTGTAACAGATCATGATCAGAAAACCCAGCCTGGCAGCCAATAAAATTCCTGATTTTTTCTACAATATCCCGTTTACGGAACTCTTGTAACACCAGAATCGGAATCGTGTGCTGACCTCCCATAGCATTATATGCTAGCTTTTTTCATAGTCTTTCCGTAAAATATGTTTCAAGATACATGGCTCTTCTCCCCTTCCTTCTTTTCTAAATTTTCTTCTAAATAAAAGAAGAGGAAGGCACCGCAGCGTTTTCCTCTTCTTTTATTAGTCTTTTCTGACTGTATAATCGTATTATAAATTACTTAGCATTACCGGCTGAAAATTTTTAATATCTAACCTTTTTGCAAAATATTCCATATTATCTAAATCACTTTCTGAGAAATATGAAATATACCATTTACACGAATGTAATACTCTCTTTCTAATCTCAACAAAATAATCCATATCTACAGAAGATAACGAATGACCTAATATAAATATTTCATTTATATTTATAAGAGAGTCAAAAAAATTTTGATTCATTTGTATAATACCAAACGTATCTTTATATGTCTTTTGAAAATAGGCTTTAATGATTTCTTTTGTTTCAGTTATTCTAAAATCTTCATCATCATCTTGTATATATATATTCCATGTTCTTCCGCTGCATTAAATGGAGAAACAGCTCCGTACTGAAAAGTAGAAATATCATGATGTCCCACTACAAGTTTCTTACTGCTCAGGGCTTTTCCATGAATGTATAAAATATTCTCAGCAGGTACTTTATATGCTCTTTCTAATGTATCCGTATAATTAAAATTTAGAATCTTACACGTATTATTTATTATACGCTTTGATACCAAAGGTAAAACGTTTGTATCTATTTGCTCAATCCATTTCTTAAAATAATATGGAATATAAGATGCAAATGCCAAATCCTGCTCAACCATAAATTGAAAGTCATGATTAGCACTGTCTTTCCAATTTTCGTCACCATAATCAAGATAATATGAAGCATTTTCTTCTTGCACTTGATATTTATCTAATTCGCCTAAAGCCATTTCAAATTGAAACCACAATTCTTCTTCTGGTATATATTTACATATAGCTTCATAAAATTCACGAGCATATATTCTCAAATACTCCTTAAAATCATAATACGAAGTGGGCAAATTGTGTGCCCGATCAAAACCATTTCCTATAATAACCAATCTGTCCAATTTCTTTTCTCTCCTAGTAAATATGTTCCAAAAATGTTTGCACTGCTACACAAGCAGCTGTTAGACTTCCGATAAAAGCTGTTAAAGATACTATTAACGAAGAAGCCATTTCTAGCAGATGTACAATTCTGGAAACATTTTGATTTGTACTATTAGGAAACAGTAATCTCCTTACCTTCTGTATTAAAAAATAAAATGTTTTAATGAACGAGATAAGTATATAACACAAATAGGAACACACGATTATGCCCCCTATGCAAAATCCTATATCTCCCAAGTGAGATCCTTTTTTCCAATTAACAAGAATATAATGTATCTCCCAAGAAAATATAATTAAAACAGAAAATGCAGTAATGGCATGGATGCTTACTGTAACTATCTTTTTCTCTTTAGTTTCTCTCGATAAAGCAGGAAAACTAATAAACCAAAATGCAATACATGTTGCTCCTATTGATAAACGTGTTTCATTTGCTCCACCACTATATAAGGCTGGATATGCACCAATCGTTAACATTAAACATCCCATTAACAACAAACCCATATTAAGACTAAGTGCTATTTTCCTTTTATTTTCACGTATCAATGTACCCATTTTAAACATCTCCATTCGTATTCTATTTCTAAGTTAAATTATTAACCTATCATATTTTCTTTGGTTTTTATATTACTTTTAATGCTTATTTTTCTTTATATTTTATTGTACCACTTTTTCAATAATCTTCCTATATCTTATTTTCATAATGATGTCGAGAACCGCCAATACTCTTTCTTTTACCACATTTGTCCTCCCTGTTTGTAAACATTCCTTGCCGCCGGCTGGTTTCCCAATACGTCCATATAGAGGATAATTCCCTGCGGGTCCAGATGTACGGTCATAAATTTCTGTATTTCCTGTAACAGAGCATGATCGGAAAATCCAGCCTGACAACCAATAAAATCCCTGATTTTTTCTACAATGTCCGGTTTACGGAACTCCTGTAACACCAAAATCGGAATTGTGTACTGCCCTCCCATAGCATCATAGGGCAACGATTTCCGTAATTCTTCTAAGAGATGCCGGTAATAATCAACTACCACCTGGTCTGTTTTCCACGCTTTTTCCTCACAATCCCGGAGTAAAAAATCATACTCTTTTTTTGCCTGTTCCATTTCTTTCAGGATTTCTACTGCCTCCACAGAGCAATACCCTTTCTCTTCTATCAGCTCCATCAGTTCTTCCATAGAATATGTTTCAAGATACATGGCTCCTCCCCCATCTTCTTTGCCTAATTTTCTCCTAATACAAAGAAGAGGAAGACACCGCAGCGTTTTCCTCCTCTTTTATGAAATCTTTTTCTCTACCGGAATCCAGGACAATAAGCTCTCCCGGTTCTTTCTTATTCTACTGCTTCCAGAAATTCGTCCCTGTATTTCCATACAATTTCAATATGTTCCGGATCATAAAAATTTATGACTTCAATCAGCTCATGCAGAACTTCATAAGACAGCTCTTCCAATCCCTTATATTTTACAAAAAGTTGCAGTCCCTCTGATTTCTCCTTTTGTTTTTCCTCCTCCCCCTTTAAAATTTTTGCTTCTATCTCCTGTATCTTTTGCTGATAAGCTGCTATTTTCTCCATATAGGTTTGTTTTCGTGCCAGGTAATCCTTCAAAGAAATCTGTTCTTCTACATATTGTTCATATAGTTCCATTTTCTCCTGTTTGCAAAGTGCCAGCTTCTTTTCATATTGCTTTTTCCGATACCGGAGTTTCGGAATATTCAAAGTCTGATTGGCTTTCTTTAACTGCTTTATGGTATCCTCTGCAAGGGCTGCCTGCTGTCTTATCATAATTAGCACCAGTTCTTCCAACTCTTTCTGCTTATATTTCTTTGGATAACAGGAAGCATTGGGGGCTGTCGTAACACTTTTACAATAAATCGGCTTTTCTTTGTATTCTGTCCGTATCCGCATTTTCCGACCACAATGCCCGCAGCGGATCAGGCCTGCAAAAATATTCTCAGAAGACGGTGTAGACCCATGATATTTTCTGTCCTTCTGTACCATGTCCTGGACCTTCTGAAGCTCCTGCTCCGTTACAATCGCTTCGTGTCCTCCTTTTACGCAAATCCAATCCTCTCTTGAAATATATCGGTACTCTCTTTTTGACGGAACCCTGGTTTCTGTTTTCCCTCTTACCGTCAGTCCTGCATAAACCGGATTAAACAAAATCAGCTTTACTAAATTTCCGTCCCAGAATTTCACAGATTTCTTTGCTTCCGGCGCCCAGCCTTTCCTTTGAAGATATACGGTAGGTGTTTCAACTTCTTTTTTATTCAGGTCCCTGGCAATGTCTGCATAGGTCTTTCCTTCCAACCTTTGGTCGAAAATCCCCCTTACAACGGAAGCTGCCTCCGTATCCAGATGAAGTTTTGTATGAACACCGTCATGGAAGCAATATCCGTATGTTGGGATTGAACCATGATATTGTCCCATTTCAGCCTGTTTCCTCATAACTTTTTTGATATTGTCGGAACAAATCTGGGGATAAATCCCATTGATTAGGTTCTTAAATTTAATCTCCGTATCCTTTCTTTCGGAAGGTTTCTGGCTGCTGTCATAAAAATCATTGATTGAAATGAAACGCACCCCAAGGAACGGAAATATTTTTTCGATATAGTTTTGTGTTTCTATGGTATCCCTTCCCAGGCGGCTCAAATCTTTGACAATGATACAGATCCGTTTTCTCCTGGTAATCAGCCCCATCATGCGCTTAAATTCCGGGCGGTCAAAGGTTGTACCGCTGTAACCATCATCTACAAAGAAGAAAACCTTTGCCCCTGCAAATTCCGGCTGTTTTTCTACAAAATGCTGGATCAAAAGCCTTTGATTTTTAATGCTGTTGCTTTCCTCCATTTTTTCTTTATCATCTCTGGAAAGACGCAGATAAGCAAAAATAAAATCATACTGCATACGGAAGACCTCCTTCCATATTGACCAGTTCTTTTTCCAGCTCCTTTTCAAATAAATCCCCAAACCAGAACACGATTTCCACATAGTCTTTGGAATATACCGTAATCTTTTCAATAAAGCGGTCAGCAATCCCTTTCTCTATCTTCTGGAATCTTTGGTACTTTAGAAGTTCCTCTGTCCAGTCCATTCTTGCCTTCACCTGATCTAACAGGTTCTGTCCACGAAGCTGTACCTGCTTCATATTCTGCTTGGCTGCTTGCTGTTCTTCCTGATAGATTGATTTAATCTCCTGATATTCCTTGCAGTCCAACAGTCCGGTAGCATAATGCTCAAACAAGATTTCCAGTTTTCTTCCATATTTCTCATACTTCTGTCTGGCATTTTTTATTTTTTCTGCTACCTCCTGCTCCAGCTTTTGATAAAACTCTGCACCATAGGTCTTCTTACTTTCCACAGCAAGCTGGATCTGGTAGCGGAGTGCTGCCTTGACTGCCTGATTGATGTAGATTTCATTCACCGTGCGGAAACATTCCGTATGATCTGTAAGGGAAAAAGAAGGGCATTTATAAACCATATATTTATGTTTCTCATTGCCTCCGCTCCTGCACCTTCCAAGGCGTTTTCCGCAATGTCCACAGAAAATTCTTCCCTTAAAAGAACCATCTGCCCCCTGTTTTTCTTTTGGGTTTGCAGCCCAGTTATCTAACGTATCTTTCCAGCGTTCCTTTGCAATTTCCTGTGCTTTTTCATAAATCGCCCGTTCCACAACTGCTTCCCAGGCATTTTCACACACTTCCCACTGCTCTTTTGGTATCATCTGAAGAGGAATATTCTGTGCAAGCATCTGTTTTGTTTTCCCATAAACAGCAGCACCAATGTAAACGGGGTTCTGTAAAATCTTCCTGATACCGTCTGATCTCCATAACCGCCTTTTTTCCGGCTCCTTTCCCTGTTTCCTTTTCTGATAGCTGTCCTCCGGTCCTAATACCTTTCTGCCATTCAGTTCCCTTGCTATATCATAGCTTGACATTTCTTCAAACACATACCAGTAAAAAATCTGCAGGATTATTTCTGCCTCCTCTGGTTCCGGCACCAGCTTCTTGCTGTTTTCCTCTGCCCTTTGGTATCCATAAGGAGGTCTGGAACCCCAGAACTCTCCCCGCTCCCTGGACAGCCGGTGTGCCTGTACCAGTTTCTCTGAAACTTCCCTGGCATAATAATCATTCATAAAGTGCTTCAAAATATTGGTGGTCCGGTCTTCTACACAAGCCGGGTTCGCACTGTCATATTCGTCCATAACGGAAACAAACCGGATATTTAAAGTTGGGAAAATTACATCAATCAAATCTACAGCATCTAAGGCGTCCCTTCCAAACCGGGCAAAATCCTTTACAATGATGCAGTCAACCTTTTTATTTGCCACATCTTCCATCAACTCTTCAAATGCGTTCCTTTGGAACGTTGTACCTGTCACACCATTATCCGCATAGACTTTTACCACCAGCATTTCCGGGTGTTTCTTTGCGTAGTCTTCACAGATCTGTTTTTGGATATAAATGGAATCCCTTCTGCCATGCCCTCCGTCCTTTTCGGAAAGCCTTACATAAATATAGGTTCTCAGATACTTCATTTCCGGCTTGCTGCTTTGTCTTTTCTGTCCTCTTTTGCTTACCTTAGGCACTTGCTTCCGCCCCCTTTCCTTTCAGGAAGGCTTCCACATGCTGATCCGGCTTTGCTCTATTTACCGTTTCCAGCAGTCCCAATACCTTTTCAAATTCATCTTCAAACCAAAAATGAATGATAATGCGCTTCTGCTCATATACCTCAATCCGTTTGACCAGGTTTACCAGCATTAAGCGGTCCACTTCCGTCCGGTCCCGGTATTCCAGAAAATATTCCAGCCACTCCTGCTGTTTTTCAAGGGTTTCCTGCAAGTTTCGGATTTCCCTTTGCTGGCACTCCATTGCCTGCCGGATTTCCTCTAAAGACTGGTCATACTTTGCTTTGAAGGTTTCAAATTCTGTCCGGTCCAGGATTTCTTCTGCAAAACTGTCATACAGTTTTACTTTAATGTTTAAAATCCTCTGGCTCTCCTTTTCCAGCATCTCCAGTTTTTTGTCTTCTTCCAAAAGCCGCTGTCTTGGGATTGAGGCAGTTTTTACATACGCCAGTATCTCTTTCAGCTCCACCAGAACAGAAATATAATGCAGGATTGCCTCTGTCACAGCTCCTACCAGTTTTTTCTCACTGATACTATGGGAACTGCACTGCTTTTCATAAAGGGAAGTCGAACATACATAATAGTGGTGGACTTTATCTGGGCTTTTCAGTACCATGCTTTCTTTACAGTCCCCACATTTTACCAGGCCTGAAAGAAGCGCTAGCCCCTTTGCACCTCTCATGGTATCCATTTTCATCAGGTTGCCCACCACTTCATATTGGTGTCTATTGATAACCGGCTCAAAAGCATTTTCATACCGTATCCACTCAGCTTCCTCTTTGTGGATCACAACCTTTACTTTATGGTTTGGCGTTGTGGTTTTTCCCTGTATCAGCACTCCGGTGTAGCGTTCATCAAGAAGGATACGACGCACCATAGTTGGCATCCAGACCGGTTTTTCCGTCAGACGGAACCCTGTCTTTAATTTCTGTTTTAAATATACCTGCTTATACCGAAGAGGCGTCAAGATCCCACGCCGGTTTAATTCTTCGGATATATCCGTCAGGCTGTAGCCCTGCATTTTCATGTGGTAAATATCCCGTACAACAGAAGCTGCCACTTCGTCCATGACCAGCTTATGTTTATCCTCTTCGGATTTCAGATAACCATAAAAAGCAAAAGGCGCTACACACTGCCCGGCTGTCATTTTGACATACAAATGGGAACGCACACTTTTGGAAGTATCCGCAGGGTAAAGGTCATTGATTAAACTTTTAAATCTCAGGGTAAGGAAATCACGATTTGGCGTGAGGCTGTCATAATTGTCATTGACAAGGATCAGGCGCACACCCATTTTCGGCAGGATACGTTCCACATACTGTAAAACACCGGAAAAGTCCCTTCCATAACGGGAAAGGTCTTTGACAATAATACAGTCTGCTTCCCCCTCTTCCAGCATACGCAGCATTTCCTGAAAACCGGGGCGGTTAAAATTTGTGCCGGTATATCCATCATCTACACATTCTTTTACCACCTGAATTTCAGGGTGGCTCTTTAAAAAGCTATGGATTAGTATCCTCTGGTTTGATATGCTGTCGCTTTCCCTGTTATCACCATCTTCGTCAGAAAGGCGCAGGTAAACAACCGCACGATAGATTTTTTTAAGTATTTGATTTTTCATTGTATTCGCTCCTATCATTTAGATTCGTCAGCCGATTCCCTAAATGATAGAGGCTACTGGGTCCTTGCCATCATCCTACCATAGTCCAGAAGGTTTGTCCACCCTGTAATCTGCCAACAATCCGCTTTCTTCCCTATCCCTGTCGTGGCTTTACCATTTCATCTGCACAAGGCTTTGCATGGCTTCCTCTATGGTACGGTTGGTAGAAGCAAACCCAATCTTTATGGTGATCCCCTTATATTTCAGAAAATAAGGGTTCTTTCCGGACTCCAGGATTTCCCGGACCTTCTCCGGTTTGCTCTTTTTTACATCAATCTTCAGTTTCTCTACATCTTGTATCTCTTTCGGGTCAATGTCCTCAAACGTCATTTCCCGCATCTTCAGCAGTTCTTCCCGCGAGAGCATTATATCCCTTCCCTGGTACAGCAACTGCACAGATACGCATCTAAGTCCTGCTCAAATTGTTCCTGTTTCTCCCAGGTGTGCATTAAATACTGTTTCAGTCTGGCATAATCTAAAATCCCATAACCGATACAGTCTATCTGCACCTGAAAAGACTGGAGCAGTTCCATAGTCTGTAAAATTTCTTCCGGACAATAGGATAACCTGCTAAGCCCGGATACCACAATCACATCAATCATGCCTTTTCCTGCAAGCACTGCCAGCCTCTGCCAGTTTTCTTTTTCTATGGAATTACCACACCCTACACCTTCCAGTAAAGTAACCACATGGTATGTCTGCTGTTCACAGTAATGCAGGCTTTTTTCTTTTTCATAATACAAAAGCCCGGCACATGGAATGGGAATATCCAGATACACTGCCGCCCGCTGGGGACTGTTCCTATTTTCTATCTCTTTTTTTCCTTTGCAGATCCATGCAGGGAATAACATTCCTCCCTGAAAGATCTCTTTATCTTCTGAAAACAGTTTTTGTAACATCTCTCTATTCATTGCTCTGCCTCCTCTTTCTTTGGCTCCTGTTTTCATTCCAGGGCTATAAAGAAACCGGCGTTTCCCCATAGCCCTAAAATGAACCCATTTTACACACCATACTGGCAGGGCTTTCCCTGCCAGCATGTTTTTTATTTTCTCACCCCGGTGTGAACGGGAGCATGTAGGACCGGCCCGGCTGGCCGCCTGACACCCTGCAGCACCCTTTCCCGCTGCAGCATGTCCCAGACGCTACCCTGGTTGCAGTGTTTTATGCAAAGGTATCATTATCATTCGGCTTTCAGACTGCCTGCCACCCACAGCCTATGTCCGGGCGCTGCTCACACTTTCCCTTCATCTTCTACGATTCCTTGTTTGATCCGCTTCTTTTCTGCCTTACCTGCTGCCACTGCGGACAAGTGTATCTTCGCACAGCTCATGACCCTGCATCATACAAAATAGAATGTGCCGAAATGTTTTGTGTCCTTTAAGATATTTCTATAGATTAGCGTCAGAAATGACACGTTTGTTTTAAAAAAATATCACCATACTGATATTCAGTTTTCAAGGTTCTTCCCGGCTGAAAACATCAGCCTGCCAAAAGACACCATAACCCTGATGTGTTTTGGCAGACTGTTTTCGGTCTGCATTTCTCTTTATTTTTTTAACCGGATAATCATATCTGCCCAAAATTCCGTACATGCCTGCCGCATCAACTCCAAAAGCCGGTCTTCGGTAATTCCCGTAATCACGTTCTCTTCTTTCTTTTCCGGTTTTGGTTCCGGTACTTCCAGTGCTTCCTCCCGTATCTTCATTGTGAGCATGGATAAGGAAGGGGAATTGGCACAGTTGATAAAACCGATATAATGGTTCACCACATCATAATCACCTCTGCAGCTTCGGACAATATCAAACGCATGGCGGATTGCCCGTTCTACCCGCTGCCCTGTCGTGCCATGTTGCTGGGCCACCTTAAAATACAGATATGTCGTTTTAATCTTGCTGTCTTCTTCCAGAAGCAAAACACTGTCTACAATATAGCCAAATCCTTTTACATTGGCAGGCATTCCCATTTTAAATAATACTGCTTCCACCTTTTCTCTTGATAACATTTCCCTTTTCCTCCCTATCTGTATTCTCACTTCCTGCTGTCTTGCTGATATTTCTTTAGCCCTTTCTTAATTCCCTCTATGGAATAGATCAAAAGGTTAGTTTCTCTTTCATCACAATCCTGTACCAGATACCAGATTTTTTCCTTCAACATCATATCTTTTTTCGCTGTACCCATGTGTATAAAGTGTTCTTTTATGGGAATATCCATAGCTTCCAACAGCCGGATATAAGTTTTCATTCCCATAAGTCTGGCATGTGTTTCAATCTTCGCCAGATGTGATACGGAAATATCTGCTTTCTCTGCAAGCTGCTCCTGAGTCAGTCCCCTGGATTCCCGCAAGGCTTTTATGGCATCTGCTACAATATAAAGTTCATTCTGCATTCTTTTATCTCCTCGTTGATTACAGGCTCTATTATAATTACAAATCCTTTCCCTGGTAATGGACTATGGAGGCAAGATTTCCCAGTTTCATTACCATTTCTTTCCTTTTTTGGTTTTAGAGATTTATTATATCTGAACGAGTTGAAAACGATTTTTGCACCATTTACGAAAAAGCACTGCATTATCTCTTCAATTAGGCATAAAAAAGGAGAGAACGTCACATATCGACTCCTCTCCAATAGCTTCTATTCATCTAAGATATTTGCCAATACATAGGCTTACTTGTTTTTTCTTTCCAGGAACCTCCGTATCTCTTCCACACTATCTAATATGGGAATGAACGGGGCAGACGGGCTGCATACTGGATCTTGACTGGACAGTTCCAGTGCATTAATAAATGCTTCTGCCTTTTTGGGGTCTTCAATCACAAGCTCTGTAAGGATACTTGATGTAGCCATATAGAAAGCACCTCTTTTCTCTCATATCTTAAAAAATTCTTTCGTAAGAAGATCCTGCAGTATTTTCTATACGCCAAGACCTGTACTCTCCATTTTTATTTATGTAGTAAAGTTTGATCCAGCATGTTTTTAATTTCATCTGGAAGACCGTCTACCGTTGCATTTTCATCTAAAAACAGTAAATTTGTATATTTTTTCGCATCATTCGGCGCTGAAAAAATATGAGTTACTGTATATGCTGTTCTACTTTTAGAAAAGCAATCTTCATCTCGCAGCGATTCTACTACAAAGCAATCGCCCTTTTGCTGCCCCTTATCATCATACTCTTTATTTAAGCATAGAGTAAAATTAAGATCTGTTGTGCCAAACTTATAAGTTCTCGTGTCTGTGACAATCTCTTCCAGCATAAATCCTTCTGAGCCAGCCAGCATTGCAATCTGTCCGATATGCTTAATTTTACGCTTACACAATGAAAAAGGGTGCTGCGGTGTAAAAAATATCTGCGAAGCCTGAAGCAGTTTTTTTGCTGCATAACTATAAAACTTTTTTGCTGAAAGGTTCGTGGCCACACCTGTCAAGTGCCTAAAATTGGCAGCTTTATAAAGCACCTCAATATATCTGCCTTCAAATACATATAGAAATCTTTTACCTACTAAATGCTTCCTATACAGATCAGCAGCTACTTTAATCTCCTGTACAATTTTCTCTCTATCCTGTTGTTTTCCCATCTATCTTTTCCCAATCATCACTATAATATAAAAACAGCACCGGACAACTTTTTGTTATCCAGTGCCCATAATCTTAAAAAGCGGTTTTATGCTGGCTGTCAGCCGCGACATCCTTCCGAATGTCTAAAATGTCGCCGGTATCATTGAGTCCCCGGCGCGGACTCACCGTATCTCCCTGGTGTGGGCGTAATACCCTTCCGAGTATCAAATAGTCCCAGTAATTACCCTGCCCGGGCACAGTACAGCTTTTACGTGCCGCTACACGAAACCTTTTGGCTTAATTATATTATATGCGATACCCTAAGAAATATCAATAGTTTCCACAAAAAATTGATTGGTTGTATCTTATTATAACCCGTTACTTACCGTTTCAATAAACGCTCCCTAGAAGCTGTATCCAATACTATTTTATGAAAATCCAGCATTGCGTGCTCTTGCATCAGTTTCTCACCAAGTTTCACAAGAGGATTGGTTTCCCATTCCGAATCAATTCCTGTTTGATGATAGTATCTTGCATAAGCAAATCCCTCAGCTACCGCATCTGAATTTTCAAATATTCCCACTATTGCATCTGTAAACTGTACAATGATTGAGCTCCCAAAAATCCCCTGCAATTCTTCCGCATTCGCATCATCATATTTCTCTACATCAAAAGACAAAGAGAAATCATACGTATTCTCTTTTCCGTCTTCTGTTTCAATAATCTGCCCCACTGATACCTGATCCTGTGGTCCGTTGATGCTTAAATCTGGATCTTCGTCAAATGTGGCCAGCGGGTACATTACCCTCTCTCCATTTGCATTGAAAAATTCATGCAACTCAACTCCGGAACTAGCTGCCACTGAAGCAGTACCAATCAGCATACACGCTGCCGCTCCAATCCAAAACTTTTTTCGTTTCATCATGCTGCTCCTTTCTCTTAACCGTGATTATTTTTTATATCCACAAATACTACAAGTCTTTTTCAACAATGGGTATCTATGCTTACTGCAGCGAACCCATGGGCTATAAGTTTTAATTCCTCTGCGTTGACACTTATTGCATTTATTAGAAATAATCAGCCGTTCTTTGTAACAGATTCCAGCTGTTCCAACTGTTCGAAAATCTGTCTTTTTACCAACAGCTTCTAAATATCGCGCCGGATGTTCACAAGGCGCATTTGTCGCATAGGAAGAAATCGCTTCAATCGGTTCTGTTACAAAAGATCCGTCTTCATTTACTCTGACAACTCTTTCCTTTGCGCCAGTTTCTGTTACATAAATGTTTCCAC
>ERZ857521.3185-NODE-3185-length-13919-cov-3.124639_pt1 | contig 13919 bp, 5 predicted proteins | sample MGYA00519701_ERZ857521 | MGnify/ENA primary metagenome ERZ857521 (study PRJEB31778, sample SAMEA3449346) | human gut metagenome | biome: human gut; feature: human-associated habitat; material: faeces | place: United Kingdom | collected 2010/2012 ...
GTCAGAACCATCCTTGGAAGGATGGATTCCAGATGGAACGTGCGGAAAAAGAAGCGGGTCATGATTGTGGGCGGCGGACAGGCCGGCGCACACCAAACAGGCCAGCAACAGCACCGGCCTGAACTGGACGGGCGGCGGCGTTACGGTCTACTGCGCCGCGGGCGCATGGCCTGCGGCCAAGGTGCCGTCCCTCAATGACCCTGTCGCCTGGCCGACGATCCCGGAACTGGGCGAAAAAATCGAACTTACGAGCATAACAACGGGTCTTACAACCCAAACGACCCGTGTGCCCATCCTCAATCTGCAATTGAGCAGCAAGTCCGTTGCAAAAACCGGCAAGGCAGAGAAGGACGTGCTGGCCGACCACTATGTCGGCCTGATTGGTGAGAACAAGGGCAAAATTTCTTACATCACACTGCGCGACCCGGACATTCAGGTCAACGTCAAGACCGAGACCGTCGCCGCCGATACGCTGCCGAACGAAAACCAGCTCAAGCTGACCGCAACCAAATTCGTCACGGCGCTGGAGGAGGACGACGAGAACTGGCGCGATGTGCGTGCCGTCGGCGCACTCTGCGGCGTCAACACCGGCACGTTGGAGAACTGCGCCCTGACCCGCGGCACGAACTCCTCGACGAGTGCGCTGGTGGCCGCGGCGCTGGCGTTTGACAACAAAACCACCGCAACGCAGCGCATAGAGCAGACGCAAAACGCTGACAGCAAAAGCTATACCTATTATACAGACGAGCCGCGCGGCATTGGCGGTCTCGTCGGCGTTGCCATACCCGAAACGGATTCCGTCATGCAGAATCTGACCGTTGCGTCGGACGTGACGGTAGCGGGTCTGCTTGTGGACGAGGACACGAAAAACGTGGAAACGACCACAGCGGCAGACCAGCAGGCCGAGAAGGCCCGCTACGCTGCCGCGGCAGCTGAGCCGAATGACGAGAACTCCCTCTGGCGCAGCGTCGGTGTGGGCGGCGTGTTCGGCACGGTGGACGCCGCGAAGATGCAGACGACGGACAAGACGAACATCGTCAACAACGGCTTTGTGACCGGCAACGGCTTTACGGGCGGCATCGTCGGCAACCTGTTTACGACGGACACCAGCGTGTCCCAGAGCCTGACGGGCCTGAGGAACAACGGCACGGTCAGCGCGGGCGCCAACTATAAGGGCGATACCGCGGGCGATGCGCGCAGCCTGGTGCTGGGGCAGTTCTTCGGCGGCATTGCGGGCTACGGCAGGGGCGTGACCCTGCAAGGCTGCGAAAGCGTGACCCGCAGCGACCTGACCGAGACCCAGCTCAAGGAGCAGGTCAAGGCGGGCTTCGACAAAACCGGCACATTGACCGACGCCAGCCCCCTCAAGGGTGATTTCGTCGGCGGCCTTGTCGGCTACGGCAAGGAAATTGTGCTGAACGGCTGCAAGACCGGCAAGGGCTACGTGCTCGGCAGCCGGTTTGTGGGCGGTCTGGCCGGTGGCTTTACCGGCAGCGGCGTACAACAGAACGATACGAACAGCAGTGACGTTTTTGGCAACCGCTACGTCGGCGGCATCGTGTCGGTCAACGGCAGCAACAGCCAAATCAGCGGCATGACCAATACGGGTCTGGTCGCGGCCTTTGGAAAGAACGCGGCCTACGTCGGCGGCATCGTCGGCGTCAATGATGCCGACTGGGGCGGCAGTCAAGACCCGAAAGCCACAGCCACCGTGCAGAACTGCGTCAACCGTATGTCCGGTGACAACGCCACCGACACCCGCCGCATCAACCTGTTAAAGGATCTGAGCAGCTCCGCGGGCGGCTACGCCGACTACATCGGCGGCATCGCGGGCTGCAACGGTAAAAACAGCGTTGTGACGTGGGATAAGAGCGGCACCCCGACGCTGGGTGCCATCCTGTACGGCAACAACTACGTGGGCGGCGTGGCCGGTTATAACGATGTAAATGCGAAAATCTCCAACACCTCCGGCCAGAAACTGACCATCAGCGGCCAGATCGTGGCGGCGGGCAAGGCTGTCGGCGGCATGATCGGCCTGAACTGCGCCTCCACGCTGCCCTCCGCCACTGTGAAGGTCAGCCGCGTGGCGGGTCAGCAGCGTGTCGGCGGCGTCATCGGCGCCAACCTGCCGGTGGGCCGCTTCACCGTGACGGGCGGCGCGTTTATAACCGATGTGGCCTCGGGCCGCGTCGAGGCCGACGCCGTTGCGGGCGGCATCATCGGCTACAACCGTCTGCTGGCGGACAAGCCCGCGGACGTCACGCTGGAGGCGCTGCTGCCGACGATTGACATGAAAACCGGCGTGCTGACCGACAGCAACAGCACCGACGTGAAAACGGCGGACGGCACAATCATCCTGACCGGTTTCCAGAACATGCTCAACCTGCAGGCCGACATCTACGTCGGCGGCATCGTCGGCGCAAACGACGCCGACACGAAGCTGATGATTCAAAATGCAGCCAACGGCGCAACGCAGAATGCCCTGTCCGTCGGCGGCCTGAACCCGTCCAACAACGGCGCGTTTAAAGGCGGCGTATCGCTGAACGCGCTGGCCGATGGCCGCTATGATTTCGGCGACGTGCACGGCGCACTGGCGGGCGGTATCATCGGCTATGCCACACCCAACACGAAGCTGGAAAACTGCATAAACTACGGCACAGTGGCTCACAAGTGCGCCGCGGGCGGCTTTGCGGGCTGGAACGAGGGCACGATCACCGGCGGCAGAATGGCGGCGTCCCTCGGCAACCGTGAAACCGGCCATACCTATCTGGGCGGCGTTGCGGGCGTCAACGGTGGTCTTATTCAGTCTGCCTACCCGGCGCAGGGCTGCGCCGTGCGCGGCGACAGCTATGTCGGCGGCATTGCGGGCGTCAACCTGGGCGGTGACGCTGCGGCAAGCAAGGGCCTCATCATCTGCACAGAGAACAACAGCACTGGCACGGTGGAGGCCAACCAGTACGCGGGCGGTGTGGCCGGTGCCAACGTCGGCAATATCTCGCTGTCCGGCCAGCTGCAAAGCAGTGTCACCGCCACCGGCTATGCGGGCGGTGTGGCCGGTATCAATACGACGTATAACGCCTATAAGGGCAGCATTTACGGCGCTGACAACGCCACCGGCGCGGTCAGTGGCAGCGTCACTGCCGCCAACTACGCGGGCGGTGTGGCCGGTACGAACAGCGCCGAAATCACCCGTGTGGAGAACCACGCCTCGGTGCGCGCCAGCACAAAATATGCGGGTGGTATTGCGGGCGAGAACGCCGCGGGCGGCAAAATCAGCGCCTGCGTCCATGCCAAGAATCAGGTCTACGCCACCAACGGCGAGGCGGGCGGCATCGCGGGCAATAATAATAAAGACGCGCTGATTGAGAATGTGCAGGTCAAGGCCGACGTCACCGCGGCCAACGGCACGGCGGGCGGCGTCACGGCCACGAACTTCGGCATCATCGGTCAGGAGACCGGGCCGGAAGATAACAGCAGCGTAAGCAACTGCACGATCACCGGCACGTCGGAGAGCATCGGCGCTGTTGCGGCGTACAACGGCAAGGGCGCGACCATCCGCAATGTGAAGCTGGCGGAGAACGCCAACGTGCAGTTCAGCACCCCGGCAGTCACCATCGGCGGCCTTGCGGGCATGAACGAGGGCACCGTTACCGGTTGTCAGGTCGGAAACGGTGCGCTGGCGCTGGACAACGGCCTGCGCGCGGGCACCAACACCGTCACGCTGGGCGGTGCGGTGGGCCGCACCACGGCGGACGGCAAGGTCAGCAGCACCGACGTTCGGCTGGACCTTACACAAAATCTTGATAAATATACAAATTTGGGCGGCGTCGCAGGCCAGAACGACGGTACCTTGGATCAGTGTACCTATTCCGGCACGATGGGCGGCGAGGCAGACGGGGACGGCCTTGTCTCTGACGGTGCACGCAGCACCGGCAGCACGGTGGGCGGCATTGCCGGTCTGAACAACAGCACAATCACCGGCTGTGAGGTCAAATACATCAAACTGCAGGTCAGCGGTATCAGCAACATCACCACGACCCAGACCGCAGACGAAAAGCTCGCCAGTGCCAGCCATGTGGGCGGCATTGCGGGCCGCAACAATGCCGAAATCGCCAACAGCTATGTCGCCACCGAGAGCAGCAGCAGCGGCGAGGGCAGCATCATCACGGCGCGTTACGGCTTTGTGGGCGGCGTCGCGGGCTCCAACAACGGCACTATTACGGGCAGCGGCAGCAAAAAAGCGCTGGTCAGCGACGGAGAAGCAAAACCCGCCCTTGTTGCACAGGTTAAAAATTGGCTGGGTGCGGAAGATGCCAATGCCGGCATCAACAGCATGGCGGCAGAGCTGACCACAGGCACGACCTACGCGGGCCTCAAGGGCGTTGACACTGTGTCCAAAGAAGGCTGCGGCTATAGGAACGTCTATAACCAAAGCGGCCTTGCCGCCAATGATCTGCTTGTCGCCCTGCGCGGCAGCAACAACAGCGAGACCGTCCGTGCCGCCGGTTATCTGGGCGGTCTGGCAGGCTTTAACTCTCTCCGCGGTACAATCGACACTTCCGCCACCGGCCAGTGGTTTGTCTATTCTGACAATGCGACAACGGCATCCACCGTCGGCGGTATTGTCGGCCAGAACGAATCCAACGTCACAGACAAAAGCGTGCTGGACACTGTGGTAAACTGTGCCGCCGTGCGCCGGTTTACGTGCGTGAATAACAAGAATGATACAGACGATGACAACATTTACAAGAACGGCAGCCGTGTTGTTGTCCATGTGGGCGGTGTCATTGGCCAGCAGCAGAACCGCAGCGATGACCGGTGGTCTGTCAGCAAGGTAGTCAACTGCGGCAGTGTGTTCAACAGCCGCTCGTCCAATGTGGGCGGCGTGATCGCCTATTGGCTGGACTACGGCGGAACCGTGCAGAAATGCTTCAATTTTGGCAAAATCACAACAAACACGAACGACAAAAACAGCGGTTACGGTGCAGTCGGCGGTATTGTCGGCTTTATTGACCAGCCTATTTCCGGCGGTACTACAAATGTGCTTTCCTGCCGCAACTACGGTCAGATTTGGTATAAATCAAACGGCGCAAATGACTGCGCGGGCATTATCGGTAAAATCGAGATGAAGAAGCCCACCGATATTATGACGCTGAACATCATCGACTGCGTCAATAGCGGCGCAATCAAGGCAGCGTCGCAGGCAGTCGGCATTCTGGCATGGATCGGCCCGTACAACAAGGGGAACATTGATAATGTTACGGTAAATATTGACCGCTGCCGAAACCTTAATACAGACTTTACGTGTGGCGGAGTGTATGACAGGAGAGTCGGCATTGTCGGCAGCCGCGGCAATGGCTCTGGGTCGAAAGAAGCAACCAATGTCACAAACTGCTTTGCCACGGTTGGTACAGGTTGGTATCCTATTGCCTATTTGCGCCAGAGTTACGAGAATGTCACCGGCCACGGCAACTATTATATTGAGAATTCCGAAAGTGCAGGCAAGAGCTTCTTTAAGAAAGATTCCCGTAAACTGACCACAGAAAAACCGAACAGTACAACAGGTAACTGGGAGAAAGCGGATAAGCAAGGAAGTGACCCGGCCTACAACGAGACAGATTGGAACTCGTCCTCGGGAAAAGTAAAAGCACACCGTCTGTACATAGGCTATAATGTCACTGATAAAGCAACCAATCCTTATATTGCGTTCCTGCCCACTTTGGCAGAGGGTGGGAACGGCGCAGCGTACAGTCTGTGGTGGATGCGAGGCATTACTTCTACGGATTGGAATGCCGCAGAAAACTCTGCCTATATCAAGACCGACGGTAAGAAAGCCTACATTTACGATGATACCGGCGCGGGCAATGATACCAATCCCGGCAACCAGAGAGCGACTGTGATGCTGCAATTCGGCGAAGCCGCGAACAGTACGAACCCGGACGTTGATATTACCGACATCACCGACGAGGTCATCCAGAACTACTATAAGTACGTGCTGGACAGCACCAAGCCCGCCCAGCCGGGAGAAATCCACGTCAAGGCCAGCCAGGTGCAGGACGCGGACAACAACGTCTATGGCCGCTACGAGGTTACGTGGGAAGCGCCTACCGATACGGACGCCAGCCCCGCCTCCTATTACCGTGTGGAGATTTTGCCCTGCGATGCCGCAGGCAATATCACCGGGGCCGCCTACCTGACCGCGGACGTCTACCAGCGCAGCTATACCTTTGTGGCAGATAAAGCGTGGACGGGTTACTTCGTCGTGCGTGTAACGCCCTACAACACCAACGACGACCCGACGCAGGTAGACAACTCCCGAACCAGCGCCGTGCAGACCTTTATGCACGCCCTGCCTACACCGGAGATTGAGTTCCGGCTGGTCAAACGCGAGAACGGCGGCTTTGACTGGAATCAGTGCCAGACGCCGGATGAAAAATCGAGAGAATTTAAGTATGAAGTTGTCGCGGTGCTGAAAAACTACGCCGAATACCCGACAGACGAGGCTTGGACCGTCAAGCTGACCGATGGAAGGCATACTTATTATTTCAGCAGACAGGATGGCAAGCAGTACATCCGCCTGACCCAAAATTTGGAACGCACTTTGACGCTTACGGCGTTGGCAACCCCGGTCAACAGCAACAGCACAAAGTATCTGCGCTCGGCCCAGTACAAGTCAGAGACCTATCTCCCGTCCCAGTGGCGTGACCACAACGGCGATAACGGCAAGGACGAGGACGGTCTGCCGCTGGGCAAGCTGAACAAGGACGGCGACACGGAGTTTGTGACCTACACCGGCCAGACAGCGGAAAGCTTTGAAGCAACCGTGAAGTTCAGCTTTACCCCGAAGGTCAAGAGCGACAGCAGCGAGCACGGCAGCCCGACCTACCGTGTCATGCTGCTGGCAAAATATCTGGGCAATGACGAAGTCAACGGCGTATCTTTGAACGGCCAGTACATCACGCTGGCCGCGCGGGAAAGCATTGTGACAGAGTCTCCCGTCACCTTCAACCTGAACAGTCTGCCGTCGGATGCCATGACGAACTACACCGACTTCCTCGTTGTCGCGGTGCCCGTCACCAGCGGCAAGGGCGATATGAAGTATCGCTGGGATGCCACGGCGGACGAAGTGTCCGCAGCCATCGCCAGCCATGCAAACGACACCGACAAAGAAATCTGGTGGAAGAACGGCTATGAGATCGTCCGCACGGGCGAGCACAGCTATACCTATGCCCATCTGACACCGCTCTGCTTCTCCGACGTGAGCCGTGATAAGAGTGGGTGGGCAGAACAGGCCACGCAGACGACCCCGCAGATCATCTTCAAGCAGCTGAACCTGAATGTCCTGAAAGCCCCGACGCTGGCGGAAACCATTGAGGACGGCGTAGTGGATAACAACAATCAGCTGACCTACACGTTCAACTGGACACAGGAAGACATGAAGGACGCGGACGCCGCCCCCGACTACCAGATCAAGCTCTACGGCCTGTTGACGGACGCGGACGGCAAAGTGACAGGTCAGGAGCAAATTGCGCTGAAGGACACCCTGACGCCGACACAAAATGGCAACAGCTTTACCCTGCCTGTCAACGTGGATACCATGCTGGCCAACAGCAGCGACAGCTGGCGCTATGACAAGGTCCGGCTCGAGGTCACCCGCGTGGCGGCAGCCCACACTACCGAAATCGGCGCGTCCGCTGTGGCGGATTACAGCGTTAAGCAGCGCCTGCCCGGCATCAGCGCGCCGAGCTCCATCACCCGCGTCAACGGCGAGACCGACAACGCGGATGCCCTGCTCTACACGGTCAGCTGGTCGCCGTCCGCCGACGAGCGCATTGACCACTATGACCTGTGCGTTGTCGATGCCGGCGGCAATACTGTGCTGACGCTGCACACCACGGACAACGTCGGCAGCCTGACGCTGGATCTGGAGCAGTATCAGGGCAAGGCATTGCGCTTCCGCGTCATTGCCCACTGCAAGGACGACAGCTGCTTTGACGGCCCGGACGGCGCGTTGAGCCAGTCCGAGACCATCGTCCGCCGCGCCACTGCGCCCAAGGCTACGGCCAGCAGCTTTGCGCCCGACAGCCCGAATCAGGAGACGTTCCTGAACGACCTCAAGCTCAACATGACGCTGGACGCAGCCGCACAGGGCAATGTCTACTTTACCGGCTATATCTTCAGCGATGCGGACAAGTATACAGAAATTGCCAATCTGGCCAAGGCTTGGCAGAATACCCTCACCGGACAGGCCAAGTATGAGGCCCAGCAGGAGTTGACCAAAAAACTGGACGAGATGCTGAACAATGGCGACGCCGAGCTGGTCATCCCGAAGGACAGCCGCACGGTGGGCGGGAGCGCCAGCGTCAACGACAAAACCGCCAGCTATACCTTTGTGCCCGACGGCAACGGCTTTACGCTGACGCCCGACCATGCAAAACAATACCTGCTGCCCGCGGTGCGCGTTATGCCCACCGACGGCACGACAGCGTCGAACTGGTTCTACATCCTGCAGCAGGATGCCGCAAAGGCGCAGCTGCCGGCCATCACGCTGGACGCCCCCGTGGACGAACCGGAACGCGCACTTGGCAATGCCGTTTACAAGCAGGAAGTCAACCTGTACAGCGACCCCAAGTTTACCGTCGAGCGCGATAAGACCCCGCTGGAGCTGCGCCGCTTTACGGTGGAGTGGACCGCGGTGAACAAGTACACCCAGGCCGACGGCACGGTGCGCAACCTGACCGACAGCTATACCTTTACCGTCACGCCGCTGGGCGGGAAAACGCCCTACATCATTACGGTGACGACCTACGACAGGGACGTGAAGGACGCAGACGGCAATGTCACGCATAAGCGCGGGGAAATCAAAACCGTTACCAAGACCTATAACGGCATAACGACGCCGCTTGACAAGCAGACCGACGAGACCCGCATCTGGTACGACCTGAGCGTTGAGCCTGTCTACGACAAAGATAACAACGAGACAGTCTGGAAATCGCAACCCTATGACGTCACCGGCACGGTGGAAAAGGACGGCGGTACGCTGTACTACAAGGCACAGACGGTTCCCATGCTGGAACTGGTGCAGGAGGACGGCGCCGAGCCTGTTTACCGCATCACCCTGCCCGAGCTGCAGGAAAAGGTGCAGGACGACTCGCTCGAGCTGCAAAAGTTCACCGCAAGTGTGACGCTGAAGACGCTGGCGCACTCGGATAAGAAGGGTAAGACCGTCGAATCCGGCACGGTCAAGGTCCCCGTCAACGAGACGAACACCGCCGATGCGGCGGAGGATGCCCAGAGTATGGACTCCGCGGAGAGCGTCGCGCCCGCCGAGACTGCAGAAAGCACGGCGGCGGAAAGCGCCCCCGCAAGCGTGCCCCCGGTCCTGATGCGGGCCCGTGCGGCACTGCCCATGGCGACCCCGGAGACCGCCGCTGCCCCGGATGAGACGGACGCGGCGGAAACCGCGCCCCCGGAACGGAAAGAAACAAGCGACGCATCGTAATTTTATTTCAGGAAAGAAGGTGGCATTATGCACCGCAGGGCACGCAGCATTCTGCGCGGGGAGCAGGGACTTTCGATGATACTGGTCCTCTGCATCGGCGCACTGTTTGTGGCGCTGTCGGCAGCGCTGGTCTATGCGGCCTCCGTGCTGACGGCCAATGCCAACCGCCAGCTGTTGGAACAGGAAGCCTACCAGCTGGCAACCAGCTTTTCCGACGTGCTGGAAGGGGAGCTGAACAAGAAGGACAGCAGCTTTGCCAAGTTCGTCAATGAGCAGTTCATGTTCTCCCAAAGCTACGGCAAGGACATCTATGATTTGGAATCCCAGCCCAAGGAGTTCGCCTGGAAACCGAACGGCAGCCAGCCTGATGGCGGGGCCGAGGCCATCACGGTAACACTGCGCCGCCGCCCGGGCGACGGTGCCGACAAGCTGAACCAGACGGCGAACAGCACCAGTGCCACAGACCTGCGCAACCTGCTCGACACACTGGAGGGCGAAGACCGCAAGGGCATGGCAATCGTCGATTTACAGCTGGACATTACGGTGACAGTCACGAAAAACGGCGAGAGCTTTGCCTTCACGCGGACCTATGACCGCACGGTAAAGTACAGCAGCAGCGGCAATTCAACAAGCAAGGTGTACTACACGGTAAATGGCGGAACAACGAAGTATTACCGTGAGAATGCCCTGACATTTGTTGCCACCGGTAAAGATAAATTGGAAATCAAAGACGATAATATCAACAGCAACCGCCTGACGTTCCACTGCGACACCAGCCAGCAGCCCGATTCCATCACCTACACCCGCGGTGCCAAACAGAGCACCGGCACAACACAGGAGTGACCCGCTATGAAACATACTTTACAAAGTCAGCGCGGCGAGACCATTGTGGAGGTGCTGGTGTCGTTCCTGCTGCTGATGATTTTTACGTCGATGTTCGTCGTTTCGCTGCGGTACGCCCGCGCCATGTCCCAAAAGGCCGAAACGCTGCGGGAGACAGCCTATGCCTTCTGCGCCGGGCTGTACCCGGCCAATAACGCGGCCCCCGACTGGAAGGAAGAGAAGGACGGGCTGAAGTTCTCCTTTGGCGATTACGGTGAGTTTACGGTGGATGGCGTCGAGCTGGACAGCGTGGAAACGCACGCGGCTGATGACGAAAACCCTCACAAATTTTACCGCTATAGCATGAAACCCAAGGAAGAAGGGACGACCAACCCATGAAGCAGCGTTTAAAAAACCAGAACGGCACAACGCTGGTGGAGCTGATCGTCTGTATGGTGTTGCTGGCGATCTTTACGCTGGCGGCGGTCACGCTGATACAGCCCAGTGCGCAGGCGTACATGGACATCCAGCAGCAGACGCGCGCACAAAATCTGGCCGACGCGCTGATTGAGACGATTCGCGGCGAGGTGCTCGAGGCGAACGGCTATATCCGCTTCACCGACGGCGCAAAAATCCCGGGTGACAGTAAAGAAGGGGAGAACACCGGATATGACTGCATATTTAAAGAAAAAACAGGGGTGAGTGACGGCACAGCACTGGAATTTAGTGTTTATCCCAATCACATCGAGTTGATTGATAAAGACTATGTACCGCCATTAACAAAAAGTGACGGGACACAACTGCTGACACAGGAACAGGCCAATGCGTTGAACGGCTACCTGCACATGCGCTTTTACCGCGATGAACTGAATAAAGACGGGTACTACGGCAACCCGCAGCACACAAAAGAGAAAAAAGCCGAGGACGATACTGTGACGGTCACACTGCCCTACGTGGCTTACGCCTACACGACAGCTTATCCTGAAAATGCCTACATGGGACTGTTTATCAGTGATTTACATTTTTATGCGCGCAGCTATAAAGAAGCAAAGAACGGCGAAAAATATGCGCGTGTCACCGCAATTACGGTAGTGCTAACGATAGCTAAAAAGGATGCAAACGGTCAGAGTGCGACGCTTTGTACGCAAAAAGCAATTATTGCACTGCCGGGCGAACCTGTGTATATTGAGAAACCCGGCACCTGGGACGGCAAGGCATCGTCGGAGTCGTGAGCGGTGCCCTCCGGGACGATTTTTGAAAAGTATATTACAATCCCGGCGGATGTACTGGACAAATTCAAATGGACTTGTTATACTTTAAAACATGAATACCTGTGTGCCGGACAAAAATGCAGGAATGTCATGGGCATCAGAGCAGAGAGGATGACTAGGATGGCAACAATTGAAATCAAAATGCTGGGCGGCTTTGAGATCCGTGTGAATGGCAAGCCCGTGCTGGCACAGCTGGCGCAGTCCCGCAAGGCAACGGCGCTGGTGCAGTATCTCGTTTTACGGCGCGGGGAGCGCGTCTCCCACAAGGTACTGACCGATACCCTGTGGGCAGGGGAGCGGTCCACCAACCCGGACATGGCTCTGCGCGCCATCTTGCATCGCTTCCGCCTTATGATCGACGCGGAGGGTCTGGATGAGATGAAGGACTGCATCGTGACCAGCCGCGGCTACTACCAGTGGAACCCCCATCTGGACTGCAATGTGGATGTGTTTGAGGTCAACGACCTGTCGGAGCTGGCCCGCAAGGAGAGCGACGCCGAGAAGCGCAGCCGCATTTATGAACAGATCGTCAACCTGTATGACGGGCGCCTGCTGCCGCAGTCTGCGTCCGAGCCGTGGGTCGAAAGCGTCAGCGTGCGTCTGCACGGGCAGTACCGCACAGCCATTTTAAACCTGCTGGAGCTCTGCAAAAAATGGGGCGAGAGCACCCGCATCGTTACGCTGTGTACCCGCGCGCTGGAGCTGGACCCCTACGAGGAGCGCCTTTATCTGGAAAAGATCGTCGCGCTGGAGACGCTGGGCCGCCACGAGGAGGCGCAGGATCTGGCACGCCGCGGCAGCGCCATGGGCTGCCTGCATCATGCCATTGAGCCGGGCCGCGCAGGCTCTGCCTACCGCCAGATGCGCCAGGCAGACCGCAATATGGAGAGCGAGGTCTCCAAGCTGATCTCTGCTCTGCCGGATACTGAGGACACGGGGGCCTGTATCTGCGACTTTGAGACGTTCAAGGAAATTTACCGCGTACAGCGCGGCGTGCAGGTCCGCTACGGTCTGCAGGTATTCCTGGCGATCCTGACCGTGGCTCCCAGCCAGAACACCGATGCTGCCGAGACCGCTCTGATGGTGGAGCAGCTGGGCGATCTGATCCACACGAATCTGCGCCAGTGCGATGTGGCCGCCCGCTACACCGATATGCAGTATGTTGTTATGCTGAGCGGCAGCACCGCCGAGAGCGGCACCGGCCCGCTGGAGCGCATCAAGGCCGCGTTCTACCGCATCCCTGCCCATGGCCGCTACCTGTTGAGCTATAGCCTCTATGTTCCCGAGGCCAAGGCCGACAGCGGGCGCGTCCGCCGCCGCAAAAAGACGGCGAAGAAGGAAAAATAAGTGAGCCGTTAAGCCGTACAGCGAAAGCTGTGCGGCTTTTTTGCTGCACGGACCGGCAAAGAAACGATTGGTAGGGGCGGGCATTGCCCGCCCGTGCCCGTTTGCCCTGTGATAAATTTCCCCGAAAAGACGATGCTGCGCCAAGTTGGCGGGCGAGCAATGCTCGCCCCTACACTCGCTGTATGTCGAGGAACGATTTTTTACACTTTCCACAATCTTTTGCCTAAAAATTTTTACAAAAAATCCGAAAAAACTGTTTAAATTTCCACAACAATGTGGTAAAGTAGTATCAAACAGGCGGGAGTGTTCAAAAATCACTGCGCCGAAATGAAATTCTACGCCGCAGGGCTGCCGGAAGCAGCCCCGGCGCGAAAAGAGGTTTGACGATCCATGGGCTACGCAAGCAAAGACATCCGCAACATTCTGGTGGCCGGCCACGCCGGCTGCGGCAAAACGACGCTGACCGAGGCACTGCTGTACATGAGCGGTGCAACCGAGCGTATGGGCCGTGTCGAGGACGGCACCACCGCCAGCGACTTCGACCCCGAGGAGATCCGCCGCAAGGCATCGCTCAACTCGAGCGTTGTCCCCGTCGAGTACGAGGGCATCAAGTACAACCTGATCGACGCACCGGGTCTGTTTGATTTTGAGACCGGCGCTGCCGAGGGCATCATGGCCGCCGAGAGCGTGCTGATCTGTGTGTCCGGGCGTTCCGGCGTGACCGTCGGTGCCGAGAAGGCGTACCAGCTGGCGCTGAAAAACAACAAGGCGCGGATGATCTTTGTCACCAAGGCTGATTTGGAAAACGCCGACTACTTTAAGATCCTGGAGCAGATGAAGATCAAGTTCGGCCCCAGTGTCTGCCCCTGCGTCGTGCCCGTCCGTCTGGACGACGGCACCGTCGCCTACATCAACCTGTTCAGCCAGAAGGCCTTCAAATACGAAGGCGGCAAGCAGGTCCAGATCGACCTGCCCGA
>ERZ857521.3192-NODE-3192-length-13862-cov-5.045050_pt1 | contig 13862 bp, 10 predicted proteins | sample MGYA00519701_ERZ857521 | MGnify/ENA primary metagenome ERZ857521 (study PRJEB31778, sample SAMEA3449346) | human gut metagenome | biome: human gut; feature: human-associated habitat; material: faeces | place: United Kingdom | collected 2010/2012 ...
ATTTTTAAGTAGTTATGAAGAAAAAATTTATTAGAGTGATGTTTTTCGGAGCATTAGCGCTTTCAACTGTCACCTACGTAGGCTGTAAGGACTACGATGATGACATAGACAATCTGCAAACTCAGATTGACGCAAACAAAGCTAGTATCGAAAGTTTGCAGAAGTTTGTAGATAGTGGTAAGTGGGTTACAAATGTAGAATCTATTGCAGGGGGATTCAAGATTACATTTAACGATGAAAAATCTTATGAAATCGTAAATGGTGCCAAAGGTGACAAGGGAGATAAGGGAGACAAAGGAGATACAGGTGCGGCTGGTACTCCGGGAGCAGCAGGTGCTGATGGCGCTCCAGGCTCAAAAGTTACTATTGATGAGAAAACCGGCGAATGGCTGATTGATAACGAACCTACCGGATGGTTTGCAAAAGGAGAAGACGGTAAGGATGGTAAAGACGGACAATCGCCTTTTATCGGTGAAGATGGATACTGGTACTTTTGGGATGCAACTGCAGAAGGTGGCAACGGTAAACTTGTACAAGGAGCTTACGCACAGACAAGTGTATACATTGTAAAAGGAACAGACCGCCCGAATTGGGTACTTCACGTAGGAGCTCAGAATGCGGATGGTTCATATACTGACCAAACTGTTATTTTGCCGTCTGCTGACAAAATTTCAAGCATGAAAGTAGTAACGCTTACTGGTAATAAAATAGAGATCCCGACTACTGCTACTACTGTTAATATGTATTATGGACGTGTTCCCAAAGATTTTGAATTCAACGGAAAAAAATATATTGCCGGTGATTTATTGACTTCTAAAGGAGCTACAATTAATGCATTAATTAATCCGGTAGATCTTGATCTTAGTGCATATTCTCTTGATTTGACAGATTCTAAAGGCAATACAAACTATACAATCGCTGAAGTTGCTCAGAACATAAGCGAAAAACCGTTAACTCGTGCAGATAAAACACCTAATAAGGGTGTATTTGATTTAAGTATTGCAGTTGCTGACGGAGTAGCTTACAGTGATCTTCCAGGCAGCAATGATATTGCATATGCTTTAACAACAAAAGATGCTTTTGGAAATGAAATTATATCAGACTATGCTGTAAAAGTGACGGCTAAAATGCAGGCAATGTCATGTAGCGGTCCTGCTGTAGATGCTGTTTATCGTACGGTGCATAGTTTGGATGAACTGGTCGGAGACAGAATGAATGCAGCTGTTGATTTCTATTATACTATTGAAGGTGCTGATAGAAATACTGCAGAATTATTAGGTGTCAAACTTGATGCGGATGCCAGAACAATTTATGCAGAAAAAGAAGGAAGAATGCCTGTGACTATTCATTATCTGAAAACAGATGGAACAACAGCAACTACTACCATGAATATTGATTTCAAGAACATTGTAGTTGATGTAACTGTAGCTGGCATGGAATGGACTATCACACCGGATGTGAAGAACCAATGGACTTCTTCTGATGTGACAGCTATGAAAGACTTGCTCAGACAAGGCCGTTATAATATTCAGCTTAAAGAAATAGCTTATACTGACGGTAAAATCCGTGTTAATGGTAAAGATTGGGAATATGTATATGCCGATAAGAGCATTCAATTCGAACTGCAGGCTGCTGATATTGATGGTGAACCTATCACAATTAATACTGTAGATGATTATGCTAAGGGTATAACGTTTAGCGTGGTAGCTCGCTTTAACCCTGCCAAGGTAGCTGCAACATCTCACGATGTAACATTGAATATTGTAGATACTAAGGATAACAATAAGGTTGTATATTCTACTAAGTTTAAAGTTGTTGTTAAACAAGATAATGATGCAATCTTTAAGTTTGAACCGTTGTCAGCATATTTTGATGCTACTAAGACTGAAGCTACTGCTTTGGGTGAATTGAATGCTACTGGTGATAAGATCCTGTATAACCTGAATAAACTATTCAGTGTATCTGCAGCGGATGCTCAATATATCACATTTGAAGAAACAGTACCTACATTCAATGGTGTGAAAGCTGCTGCATGGTTGACTGGTGCAACAGATGCGATAAGTGTAGACCCAATGAAGGATGTTAAAGAAGCTGACGGTGTAGCTGACGAAGATAATGCAGGTGCATACTCTGCACGTAAGTTTGTCTCTACTTATCATCCGTTTAACAATGAACGTTTGGCTACTTATAGCTATACTTACAATTTGACAATTAAGTCACCGATCAAAGAAGGTAAGCAGAAGGGGATTACTGGCAAATCTCTGTCTTTGGATAAGAAGAGCTTTGACTTTACAATGAACAATACTGATATTAAGTGGCAAGATGTAAATATGAGTGGTAATACTTATATTAATTGGGCTAGTGAAACCAGAGTCAGCAAATACACAGTGGCATTAAGTGAGGTTGCTGCCGGATATATGACAATTCAAGTAGGAACGGGAACTCTGCACGAAGGTACCGAACCTGTTGAAATTAAGGCAGGTGATAAGGTTACAATTGCCTTGAAAACGAGTGTAACTGACATCAAGAATGATGTAGCGGCAACTGATAGTTATGTTACTTTGTCTGTTCTGGATAAATGGGGTGCAACAAGTCAATGCAAAGTTGATGCTCCGCTTAAAAAGAGACAGTAACAGTAGTTCAAAACAGAGAATAATCTCGTTGGGGTGAAAACCCGGACATGAATAACTCTAAACTGAGAGCATCCCTGCTGAATCAAAAGGGATGCTCTCTCTTTAAAAGAAAAGAGATAAGTATGAATAGAAAGAAACTGTGGTTGACTGCATTTGTCTTAGCTTTAGGTGGAACAGTATCTTTTGCACAGGAACAGAAAATCAAAGAGGAAGGTAAAATAGAATTTAGACCTCATTGGTTTATGCAAGTGCAGGCAGGTGCTGCCCATACAGTTGGAGAAGCTAAGTTCTTTGATCTTATTTCTCCGGCTGCTGCTGTTAATATCGGTTATCAGTTTGCCCCTGCGTGGAGTGCACGGGTAGGAGGCAGCGGATGGCAGGCGAAAGGTCGTTGGGTTACTCCACAACAAGACTACCAGTATAAATATTTGCAAGGCAATGCTGATATTGTATCAGACTTGAGTACGTTGTTTTGTGGTTTCAACCCCAAACGTGTATTCAATGGTTATGTTTTTGCAGGTATAGGTCTTAATCGTGGTTTTGATAATGATGAAGCGGTTGCAATTGATGCAAACGGTTACAAAATGGATTATCTTTGGACGGAAGGAAAGTTTCTTGTGGCCGGACGTCTGGGCTTAGGATGCAATTTACGTCTAAATGATCGTTTGGCTATCAATATTGAAGGTAATGCAAATATTCTTTCTGATAAGTTCAATTCCAAAAAAGCAGGAAACTCCGACTGGCAGTTCAATGCTTTGGTTGGTTTGAATATTAAGTTCGGCAAAGGATATAAAGAAACCAAGCCTGTATATTACGAACCGGAACCGGTTGTAATGGAACAGCCGAGGCCTGCTCCTGTGGTAGAACAGCCACAGCCAAAGAAGGAAGTGGTAGCAGTACAGCCAATGAAGCAAGATATCTTTTTTGCTTTGAATTCGGCACGTATTCAAGATGACCAAAAGCCAAAGATTGATAGATTGGCAGAATACTTGCAGAAGAATCCATCAGCAAAAGTACAGGTGACCGGTTACGCTGATGTGAATACCGGTAATGCGCGAATCAATAAAGTATTGTCCGAAAAAAGAGCTGTTAACGTTGCCGATGCTTTGAAGGCAAGAGGGATAAGCACCGATAGGATCCTTGTTGATTCTAAAGGTGACACTGTTCAGCCATACAAAACACCCGAAGAAAACCGGGTAAGTATTTGTATTGCCGAATAGAAAGTAGGTAGAATATAACGCATAAAAAATTGTTGTATTTTCAATATGTAGTGATTGAATATGACTACTTTTCGGTTATATATCTCTGTGAAGAGGTTTATAATCGTGTTTCCCACTAAGGATTTTCCCCACTATGTCCTTAGTTTATTTTAGTGAAGAGAGAAAAGGTCTGCACTTGTGAAAGACCGGGCTTTTACTAGCTCTCTATACCCAAGGGACGTTCCTGATTTCCCCTTTTTCCCTGGGAACGTCCCATTTTTATTTTAGGAGTGATTAATCCGGTTATATCTTTATGTATTCCTAAAACTGTTTTTTATGGTATACTGAACAATTATATCGTTATATTTGTAATTCATAGTTTTGAGAAATGGAAAGAAAAGGCATTGTTTTCAGGAAGTATGGGAAAAGGGAACAAACTTCTTCAGAAAAGCCTTTTAAAGTATTATTTAAATTAATAGAAGATGGGGAATTTAATTTCATTTATGAAGGAAGTAGCCAATGGGCTACGGGAAAGTGGGAATTATGGCACTGCTCATATTTACAGGAGTAGTTTGAATGCTGTGATTGCATTCCATGGAAGTGATAAACTTCCTTTCAGGAAAGTTACTCAGGAGTTTCTTAAAAGTTTCGAATCGTATTTGCGGAGGAAAAATTGTAGCTGGAATACAGTTTCCACTTATATGCGTACATTGCGTGCAGTGTATAACCGGGCAGTCGACCGTCATATGGCACCTTATGTGCCTCATCATTTCCGGTATGTCTATACAGGAACACGTGCGGACAGGAAGCGGGCACTGGATAAGGAAGATATGGGACGTCTGATGAAAGAACTTCCGAAACGATTATGTCTGGAGAACAAAGATTTACAGCGTACGCGCGGCTTTTTCTTTTTAATGTTTTTACTTCGTGGGATACCATTTGTAGACCTTGCCTATTTAAAAAAAAAAGGATATGGATGGAAACACAATTACTTACCGTCGCAGAAAGACTGGCAAACTTCTGACTGTAACACTTGTGCCGGAAGCTATGAAGCTAATAAAAAGGTATATGAATACAGATCCGGCTTCTCCTTATCTCTTTTCGTTGATTTCCAGTGAGGAAGGGACGGAAACTTCTTATAAAGAATATCAGCTGGCATTACGCAATTTTAATTATCAGTTAATGATTTTGAAACAGATTTTGGGATTGACTTCAGAATTAAGCTCATACACTGCCCGCCACACTTGGGCTACTATGGCATACTATTGTGAGATACATCCCGGCGTCATTTCTGAAGCGATGGGACATTCTTCCATCACCGTAACAGAGACGTATCTGAAGCCTTTTAAGAATAAGAAAATTGATGAAGCGAATGTGGCGGTAATTACTTCCTTAAAGAAAGCTTGTGTGATTGGTAAGTTGTTGAATTAGAGTGGAGTTACTTCTTAGGTAACGGGAAGAAAAGACGCTGCAAATATGGGTATATTTTGGAAAACATGCAAACAAAAATGATATTTTTTCTGATAAACTACTAAAAAAAGGAAACACACTGAACAAAACTGCGGATTTTTTGAGAAGAACACGATCTGGTCTTTAATTTTTGCAAAAGATTTCCCTCCCCTCTGCCATCGTCTGTGAGCAGGGGCTAAAAATATTCTTTACTTATTTAATGAATGTAGCCCGCAGACACCTCTGTCGGGGTGGAAATACACGCTTTCCCGTTACCTAAGAAGTAACAGAAAGACAGACCACCAAGATGAGATGGATTATGAAATGACAGCAAACAAATTTTTTATTTATTAATTGTATAACATTTAATTTACTTTTATGAGAAAATGGACGTATTTGGTCGCAACCTTGCTAATGGCGGGTACGACAGCTACATTCACGGGATGTATTGATACCGATGAACCGGAAGGTATCGTTGATCTGCGGGGAGCAAAATCCGAACTGATTAAAGCGCAAGCTGCGGTAAAACTGGTGGAAGTGGAATGGCAAAAAGCGCAAGTAGCTTATCAGGAACTGGTAAACAAATCTAAAGAATTGGATAATCAGTACAAAGAGTACGATGTTCAGATGCATGCTTTAGACGTGAAACTGAAAGAACTGGAAGTAGAACGCGCACAAGCTGCTACCGAACAAGCAAAAGCTGAGGCGGAAGCTAAGATTGCTGAAGCTAACAGAGACAAAGCTTACTGGGAAAATAAAATGGCTGAAGAAGCTGAAATCTTCAAAGCAGCTATGTTGAACTATCAGACTCAGACTGCACAGGCACAAGAAGCTTATGATAATGCAATGAAACTGATTGAAGCAGGAAAACTTCTGCTTTCTGATGGAGAAAAAGCTATTATTGATAAAGCACAGCAAAGACTTTATGTTGCTTCTGCTAGTCTGAACCAATATTACGATGCTTTAAAGACAGCTCAGGATAATTATTATGATGCATTGGTTAATCCTAATCTTCCGACATTAGCTAGCTTGCAGGCTGAATTGAAGTTGGCACAGATTGCAGTTGAAAAGGCAGAAATCTTATTGGATGAGAAAAATAATATGTTAGCTTTGGCAGAAGACTTTGATGCAGCTGCATGGGATGATAAGATCCTGGATCTGAAGAAGAAGAAATCTGAATATGAAAGTGAAAAGAGCAAAGCTGATGTTGAGATCGCTACTATTAAGACTTCCGCAAATTATAAAGCTGCAGAACAAAAAGTAGCCGAAAAGATAAAAGCGCGTAAAGCTGCTAAAGAGGCATATGATAAAGCTGTAGCAGACTCTACAACACAGGTTAATACTCAGCTTGATATTGCAGCTTATAAATCTGAACCTATTAATGAAGGATTGAAGACATTATTTAGTAGTAGCAATGATTTTACATCTTTAGATGGATATACTGTTAGTACAGGTGTGTTTGATTATCAGGCTGTTCAGTATACGCAAACTGAGTACAATGCCGATTTGAAGATAGAAGATGTAACAGCCAGAACTAGTCAGGCATCTCTTACTCTGATGAAAGTAAATGCCTGGATTGATGCTTTAGGTAAATATTCTGTAGACGAAAATGGAGTTGAATGGAATAAGTTGACTTTGGCAGAAAAAGAAAAGGCAGCCAAAGATGCTAAAGAAAAATTTGAAAAAGATAAAGCTAACTGGGAAATTTCTGCAAAAGCGGTAAAAGGTACAGCAACTACAGTACCAACTACTGATTTGAAAAAGGTGACAGATGCTTATAATTCTTCTTATGCCGCAGTAGAATCTGCAGTGAAAGCTTATAATAGTGCATGGGATGCCGTATATCAAGCTGCTTATGATGCTGCTGTAGAAAAAGAAAAAGCTTCGGTATTGGAGAAAACATACCGTGACAATATGATTACCGCATTGTCTCCTACTAGTAAGGCTGCATGGGAGGCATTGACTCCTGCTGAACAAACTACCAGCAAACTGGAAGCTATATTGGACGATACAGTGAAACAAGCTAAAGCAAAGGCTGATGCTAATGCTACTTTGGCTGAATGGCTGAAACTTGATCAGACTGTTGCTGATTTGGCTGCCAAAGGTGAAGCTGCAGGAAATCAAGCTCTTGCTGATGATAAAGATAAGAAAGTAGAAAAGGCTAAAGCTGCATTGGTTGAAGCTGCTGGAAAGGCTGCTACTGCTGTTGCTAAGGTGGCTCCTGCAATTAGTACTTATTCTGCTCTTGCTGCTAATCCTTACGGTCAGATACTGGCTAATACAGTTAGTGTTGAAGATATGACAGGCAAAGATGCTTTCTATAAAGAAGAGGAAAAAGATGGTAAGAAAACTGGCCACATGCAGGCATTACGCTCTGATATTTCTGCAGATGAGTTTACTAAATTAAGTGCAACTAAGTTAGATCGCAATACAGCTGAAGATGCTTTAGAGTATACCTCTGATGCTACTTTTGGTACTGTGATTCCTGGCGAAGACAGACTTGTTGAAGTAACAGAAGCAATGGTCCGCGCTTATATTAAGCAGAATAATAGTGCTGTTTTGACTGACTTTGGTACTTTGGGAGCTATGATGGCTGCTAATGACGATGTACAGACTTGCAAAGATATGATTGCTGCTGCCGACTTGATTAAACCATTGAAGGCTCAAATGGAAGGTGTACTTGCCGATCTGAATGCAGAAATAAATACGAATACAGCTTTAATGGATCCGTTTATTGCAAAAGCTGACGAGACTCGTATTGCTCTGAAGACTGCTAAAGAAGAGGTGAAGAAAGCACAAGAGGAACAAGATGCATTGACTGCTGAAGCTGAGGCTAATAGTAAGAAGTTTGCTGAATTGATCCAAGATTACGATGGCTTGATCAGTGTTGTTCAAGATCAGATTGATGGTATCAACGGTGGTGTAGTCACTGGTACTGTGGTAACTGTAGAATCTGTTCTGAATTATTGGAAGAATGAAGTTGCTACTCAGGAAAAATCAGTTGAAGAAGCTAAACAGAAGGTTACTGCAGCAGAAAAGAGCATTGAACTGTTCAACAAGGGTGAATATAAGGAAGCTTATGTAATAGAACAGAAGAAACTTGCTTTGGAAACAGCTCAAGAAGCTTATGATGTAGCGAAAGCAATCTATGATACTGCTCTTGCACAAGTTAAGGCTGTATTGGAAACCTTGAGTAAGTAATTTCTTAATCACGTAAAAGTAACAAAATGATAAAGAAACTATGCACATTACTTTTGCTGACCTGTATAACAGCTGCGCCTTCATTGGCGCAGCGTTACAGCAGCAGTGATGATGCGTCGTTTGCTCCGAAGAAAGGACAGTGGCAGGTTTCGGTTTTACTTGGTAGCGGAAAGTTCTTCAATGAGAACACCTCTTATCTGCTTCCCAAGTTCACCAACACCGAAGGAGTCGTCGGACTTCCCAATGGAGGAACGGATAACTCCGGTGACCTGAACCGCTATCTGAATATCGGTAGTCTGAATAATAATAGTCTGGTCAATATAGCCGGAATCGAAGGCAAGTATTTTCTGTCTGAGAACTGGGACATCAATTTCCAGTTTAGCATGAACATCAGCCTGACTCCCAAGAAAGACTATGTAGAAGGCGACAACAGTGTACCCGATATGATCATACCCGCGCAAAGTTATATCAATGCGCAGATGACTAATAACTGGTATACCTCTGTCGGCTCCAACTATTACTTCAAGACTCGCAACGAACGTATTCATCCATACGTAGGAGGCGCCCTTGGCTTCCAGATGGCACGCATTGAAACTACAGAACCATACACCGGTGATACCTATAAGGATAGCGATGATTCGGAAGAACTTCCTTCTCAGGTCTATACCGCAGGAAGCAAAGCCGGTCAGATGTATGGTATGAAAGTAGCTGCCGTAGCAGGTATCGAGTATAGCATTGCCAAAGGATTTATTTTCGGGTTTGAGATGCATCCTTTAGCTTATCGCTATGATCTGATACAAATTTGTCCGAAAGGATTTGATAGGTACAATGTCAGTCACCATAACATCAAAATTTTCGAAATGCCTGTGGTGAAACTTGGCTTCAGATTCTGACGAACAATGATTATACAAATGTATAAATGAAAAGTGAAAGCCGCTCTGCTGATATTGGCGGGCGGCTTTTCTTTCTTTTCAAGAAGAAATAAAAGTCCGATGAATAGATGTATAAGACTTTTGCCCTTTTTTATTGGGGTATTAGTATTGGGAGCTTGCTCTCAAATAAAAGGTTACAGAATTGACGGTAGTGCGCCTCTGCCGGAATTTGAGGGTAAAATGGTTTACATGAAAGATGTTTCGACGGATGCCCCTGTTGACAGCGCAAGGATAATAAATGGAAAGTTTGCTTTTGCAGACACGACAAAAATAGAAAATCCGGTCATAAAGATACTTTCGATCCATGCCAGTAAAATGGGACTGGAATACCGTTTGCCTGTTGTGATTGAAAACGGTACCATAAAAGCGAGTATTGCCGATGTCGTTTGTACGGAAGGAACGATGCTGAACGAACGGATGCAGGATTTTCTTCTGGCTATAGATGCATATTCTGCTGCTTGTACGGATAAGCCGGTGGAACAGATACAATCCGGATTCTCGGAATTATTAAAGAGATATATCGAGATGAATAATGACAATGTAATTGGTACTTATATTCAGACAGCTTACCAGTCATCACTATAATACGATAAATATTCTTTTTCATTTCTATAACAAATAAGATATACGAATACAGAGATAATTTAATAAATAAGAGCTCAATCATAATAATCCTTCTCCTGATATCTTCCGGATTAATGCACTACTTCTTTATGAAGGGGATATCCATAAGACGAGAAACAAAGATGCGCCCTTGCGAAAGTCCGGATTTTTGTATTATTATGTTTTTAAGGACGTTCCTGTTCCCACATTTCCCCTTTTTCCCCAGGAACGTCCTTTTATTTTTCAACTAGGTTTGTCTTTTTATTGTAAAGCACGGATACGTACTTCTATTTCTTTTTCGTTTTTTAATCCGTCCTTCACTTCATTGATATTCGTATCTCCGTAATGGTACGGATATAAAATATGCGGTTGAATGATTTTAGCAGATTGTATAGCTTGTTCCGGTGTCATCGTATACGGTTGGTTGACAGGTAGAAAGGCTATATCGATATTCTTTATTTGTTTCATTTCCGGGATATCTTCCGTGTCTCCGGCAATGTAAATCCGGGTGTCGCCCACAGTGAGGATATATCCGTTGTCACGTCCCTTGGGATGGAATTTGTCTCTACCGGGAGTTGTATTATAAGCAGGTACTGCTTCCAGTTTGATTTCGGGTGTAATTTGCAGTATATCACCATTTTTCATGGCTTGTCCTTTGTCCAGCATCTTCTGGCAATTCGGATTGGCAATAATTTTTGTATCCGGAGTTTCGATAGCAGCAATCGCTTTGGTATCGAAATGATCATGGTGTTCATGTGTTATCAGGATATAGTCAGCTTTCGGTTGCTGTGTAAAGTCTGCGTAATCAGAGACTGGATCAATAAAAAACTTTTTTCCAGCATATTCTATTAACAAGCTGGCATGCTTAAAGAAAGTGATCTTCAGGCTTTTCCCGTTCTTGGTGGTAAACGAATCCGTTTCGAAGTTCTGCATCTTTGTGGTCAGATTAATTGAATGATTGAATAAACAGGAATAAGCAAATCCGTAAGAAAGGCACAGCGCGAGTGCTACTAATAAAATCTTTTTCATATCTATACAGAGTTTGGTTCCTTACAAAGATAAACATCTATAGCGATTTATCAGTTCATGATTAAACATATTCTGTTGGAAATTAACTTTCTTATTGAGAAGGAGGATAATAGGCAGTAAATAAGAAAGGGATGAGGCATTGGTGAAAAGAGAAAGGCACAGAGTCAAAATATCCTGTGCCTTTGCTGTTTGTTATCTGATAGTAATCAGCTTTTACGCATTCAATGCCTGCTCGATATCTGCAATGATATCATCCGCATTCTCGATACCTACGGACAAACGGATTAAGTCGGGACGTACACCTGCTTCCATCAGCTGCTCATCCGACAACTGGCGGTGAGTATGGCTGGCGGGGTGAAGCACACAACTACGGGCATCAGCTACGTGAGTCACAATAGCGATAAATTCTAATGAATCCATAAACTTGATAGATACATCACGTCCGCCTTTCAGTCCGAAGGAGATTACTCCGCAGGAGCCGTTCGGCATATATTTCTGTGCCAGTGCATAGTATTTGTTATCCGGCAGGCCGCAATAGTTAACCCAAGCCACTTTCTCGTTCTTAGAAAGATATTCTGCTACTTTCTGAGCGTTACGACAATGTTGAGGCATACGCAGGTGCAGTGTTTCAAGTCCAAGATTCAGTAAGAAAGAATTTTGCGGGCTTTGGATGCTGCCGAGGTCACGCATCAGTTGTGCGGTTGCTTTGGTGATGTAAGCGCCTTTGCCGAATGCTTTTGTATAGGTCAGACCATGATAAGATTCGTCCGGTGTACAGAGCCCGGGGAATTTGTCTGCATGGGCATCCCAGTCGAAGTTGCCGCTGTCGACGATACAGCCGCCTACGCTGGTGGCGTGTCCGTCCATGTACTTGGTAGTAGAATGAACGATGATGTCTGCTCCCCATTCGAAAGGACGGCAGTTGATAGGAGTCGGGAATGTATTGTCCACAATCAAAGGCACTCCGTGACTGTGTGCGATACGGGCAAACTTTTCGATATCCAGCACTTCGAGAGAAGGATTGGAGATCGTTTCTCCGAACAGTGCTTTCGTATTAGGCTGGAAAGCTGCCGAGATTTCTTCTTCGCTGGCATCCGGATTAACGAATGTAACGTCGATGCCGAGTTTCTTCATGGTAACACCGAATAAATTGAATGTTCCTCCATAGATGGCGGATGAACAAACGAAATGATCTCCTGTCTGGCAGATATTGAAAATGGCATAAAAGTTGGCTGCCTGACCGCTGGATGTAAGCATAGCAGCTACACCACCTTCAAGGGCGGCAATCTTGGCGGCAACCGCGTCATTGGTCGGGTTTTGCAGGCGGGTATAAAAATAACCACTGTCTTCCAAATCGAAAAGGCGTGCCATTTGTTCGCTGGTATCGTATTTGAAAGTTGTACTCTGATAGATGGGTAGCACACGCGGCTCACCCTTTTTAGGCGTCCATCCGGCCTGTACGCACAGGGTTTCGGGCTTGAATTGTTTTGCCATAATGATATAGGGTTTTAAGTTTTATTGCCAAAAAAAGTTTTAACGGGGCAAAAGTAGGGAAAATAATTGTATTTTTGTCCTGTTTATAAGTGAAATGATACTGATAAGGTAGTAGTCGAATATGAAAAAAAGATTCTATATTCTTTTATTAATTAGTTTTCTTCTTTCGTTGGCTGATGTGCAGGCGCAACAAAAAGCTACTCCGAAAGCAGGTGAGGGGATTTCTACTTTTTTGCTGCGTCATAACCGTGCTCCAAAGAAATATTACGATGATTTTGTGGAACTGAATAAGGCAAAGCTGGGGAAAGGAAATGTGCTGAAACTGGGGGGGACATATACAATTCCTCCTGTCAAGAGATCGACGGCGGCTGATAAAGAGACACCGGCAAGAAAACAATCCTCAAAGGCTTCGAAAATAGGAACCACTCTTCATGAACCTCTTTTCGGTAAGCAACTGGCGAATGTAAAGGTCACTTCCAACCGACTGGCAGGTGCCTGCTTTTATGTAGTCAGCGGGCATGGCGGTCCTGATCCGGGAGCCATCGGACGGGTAGGGAAGCACGAACTTCACGAAGACGAATATGCCTATGACATTGCACTTCGTCTCGCCCGGAATCTGATGCAGGAAGGGGCGGAAGTGCATATCATTATTCAGGATGCCAAAGATGGTATCCGTAATGACGCTTACCTCTCTAACAGCAAGCGTGAGACTTGTATGGGCGACCCGATTCCATTGAATCAGGTGCAGCGTCTTCAGCAGCGTTGCAATAAAATCAATGCTCTTTATCAGAAAGACCGTCAGAACTATACTTACTGTCGCGCTATCTTCATCCATGTAGACAGTCGCAGCAAAAAAAAGCAGACAGATGTCTTTTTCTATCATTCTAATAAGAAAGCCGAAAGCAAACGGCTGGCAAACAATATGAAAGATACGTTCGAATCCAAATATGGAAAGCATCAGCCGAACCGCGGCTTTTCCGGAACGGTGAGCGGACGCAATTTATATGTACTTTCACACACTACTCCTGCTTCTGTCTTTGTCGAACTGGGGAATATACAGAATACATTTGACCAGCGGAGACTGGTGATGGATTCCAACCGTCAGGCCCTTGCCAAATGGTTGATGGAAGGCTTTCTGAAAGATTTTAAAGGGAGAAAATAAACTTCAATCTCTTTTTTTCGTGAACAAAACGAAAATCGGGATGTTATATATGTGCAAATCGCCTGATGGCTGCTTGTAGGTATGCGAATATATATGAGTCAGTGAATATGCCTCCCCGGCATAACAGGAAGATTGCATAGTAGTTTTGTCGTGTTTTATT
>ERZ857521.3193-NODE-3193-length-13861-cov-11.354484_pt1 | contig 13861 bp, 9 predicted proteins | sample MGYA00519701_ERZ857521 | MGnify/ENA primary metagenome ERZ857521 (study PRJEB31778, sample SAMEA3449346) | human gut metagenome | biome: human gut; feature: human-associated habitat; material: faeces | place: United Kingdom | collected 2010/2012 ...
CCTCAAAAACTCATCCCAAATCATCGCACGATAAATTCAAAACAGCTTCTAAATAGTAAATTGCCCAATCGTAAATTAAAAACCCCTGCGTCCTCTGTGGTGAACAGATCATACGTATTTCGTGTTCCGCATATCACCTGTTTCGGCAAATGCCAGATGCATCTGGAAGGCGTTACGGAGCGACATCGGGGTATGACAATGCCCTTCTGAAAGTTTCAGGTAATCCCAAAGCAGTTCTTTATAGTCGGGATGCGCGCAATTCTCGATGATGAGACGTGCCCGTTGAAGCGGTGATTTTCCTCTCAAGTCTGCTACTCCCTGTTCGGTCACAAGGATGCGTACATCGTGTTCGGTACTGTCTACGTGCGATACTTGAGGTACGATGGACGAGATAAGCCCGCCTTTCGCCGTAGAAGGGGTGGTAAAGATAGACAGGTAGGCATTACGTGCAAAGTCGCCCGAGCCTCCGATGCCGTTCATCATCTTGCTTCCCGACACATGAGTGCTGTTTACATTGCCGAAGATGTCAGCTTCAAGTGCTGTATTGACCGCAATGATACCTAACCGGCGGATGACTTCAGGGTGGTTGGTGATTTCTTGCGGACGGAGCAGGACGCGGTCTTTCATTTCACCGATGTGCTCGTAAAGCAGGTCCAACTTATCGTCCGAGAGTGTAAGCGAGCTGCCTGCCACAAAACGGATGCGCTCTTCCAGCATCAGGTCGATAACGGAGTTCTGTATCACTTCGGTATACATCGAAAAGGCAGGCAAGTGCGGGTCGCCACCCAAAGCTCCCAATACGGCATTGGCAATGTTTCCTACGCCCGATTGCAAGGGAAGAAATTCTTTGGGAATCGCTCCCTGACGATATTCCTTTACCAAAAAGTCTGCTACGTTTTGTCCGATTTGGCGTGTGGTTTCGTTCAGAGGAGTGAAGGCGGCTATCTGGTCACGCTCGTTTGTCAACACCACTCCAACCACTTTCTTGGGGTCTACTTTCACGCTGATGCTTCCGGTACGGTCGTTTACCTTATAGATAGGGATTTCACGGCGGTAAGGCGGATTGTCGAGCACAAAGATGTCGTGCATTCCCGTCAATTTGCCCGCATGAGCTTCGTTCAATTCGATAATGATTTTGTCTGCCACACATGTCAGGGTGGGCGAAATGCCTACCGAGGTGCTCAGAATAAGGTCGCCTTCAGGGGTAATGCCGGAAGCTTCGATGATAGCCACATCGATTTTCCCCAAGAATCCGTAGCGCACGTCTTGTCCGATTTGCGAAAGGTGAAGATCGAAATATTGCACCTCGCCGCTATTGATGGCATTCCGCATTTCCTTGTTCGACTGGAAAGGAGTGCGGAAAGCAACGGCATGTGCTTCGGTCAGGGCACTGTCCACCTGATTTCCTGTTGCCCCTCCGGTAATAAGTCCTATTTTATACGTTTTTCCTTCATTGTGTAATGTTTCTGCATGCTTTGCCAATGCAGCGGGGACTGCTTTCGGTGTACCTACTGACGAGAATCCTCCGATGCCGACCGTCTGTCCGTCGATGATAAGCGCTGCAGCTTCTTCTGCTGATAAAATTGGATATTTCATGGATACTGTTATTTATTAGTGCCACAAAAATAGATGTTTTCTGATTAAATAGCAAAAGTTTTGTTTATGTATATGACAAAATATTGAATAAGTTGCTTGTGTATGTAATATAATGATATTTTTATGCATTGTTCTCTGTGGAGGTGAATGTTGTCTTATAAACGTTTTTTTGTGGATAATTGAAAAAAAACTGCCGATTTCTTTTGTAGGTTCAAAGAAAGCCGTATCTTTGCATCGCTTTTCAGAAAAAGCCATAAGCCGAAATAACTCAGTTGGTAGAGTAACTCATTCGTAATGAGTAAGTCGCGGGTTCGAGTCCCGCTTTCGGCTCGAAGATTCACATTGTGGGTCTTTTTTTATGCCCGAACTTTTATAATTAAAAAGAGAATGTATAAGTTTTATTTTTACATAAAAAATTAGCATATGTACATGAATACCTGAACTTACCGATTCGGTAATTCAGGTATTTTTTTTATCTTAACGGCGACTAAACGAAAACGAGCAATATGGAACCACTTAAACACGAATGCGGAGTAGCGATGATACGGTTGCTTAAACCGTTGGAATATTATCAAGAGAAATATGGAACATGGATGTATGGGCTCAACAAGTTGTATCTGTTGATGGAAAAGCAGCACAACCGCGGGCAGGAAGGTGCCGGACTGGCGTGTGTAAAGCTTCAGGCAAATCCGGGAGAGGAATACATGTTCCGTGAAAGAGGGTTAGGGTCGGGAGCGATTACCGAAATATTCGGAACGGTGCACGGTTATTTCAAAGAGCTTACTCCCGAACAGATGGCAGATGCGGAATATGCCAAGCAATGCCTGCCTTTTGCCGGCGAGCTTTATATGGGGCATCTGCGTTACTCTACCACAGGCAAAAGTGGCATTTCGTATGTGCATCCCTTTTTGCGGCGCAATAATTGGCGGGCAAAGAACCTTGCCTTGTGCGGCAATTTCAACTTGACGAATGTCGATGAGATATTTGCCGACATTACAGCCGCGGGTCAGCATCCGCGCAAGTATGCCGATACGTATATCATGCTGGAACAGGTGGGGCACCGGCTCGACCGCGAAGTGGAACGCCTTTATAATGAATGTAAGGCGGAAGGGCTGGAAGGAATGGACATTACGCATACGATTGAAGACCGTATTGACATTACCAATGTGTTGAAGACTTCTACTCCGAAGTGGGATGGAGGATATGTGATATGCGGGCTGACGGGAAGCGGTGAAGCGTTTGCCGTGCGTGACCCGTGGGGCATCCGTCCGGGATTCTGGTATATGGACGATGAGATTATGGTACTTGCATCCGAGCGGCCGGTCATTCAGACGGTACTGAATGTGCCTGCAGACAGCATCAACGAACTTTTGCCCGGGCAGGCTATCTGGGTGAACAAGAAGGGGCAGATGCGTCTGGAGCAAATCAATGAGCCGAAGAAGAAGAAGGCTTGTTCGTTCGAACGCATTTACTTCAGCCGGGGAAGCGATATGGATATCTACCGCGAACGGAAACTCTTGGGACAGAAACTGGTGGATCCGATTCTGAAAGTAATCGATTACGATGTGGTGCATACCGTATTTTCTTTTATTCCGAATACGGCGGAGGTGGCATTTTATGGCATGTTGGAAGGTTTCGACAATTACCTGAACCAGCTCAAGGTGCAGCGCATCGAGGCATTGGGGCATAAGCCCAGCCATACGGAACTGGAACAAATCCTGTCGCAACGCATCCGGAGCGAAAAGGTAGCTATCAAGGATATCAAGTTGCGTACATTTATCGCCGAAGGCAATACGCGGAACGACCTTGCCGCCCATGTATATGATGTAACGTATGGAAGTCTGGTCCCCTATGCCGATAACCTGGTGATAATCGACGATAGCATCGTGCGGGGAACTACGCTGAAGCAGAGCATTATTAGTATTCTTGACCGTTTGCATCCGAAAAAGATTGTCATTGTGTCATCTTCGCCCCAAGTGCGTTATCCCGACTATTACGGCATTGATATGGCAAGTATGGAGCAGTTCATTGCTTTCCGTGCCGCTATTGCCTTGTTGGAGGACAGGGGGATGCGTCGCGTCATCGAAGATGCATACCGTAAGTCGAAAGAGCAAGTGGGCTTGCCTAAAGAAGACATGGTGAATTATGTGAAAGAAATCTATGCGCCATTTACCGATGAGGAAATCTCACGCAAGATGGTGGAACTTCTTACCCCTGTGGGCACACAGGCAAAAGTGGAAATCGTTTACCAGACGCTCGATGGCTTGCACGAGGCTTGTCCCGACCATGAAGGAGACTGGTACTTCAGCGGTGACTATCCTACTCCAGGGGGCGTGAAACTGGTCAACAAGGCATTTATTGATTACATTGAACAAATATACCAATTTTAACTCCTATATATAATAAGGTATGAGAAGATTTTTCTTGGCTTCGGTTGCAGCTTTGGCTCTTGCCGGAGGACATGCGCAAAATGTGCAGAAAGGCGATTACGGGTATCTGTATTGCCACATGAGCGGACGCGGGGAATGGACGGCATACGCCTTGAGCCGCGACGGACTGAACTATCACGACCTGTTGGACGGAGGTCCCGTGTATGATGTGCAGAAGCTTTCGCCTATTGAGGGAGGCGCGCGCGATGCTTTTATCTGCCGCACTTCGGACGGGAAAGGTTATCTGATGGTTACTACTGACATGTGTGTCGGAAAGAGCAAGCAATGGTTTAACTATGGCATCAACCTGCTCCGTAGCGATGATTTGATTCATTGGACTTCTACTACCTTCGACTTCCGCAAGGGACCGGATATTTTCTGCGATCCCGATTCACCGGATGTGTATAAGGATTATGCCGGCATCAAGCGGGTATGGGCACCTCAAATCTTTTGGGACCCTGCTTATGTATGGCCCGACGGAACCAAAGGAGGATACATGATTTATTATTCCTTACTCAATCCTGCCGAGGATAAGTACGACCGGGTATTTTATTCGTACGCCGATGCTTCGTTCACCCGATTGACCAAGCCTCGTGTGCTGGTCGACTGGGGTTATGCTACCATTGATGCTGACATCAACTATGTGCCTGCCGACGGGCTTTACCACATGCTTATCAAGAAAGAGGGAGGCACACCGGGCATCTTTGCCGCTACTTCTGACAAACTGACCGGACCTTATAAGATAAAGGATGAAAACGATTATGTGAAGTTCGAGGGCAACAAGAAGTGCGAAGGCTGCTCGGCATTCCAGCTGGTGGGCGATTCTACGTGGCGCGTTGCCTACATCGAGTATTCGTCCAATCCCAAGCGGTACCGCATTTGCCAGGCTGATGAATATCTTCAGAATTTCCATTCGCCCGTTACCCTTGAAGGTGTAGCCCATCCTCAGCATGGTTCGTTTATGCGGCTTACGAAAGAGGAATACGAACGCCTTCAGAAATGGTCGGATGAACAAATGAAAAAGTGATATGGAAGAGAAAAACAAATCGAAATTTGATGCCGGATATGGTTTGGCAGTAGGGCTGATGCTGGGAGTGACAATCGGTGTTTGCCTTGATAACATAGCCTTATGGATGCCCTTAGGCTTACTCGTTGGCATTACTATTGATTGCGGTTTGAAAGGAAAGAAAGATAATAAAAAGCAATGAGTGAACAAAAGGACAAAAATTATCTTTGGCTTGTATTTATAGCTTTAGGTATGGGTATTGCGATAATAGCGGATAATTTGCTGATAGGCCTTTGTTTAGTTGCTATAGGAATTTATCTTTATACTAAGAATAAGAAAAAAACACAAAACAATAAAGACGAATTAGATTAGAATGAGAAACGTGACGTTAATCCTTGACGACGGGAGCCGGTTTCACGGCAAGTCGTTCGGTTATGAGAAGCCGGTAGCGGGTGAAGTGGTGTTTAATACGGCGATGACCGGATATCCGGAAAGCCTGACAGACCCTTCGTATGCAGGTCAGTTGATGACGTTGACTTATCCGCTGGTAGGAAACTACGGGGTGCCTCCGTTCACATTCGAGGCGAACGGTTTGCCTACTTTTATGGAGAGTGAAAAAATACATGCTGAGGCGATTATCGTGAGTGATTATAGCGAGCGGTATAGCCACTGGAATGCTGTGGAGAGCTTGGCAGACTGGTTGAAGCGTGAGCAGATTCCCGGTATCACAGGCATTGACACACGCGAACTTACGAAGGTGTTGCGTGAGCACGGTGTGATGATGGGAAAGATTGTGTTCGATGATGAACCGGACAACGTTCCCGAAGCGCAATACGCCGGAGTGAACTATGTGGATAAAGTATCGTGTAAGGACGTGATTCGCTATAACGAGGGTAACGGGCGCAAGAAGGTAGTGTTGGTGGATTGTGGGGTGAAGTCCAATATCATCCGTTGTCTGCTCAAGCGCGGTGTGGAGGTTATCCGCGTGCCTTGGGATTACGACTTTAACGGACTGGACTTTGACGGGCTTTTTATTTCCAACGGACCGGGCGACCCTGATACGTGCGATGCGGCTGTGCAGAACATCCGCAAAGCGATGCAGAACGAAAAACTTCCCATTTTCGGTATCTGTATGGGGAATCAGTTGCTTTCGAAGGCAGGAGGTGCAAAAATATATAAGTTAAAGTACGGTCATCGGAGCCATAACCAGCCGGTACGTATGGTAGGGACGGAGCGTTGTTTCATCACTTCGCAGAATCACGGATATGCGGTGGACAATAATACCTTGGGAGCCGATTGGGAACCGCTTTTCATCAACATGAACGATGGCTCGAACGAAGGAATCCGCCACAAATGCAATCCTTGGTTCTCGGCTCAGTTTCATCCGGAAGCAGCCAGCGGGCCTACAGATACGGAATTCCTTTTCGATGAGTTCGTGAAACTGCTCTGAGATTTAGGATAAAACGCGGATTAACGCAGATTTCCGCGGATTATTTTAATAAAAAATTTAATCTGCGTGAATCTGCGCTAATCTGCGTTTCAAAAAAGGAATAAGAACTAACAACTAATTATAGAAATATCAATGAAAGATAACATAAAGAAAGTATTGTTGCTGGGTTCCGGCGCATTGAAGATCGGTGAAGCTGGCGAATTTGATTATTCCGGTTCGCAGGCACTGAAGGCTCTTAAGGAAGAAGGTATCGAAACGGTGCTTATCAATCCCAATATCGCTACGGTGCAGACTTCGGAAGGTGTGGCTGATAAGATTTATTTCCTTCCTGTCACTCCTTATTTTGTGGAGAAAGTCATCGATAAGGAACGTCCGGATGGGGTGTTGCTCTCGTTTGGCGGACAAACGGCATTGAATTGCGGTGTCGCTCTCTATCAGGGAGGGGTGTTCGAGAAATACGGCGTGCAGGTATTGGGTACTCCCGTACAGGCCATTATGGATACGGAAGACCGCGAACTCTTTGTGAAGAAGCTGGATGAAATCAACGTGAAGACCATCAAGAGCGAGGCTTGCGAGAATATTGAGCAGGCACGCCAGGCGGCACGCGACTTGGGCTATCCGGTTATTATCCGTGCAGCATACGCCTTGGGAGGTCTTGGTTCAGGCTTTTGCGATAACGAAGAAGAACTGAATGTGCTGGCGGAAAAAGCATTTTCCTTCTCTCCGCAGGTTTTGGTGGAAAAGAGCCTGAAAGGATGGAAAGAAGTGGAATACGAGGTAGTGCGTGACCGGTTCGACAATTGCATCACGGTCTGCAATATGGAAAACTTCGACCCGCTGGGCATTCATACGGGTGAAAGTATCGTCATTGCTCCGAGCCAGACGCTGACTAACAGTGAATACCATAAGCTGCGCGAGCTTGCCATCCGTATCATCCGTCACATCGGTATCGTGGGCGAATGTAATGTGCAATATGCTTTCGACCCTGAATCGGAAGACTATCGTGTGATTGAGGTAAATGCCCGTCTGAGCCGTTCCTCTGCACTGGCATCGAAGGCAACAGGATATCCGCTGGCATTTGTAGCTGCCAAGTTGGGACTGGGCTATGGACTGTTCGACCTGAAGAACTCAGTGACCAAGACCACATCGGCATTTTTCGAACCTGCACTCGACTATGTGGTATGCAAGATTCCGCGCTGGGACTTGGGCAAGTTCCACGGTGTAGACCGCGAGTTAGGCTCTTCGATGAAGTCGGTAGGCGAGGTTATGGCTATCGGACGTACGTTTGAGGAAGCGATTCAGAAAGGCCTTCGTATGATAGGGCAGGGCATGCACGGTTTTGTAGAAAACAAAGAACTGGTCATTGCCGATATCGACAAGGCATTGCGCGAACCTACCGACAAGCGTATCTTTGTTATTTCGAAGGCGATGCGTGCCGGTTATACCGTTGACCAAATCCACGATCTGACCAAGATAGACAAATGGTTCCTTTACAAACTGGAGAACATTATGCAGACCTCCAAAGAACTGCACGAATGGGGGAACAATCATATACAGCTTTCCGAACTTCCGAAAGAATTGCTTTATAAAGCCAAACGTCAGGGATTTTCCGATTTTCAGGTGGCACGTGCCATCGGTTATCAAGGTGAGATGGAAGACGGCATTCTTGCCGTGCGTGCGTACCGTAAAGCCATCGGTGTACTTCCGGTCGTAAAACAGATTGATACCCTTGCCGCTGAATATCCTGCACAGACCAACTATCTGTATCTGACGTATAGTGGTGTGGCAAACGATGTGCATTACTTGGGCGACCACAAGAGTATTGTGGTGCTTGGTTCAGGAGCTTACCGTATCGGTTCATCGGTGGAATTTGACTGGTGCGGCGTGCAGGCATTGAATACCATCCGCGAGGAAGGTTATCGTTCGGTAATGATTAACTATAATCCCGAAACGGTTTCTACCGACTATGATATGTGCGACCGTCTCTATTTCGATGAACTGACATTTGAACGCGTAATGGATATTCTTGACTTGGAAAATCCGCATGGAGTCATTGTTTCGACTGGCGGTCAGATTCCAAACAATCTTGCCATGCGCCTCGATGCACAAAAGGTGAACATTTTGGGAACATCTGCCAAGAGTATCGACAATGCTGAAGACCGCGATAAGTTCTCGGCTATGCTCGACCGTATCGGTGTAGACCAGCCCGAATGGAGCGCATTGACTTCGATGGATGATATCAACGCCTTTATTCAGAAAGTCGGTTTCCCGGTATTGGTACGTCCGTCGTATGTACTTTCAGGAGCAGCTATGAATGTTTGTTCCAACCAAGACGAACTGGAACGTTTCTTGCAGCTTGCCGCCAATGTATCGAAGAAACATCCGGTAGTAGTGAGCCAGTTCATCGAACATGCCAAGGAAGTGGAAATGGATGCCGTGGCCCAGAACGGTGAGATTATCGTTTATGCCATCTCCGAGCATATCGAGTTTGCCGGTGTACATTCGGGAGATGCTACCATTCAGTTCCCTCCCCAAAAACTGTATGTGGAGACAGTGCGCCGTATCAAGCGCATTTCCCGTCAGATAGCCAAGGAACTGAACATTTCCGGACCGTTCAATATTCAGTTCCTTGCCCGCGACAATGATATCAAGGTGATTGAGTGTAACCTCCGTGCTTCCCGTTCGTTCCCGTTCGTGAGCAAGGTGCTCAAGATAAACTTCATTGAACTTGCCACTAAGGTGATGCTCGGTCTTCCGGTAGAGAAACCCGAAAAGAACCTCTTCGAACTGGATTATGTAGGCATCAAGGCGAGCCAGTTCTCGTTTAACCGCTTGCAGAAAGCCGACCCTGTATTGGGCGTGGATATGGCATCTACGGGCGAAGTCGGTTGTTTGGGTGATGATACTTCATGCGCCATCCTGAAAGCGATGCTTTCGGTGGGATATCGTATCCCCGAAAAGAATATTCTGCTTTCTACGGGTAGCACCAAGCAGAAGGTGGATATGCTTCAGGCATCGCGTGCATTGAAGGCGAAAGGCTATAATCTCTATGCTACTGGCGGTACTTCGAAGTTCCTCACCGAGAACGGCATTGAGAATACCCGTGTGTACTGGCCCAGCGAAGAAGGACATCCGCAGGCACTTGAGATGCTTCATAAGAAAGAAATCGATATGGTGGTGAACATTCCGCGTGACTTGTCGGTAGGTGAACTTACCAATGGTTACAAGATTCGTCGTGCGGCTATTGACTTGAATATCCCGTTGATAACAAATGCCCGTCTGGCAAGTGCGTTTATCAATGCATTTTGCTCGATGAGCATTGATGACATTGCCATCAAGAGTTGGGACGAGTATAAATAAAGGTCGATTTTTTAGATAGAAAAAGAGGCTGTATCAAAATAAAAATTAGTTTTCATTTTGATACAGCCTCTTTCTTGTGTATAAGTGAAATCGTCTTTTATTCGGCAAGCACTTTCTGAAAAAGTTCAGGCTGGTCTAGATTGACCAAGTCTGGCTCTTTCTCTATAGCAGTGCGATAGGCTTTTTCATTTGCGTTTAGGATAGCTGCCATAATGCGGATGCCGTTAGCCTTGCAGAACGCCTTGAATTCCGGTGTGATTTGTTCGGGATTGATTTCTACGTACGACGGGCGACATACCGTCATCCAATATTGCAGGCGGGCGATGTCACCAGCGTTTACCTTGATTTTCATTTCCGGAGCAAGGCGGACAAACTCTTTCAGCATTCCTTCATCGGCGAACCAGAAGAAACTGTTCGTGGCGAATCCTTTCAGGCGGACCAGTCTTACGAGGTCTTTTACGGGCGTGCCGCGTTTCACATCGAAGAATACATTTGCTTTTCCGTAGAGCGAATCGAGCATTTCCGAGATGCGGGGGATACGTGTGCCGGCATATTCTTTTCCAAACCAACTTCCTGCGTCTAATTTGTCCACTTCGTCAGAATTCATATCGGCTAATGCGCCTTGCCCGTTGGTGGTGCGGTCGAGGGTCTCGTCGTGCAGGTTATACAGCACTCCGTCTTTGCTTTTCCGTACATCCAGCTCTATCCACGTGGCACCGTGTTCCAAAGCTGCGTATGCCGAAGCTACCGTGTTTTCGGGTGCCAAATGGTTGGCGCCCCGGTGTACCACTACCTCTATCGGGTCCTTGTATGTAGCCGAAGGATGCTCTACCTGCCAGTTTACGTTCAGCGGATTGTTCTGCATCTTCCATACCAAGGGCAGGGACTCATTATCCAATATCCATATTTCTGCTACTTCGGTTTGGTCTATGCAATAGATGAGCGGGCATCCCAAGGCTTCTCCTTTTTTGTTTCCTTTCTTGTAAACCGTCTGGTTATAGTGAAATGCCCCGGTCGTCTTCAGTTCCTTATAGGCTTGGCGTGAGAGCATGTAGGCGGTTTCGTTTGTGCCTAACAGGCGGTTTTCTTTGTCTACGGGCTGGAGGAAGCATAATGAGTTTCCCGCTTCTTGCGATGCGGTAGCCATCAGGTAGCTTCCTTTTTGCCAATGCAGGTTCCGCAAGATGCGCCAGTCTATGCGCAACGTGTCGTTCTTTTCGCGGAATGACATTTCGTATTTGCGGGTCTGTCCGTGGAGTTTGAACACGAACAGTAATGTATCAGGCAGGGCGGTTTGCGCGCATATACTTCCGGTGCAGCATGCACCTATAATCAATAAAGAGAGAAGATATATCTTTTTCATGATGCAACTATATTCGTTTATAATCCTAATTCTGTTCCCCATTTGCCGGGCTTGTTTCCCATCTTCAATACCAGTTCGCCGCCAGCCACGAGGTCTTTATGGCGCAGGGCGGAGTAAGGGTAATCCTTTCCGTTCAAAGTAACCGACTGGATGTACCGGTTCTCGTCCGAGAGGCGTTCTGCTCGGATGGTAAAGTCTTTTCCGTCTTCCAGATGGAAGGTGGTTTCTTTCAGCATCGGGGCATGTATCAGATAATAGTCTTGTCCGGCATTGGGATAAAGTCCTGTCATGTGGAAGGCAAGCCACGAAGACATCGCTCCCGAATCATCGTTTCCGGGAAGTCCCATCGGAGAGTCGTTAAAGTGGGTGGTGATGATTTCGCGGATGCGGTCATCGCTCCGCCAGGGTTTCCCTATCCAGTGATACAGGCAGGGGGTAAGGAACGAAGGCTCGTTGTTCACATTATAAAACCCTTTGTCGAAGAAGATGTCGAGGCGTTCTTCGAATTTCTCCTTCCCTCCGCATTGTGCGATAAGCCCCGGCACATCGTGAGGGATGCTGAGTGAGTATTCCCACGAGCTGGCTTCGTAGAAGAACATGTCCCACCACGGGGTGTACCACGGTCCTTCGAAGGTGATCGGTGTGTAGGTGTACGTAGGCTTCTGCACTTTCGAGTTACCGAAAGGTATCTGGTCGAGCCAGTTCCCCTCCTTGTCGCGCGGCATGATGAATCCTTTTGCCCCTTCGTGTTCGTAATCGCTTCGCCACAGGTTTTTCCAGTTGCCCGATTGTTTCAGGTATTGCCGGTAGAGGTCTTCTTTGCCCAAACCTTTTGCCACCAGAGCAATGGCATAATCGCAATACGCATATTCTACGGTGCGGTTTCCTGCACGTGGAATGCCATACGGGATGTAGCCTAATTCCAGGTAGGGGACCAGTCCGCCCCGTCCTTCCGCTTCCTGATTTCCTCCGGGTGCTGCGGTAGCATCCTGCAACATGGCTTTCAGTGCCAGTTCATAGTCGATGCCTTTCAAGCCTTTCACAAAAGCGTCGGCGATGACGATTTCGGCATTCGAGCCTCCTTGCGTACGTCCGTTGGCGTTTCCGCTTCGTGCATCGGGCATGTATCCATCCCGTTTATAGATGGTGATGAGCGAGCGCACGATGTCGGTTTCGCGTTGCGGGTCGATAAGTGTGATGAGTGGGGTAGAGGTGCGGTAGGTGTCCCAAATGGCGTAATAGTCATCGTAATAAGGCTCAGGGTCGTTCCAAAGCGGATTCTCTCCGGTGCGGTCTACGGGCATAATCATCGTGTGGTAGAGCGCGGTATAGAACATCCGCTTTTGCGTTTCGGGAGTATCGGGAGCGATTTCAATCGCCTTGAACAGCTTTTCCCATTGTGCCAGCAGGCCGTTATGCACTTTCTCGAAAGACCAGTGGGGAATGTAGGTATGGGCATTGTGCTTGGCACGTTGGCTGCTCAGGAAAGAGATGCCGATTTTCAGTTGCACCACCGAGTCTCCTTGGGCAAAACGGAGCAAGGCGCCGGTTTTCTCATACGAATCGAATTGGGAGCGTTCGTCGGTTATCTTGCTTCCTTTCCATGTGCGGCACTGGGTGAAAGGCTTGTCGGTTTCGGCGTAAAAGTAAACCGTATAGGCGCGTCCGTTGTTCCAGCCTCCCCGGATTCGGGTATAGCCGCTCACTTCATGGTCGGACAGGATTTCTATTTCCGAACCTACGAACTGTTGGGCTTCACGTGCATCGGGCACGGGGCTTTCTCCCAAGAAGAAACCGGCATCGATAGCCAATGATTTCAAGGAATCAGCGGGATAGGTGAAGCGGTAGAACGAAGCCCGCTCCGTGGTGGTGATTTCCGTACGGATGCCGCTCTGCTTAAATCGGGTATCGTAATATCCCAGCCGGATATTTTCGTAAGCCCGATAATCCAAGTGTTGGGTTTGGTCCATTCCGTTGCAGAAAGGCGTCACTAAAATATTCCCATACTTGGGACCTCCTCCGGTTCCGCTTACGTGTACTTGCGAGAATCCGTCCACCCGTTCAGGCATGGGCAGCCAGCCGCTATTGGGTGAAGGAGTGCAGTCGGGCGAAGGTTTGACCATTCCATAAGGGCAAGACGGACCGATAAATACCCGTCCCAGTCCTTCCGACCCGATGCGCGGGTCTACATAGTCGGTCAGTTGCGTTTGAGCGGAGGCGTAAATTATGCTGCTTAGGCACAAACCAGCCGTCAAGCCAATCAGTTTTTGAAGTTTCATGTTGCTCTATTGTATTTTATGTAAAAAGTTGATAATGGTTGGGTTGATGTTTTTACAAAGATACATTTTTTTACCTTCTCTGTCAAAGAAACCTATTCCTTAGTTTCCATGATTGGGTGAAAAAATAATCTTTGTATGGCAATAAGAAATTGTTTTGAAATATTCCAAAAGTTTTCTTGGCTTGATGTATTCGTTTTCGTGTGTGCTTTGGGCGATTTTGGGGGTCCTTCCTGTTTTTGTTTTTCGTCAGAGATAGCCCGCTATCTTCCTTATCACACAAACGGAAATGCCTCAAAAACTCATCCCAATATAGCTGCATTGTTTGTAAGAAGCTGTTTTGAATTTCTCCAAAAAGTTTTTCTTGGCTTGATGTATCCG
>ERZ857521.3194-NODE-3194-length-13850-cov-2.577528_pt1 | contig 13850 bp, 11 predicted proteins | sample MGYA00519701_ERZ857521 | MGnify/ENA primary metagenome ERZ857521 (study PRJEB31778, sample SAMEA3449346) | human gut metagenome | biome: human gut; feature: human-associated habitat; material: faeces | place: United Kingdom | collected 2010/2012 ...
TGACCAGCATCGGCACTGCCGCGAAGGCGCTCTCGTACCGCGCCAGAATCCCGCCGGTAATCATCCCCGAAATCATCAGCGCCATCAGCCAGAAAATCCGGCTTTTGGCCAACGCTGCCGCGCTGCTGCTCAGGTACCCAGTCCTGCTCTCCTGTTCGGTGCAGGCACAGATTTGTTCCGCTTTGTCCGGCTCCATCTTGCAGGCCACCGCAAAGCGCAGCTGCTCGTCCTGCCGGGCCAGCCAGCGGGAAGCCTGCTGCGGCTCCATCTCCGTCAGGCGCTGGCCAATCGTGCGGTAATCTCTCTCCTGGACCAGCATCTCCAGGTCCTTCTCGAACAGGTTCATTCCATTGGCTGTCATCAAAATCATCTTTTTCATCGTTTGCTCCTCCTTTACTGTCATGTTGCAGACAGCAAAGTACAGCCCAAACAAAAACCGTGCCACGGCATTTTGCTGCTGTGACACGGCGGTTTCCATTTTGACGGCGCAAGAACAAAGCCCTTACTGGATCATCACAAGATCAAGGAAGGAAAATCCGGCGCGCAAAAACAGAGACCGCTCCTTTGTTTGATTGTACTTATACTGCAGTCGTCCACCGTTTTTTCCTCCCTTCGTAAAATCTGTTTTTTATATGCCATCTCTTTGATGGCCCTTTTATTATAACCGTCTGATTCCAGTTTGGCAAGCTATTTTTTATGAAAAAACTTTAAATTTTGCTTTTTTCGTCTTATTTTACCAGATAATCGATTTTTTCATGCTATTATCTCACGATATCGCCGATTATCACTTGCTTTCACCCATAAAGCTCAGTGCCAGCGCACCCGGACCCGCGTGGGAACCGATGACCGGACCGATGTGGTTGATCATCGCCTTTGCGATGCCGAATTTTTCCTTCACCAGCTGCGCCAGATACTGCGCCTCCTCCAGGCAATCGCCGTGGGTGATGTACACCTTGTCGTTCTGTTTTAAAAAGGCGCCCGCATGCTCCTCCATGTACTTGACCAGCGCCTGAATCGACTGCTTTCTTCCGCGCACCTTGGCAATCGGAACCAGGTTACCGGTATCGTCCAGCTTGAGAATTGGCTTGATGCCGATGGCGCTTCCCAAAAAGGCGGTGGTGCGGGAGACCCTTCCGCCGCGGTACAGGTGGTTGAGGTCATCCACCGTAGCGTACAGGCAAAAGTGCGGGATGTTCTCTTTGACCCAGCGCGCGGCCTCGGCCAGTGTCCTGCCTGCTTTGCGCATCTGCGCCACCTTGTCGACCACCATTCCTTCGGCCAGGGTGCCGACCAGGGTATCGATGACGGTGATAGTGCGCTCCGGGAACTCCTCCATCAGCTCCTGCGCTGCCATTTTGGCGCTGTTGTAGCTGCCGCTGACCGCGCTGGTCAGCGCCAGGTGCAGGATGTCCTTGCCCTGCTCCAGATAGGAGCGGAACTTCTGAATCGCCTGGTCCGGATTGACCTGCTGGGTTTTGGGCAGAGCTCCGATGTAGACGCTGTTACTCCGGCACGCATCTTTGCGTAAAACTCCTCGACGTCCAACCGATCCCCATCCGGACCATAGGTCACGCCGTCGATGGTATAGTAAAGCGACAGGATGCCAATCTCGTTTTCCTGTATAAATTCCTCTGGCAGATCCGCCGCATTTTCCGTTGTAATCACAAAGTCTGTCATCTGACTTCCTCCTTGATGTGTTTTGTGAAACGACATTACGTCCTTTATTCTACCGGAAAAAGAGGCAGAAAGCAAGGAAAAGATGTAACTTTCGTTACATCTTTTCCTTATTGCACAGATTCTTCTTTTAAAAGCTGTCAATTCTCACCGAAAACTACCGGACATCGCCCAGGAAGAAAAGAGCCAGTGTGCCCGGGCCAGCGTGTGCACCGATGGTAGGACCAATGATGTTGATCAGGCACTCATCGTAGCCAAAGCGCTCCTTGACCAAGCCTGCCAGATACTTCGCGTCCTCCTCGCAGTCGCCGTGGCTGATGAAGATCGGCTGTTTCTGGCTGCGGTAGCTGCCGATGTTCTGCTCCATCTTGTCCACCAGCGCCTGAATCGACTGCTTTCTGCCGCGTACCTTGGAGAGCGGCACCAGCTTGCCTTCCTCGTCGACGTGCAGCACCGGCTTAATGCCGATCATGGTGCCGAGCAGAGCGGTGGTCTTGGAGATTCTGCCGCCGCGCTGCAGATACTTTAAGTCATCAACGGTAAAGAGGTGGCAGATGTTCTGGAGATGGTCCTGCACCCACTGAGCAGTCTCCTCCATGCTCTTGCCCTCATCCTTCATGCGCAGTGCGTAATCCACCAGCAGTCCCTGTCCCAGAGAAGCGCACAGCGAGTCGATGACGATGATCTTTCTGTCCGGAAATTCCTCCCTGAGCGTCTCCGCCGCCAGGCGCGCGGCGTTTGCTGTACCGCTCAGGCCCGAAGAAAAGGCGATGTGCAGGACATCGCTGCCGGTTTCCAAAATCTGGCGGAACAGCTTTTCGGTGTCCTCCACGCTGGCCTGCTGGGTCTTGGTCTCAGCGCCCTCCCTCATTTTCTGATAAAAAGTTTTGAGTTCCTCACTTTTGGGGCAGCCGTTGACGCCGTCCTTTCCATCAATGCTGTAATATAAACTTACCAGCGGGATCTGATGCCGCTGAACATAATCGAGCGGAAAATCGCAGGAGGTATCTGTCGAGATAACATAGGATGCCATAGAACATTTCTCCCTTCAACAAAAATAGATAATCGGCCGTCGCCTGTTTTCTCTATTTCTTTATTATACCCTAACTCCACAGCAGATGCAATTTCTTTTCTGTTAACAATTTGGCGTTTCCGGGAGAGAAGCGGGCGGATCAGCTCTTGTAAAAAGGAACCATCTCACTCACAACGCGGCCGGCAAAATAGACCATTCCAATCTGCAGCGCAAAACAGACAACCAACAGCACCGTCGAGAGCAGCTTGCTGCCGGTCAGCTTTGCGGCCCTGCGCCAATAGAGCCCGGTCACCCAGATTTCGCTGGCATAGAACAAAATAAAGAGCGGGTTGCTCTGCAGCAGCATCGCGATGTTGGAAAGTGCATATCCGATCAAAATGTAATTGACCGACACGATCAAGAGTTCTAATATTCCGGACCACCTTGTTCCCATTTTCTTTCCTCCATTTTCTTTCCTCCATTCTCTTTCAGCCGGAGCATCCTTTCAATATCGACAAAACTGCCCGGTCTTTATCCGCACATTCTGGTTTTATTGTATCAAAAAGGTATGGGCAATGCAACTGCTCCCTTGATCGGCCCCTCCATTCCCTTTTCCGTGCGGGGAGAAGGCGGAAAAAATGCTTGTATCATGCGGCGTTTTGTGATAAAATGGTTTTGATTTCTGCTGCTGAGAAGCTGATAAATAAAGGACTTCGGTTTCGCTGCAAGAAAACCGATAGACAATATTGAAAGGGAGTTTTTGCAATGTCCGGACATTCGAAATGGAACAATATCAAGCGCAAAAAAGAAAAGACTGACGCCCAGAAGGGAAAAATCTTCACCAAGATCGGCCGTGAGATGGCGGTGGCGGTCCGTGAAGGTGGACCGGACCCGATGAACAACGGCAAGCTGCGCGACCTGATCGCAAAAGCAAAGGCCAACAACGTTCCCAACGACAACATTGACCGCATCATCAAAAAGGCCGCGGGCGAAGGCGATAAAAACACCTACGTCGACATGGTGTACGAAGGATATGGACCGAGCGGCGTCGCTGTCATCGTCGAGGCGCTGACCGACAACAAAAACCGCACCGCCGGCGACCTGCGCCACTACTTTGACAAATGCGGCGGTAACCTGGGCCAAACCGGCTGCGTCTCCTTCCTGTTTAACGACAAAGGTGTCATCGTCATCGACAACGAGGACGGCAAATACACCGAGGACCAGATCATGGAAGACTGCATGGAGGCTGGCGCCGAGGACTTTGAGTTCGGCGACGGCGTCATCGAGATCTCCGCTACCAGCGACCCCAACGAATTCCGCGCGGTGCGTGAGGCGCTGGAGGCCAAGGGCTACAGCTTTGTGGAGGCGGACATCCAGAAGGTGCCCTCCACCTACACCAAGATCGACGACCCTGAGCTGTGCGAAAAGATGCAGAAACTCTTGGACATGCTGGACGACAACGACGACGTTCAGGAAGTCTACCACAACTGGGAGATGCCGGAAGAATAATCCCGGGACACAAAACAGCCCGCTCCAAACCGATGGAGCGGGCTTATTTTTTTAGATGCTGCCGTCATTGTCATCCGGCTCATCCTTTTGTGTTCCCCTGATGCGAATAATCCGCACCACCTCCAGCACAACCACCGCCAAAGCCAGAAGGATAAGCAGGTAAAGCTTCCAGTCCTCTTGCTCAGTGCTGCCCTGCAGCTGCTGGGCAACGGGGGCAATCGCGTCGTAGGATGAGTCGATGGCCGGCTCATCCTGATAGAGCACTTCTTCTGTTACCGTTGTTTGGGCAGTACTGCCCAAATCCGCCTGGGAGGACCCTCCCAGGTTGCCGGAAGCAATTTCTTCTGTTTCTTCTGTTTCTTCTGTTTCTTCTGTTTCTTCTGGCGTTTTCGCTTCTTCCTCCGCTTCGATTCCCAGCGCCTTTTTTAAAATTGCCTGGGCCTCCGGCGAGGAATCGATGATGAAGTAATTGCTGGTGTAGTTGTTTGTAGTCGTGGTGTTGTTGGAATCGCTGGTGCTGGTAGAGGAGCTCTCGGTGGTCGAGGTGCTGGTCGTGTTGCTGCTGGAGGTGCTGGTCGAATCGGAGCGTTCCGCCGATAAGGAGAGATCCCCGGCCTTTTTGCTGCCGCTGCTGCTCCCGCTTCCTCCTTGGGTCTCGTCTTCCCCTTCCGGCAGCTGAGCCCCGCCGCCCGGGTTGAGATTGGAACCCTCCCCTTCGCAGGTGACCTCGTGGATCATCGACAGATTGGCTCTAGATTCCAGCGAGCCATCCGGGCTGCCGGGGATGGGATAGCATGAAAACTGTTTGAGACGAACCTTGATGTATTTGCTGTCTGGTGCAATCGAAGCCGAGAAGGATTCATCAAAAATATTAACATATTCGTCCGAGTACATCGTCACTTCTGCCCGGTCAACCTCCACCGATTCAAATCGCTCGCCGTCCGGCGACTGCTGGATGTCGATTCCGTACGGCACCAGCTCGTTCTCCGGCGCAGGCACTTCTTCCAGATGGTCGCCGTACAGCAAAAAGTACTGATCGTCGACGATGCAGTAGACATAGTCGGTGGTCTCGTCCAGCCAGAGCGGCAGCATCTCACCGCCCTCTGTTTCGTCCGGCATCACCTTGTAAGCCAGCTCTCCATTCGGGTAGCGAACCACAAACGACGGATAGCCAATGCGGTAGGCCGAGACGGTGACTTCCTGAACATCCTCAATCGAGTAGACGATCTCCCCATATTCTTTATAATCCTGGATGGAGAGGGCGGTGGTGTCCTCCACCGGCTTGCTGGGGAAGGACTGAAAATAGCCGTCGGCGTCCACCAGATTGTACGTCTCCCGCGTCAGGGTAGAGAGGTCGGAAGAACAGTCGTCCACAAAGCTCTCCGCGCTGTAGGGCAGCGAAAAGGCCATGCAGAACACACAAAACCAAAGGAGAAACCAAGCGGACTTTTTCATCTTCCTCAACCCTTTGCAATCAATTTTTTTGATACCTTCATTGTACCAGAAAGGGCCTGAAAATTCGACAAAAAAGAACAACTTTTTTATTTTTATCAAAATTATACGATACATTATTATTTCTTTGTAGAGAAACACAAGAAAAAACGCCGCTCTGCCAAAAAAGAAGCGGCGTTTTTAGTAAAAATCAAGCAATCACTGGTTGACGCTCGAACCGATCGGGGACAGAAATTTAAACGAAACCTGTCCCTGCTCGTCAGGCTTTTTGCGTGAACCGTCCGGATTAAAATGGAGCGCAAGCAGCCGCTCTATGATACTCAGCATCTGATCTTTTCCTTCCGGGAGCCAGCCCTGCACCGTCAGGCGATCCAAAACGGTGGTGTCCATAAAGAAGCAGTCCTCCACATGCAGGTTTTGCAGCAGCAGGCGCTCTTCAAACAGGATTTCCTCCTTGTCCAGCGGGACAAACTCTCCGCGCTCGATCATCTTTTCCAGCGGCGTGCCCTCCCAGACCTTCAGCTTCAGCGCCCAGATACACCTGGGGTGAATGCGGTTGAGCAAGCGGGCTGTCTCGATGGCGTGCAGGTTTCGGTAGTTTTTGCCGCCCAGTCCCAAAATGATGGTAACATAGTAGCCGATGCCGGCCTCGTCCAGCATCTTGAAGGCTTTGAGCATATCGAAGGAGGTGACTCCCTTGTTCATCCAAAGCAGAATCGGGTCGCTGCCGGATTCCACACCGATGTGCAGGTCACATACGCCCAGCTCCCGCAGTTCCCGCAGCTGCTCCGGCGTCTTACGCAACACGTCGTCGATGCGGGCATACATCGAAAATTCTTTGATGTTGGGCATGAAGGTGTGGGTCATCGAGATGATTTCCTTGAGCTGTTCGCAGCTCATCACAAAGGCGTTCTCTCCCAACAGGAAAAGTCGGGTCTTGTCCGGTTCCAGCCTGCCCAGCATCCGCAGGTTCCATTCGATCTTCGCCATCGGATGAATCTGGAACTTATCCTTGGCAAAGTCGCAGAACAGACATTTGCCCCAGCTGCATCCCAGCGCCACCTCCAGGCAGGCGCAGCCCTCCTCCTGCGGCGGACGGTAGATCTCTTCATGTGTATAGATGGTGGAATAAATTTCCTCCCGTGTCATATTGGTGCCTCCTCCCGGTTTGCTTTTCTTCAGTATACCATGAATGGGCAAAAAAGAAAATAGAGGGGAGAAATTATCCTCCCCTCATCCCCGTCACGACTGCGACTGGCTCCACATCGATACGTACGGGTAGACCTTATGAAAGCCGTTGCTGCCCTGCTGGGAAGCAAACAGCAGATAACCAAAACCGGCCAGCACCACAATGACGGTCGCTAGCATCGCAAGATAGCGCTGCTGTTCGAGCTGCTGTTTTTCCCTCTGCCGCTGCTTATGGGGCAGCGTTGGACTTGTCCCCTCCGCGGGCAGAAAGCTGACCACCAGCTTTGGCAGCAGCACCATCGCGTAGGGAAACAGGTAGATCGAAAAGCGCTCCAGAATCATGTGGTGGGTGCAGAAGATGTACAGCAGCATGACATAGAAGGCGCTGTTGATGAGGATGCGGTCGCCCTCATCCCGCTGAAGCAGGCGCTTGCGCAGCAGCCACACCGCCGCAAAGTACAAAATCGGAAAGATGGCATACCGGTAGCCCAATCCCTCCCAGTAGCGCGACCCGATGTAACCGGCGTAGTTTGGAAAAAGGTACTGGGTCAAAAACTGCGCCGCCTGGTTGCTGAACAGATAGACCGGCACCGCTGCCGCCCCCATCACGGCAAACAGCCTGCCGTCACAGCGCCAGTTCAAAATCCAGTAGAACGGCAAAAAGAAGATCGCCGAGGTGTGGAAGGTAGCTGCCAGTAGTACGATGAGGGCAAAGGGCAAGAGCTTCCGCCTTTTTAGAAACGGGTAGGCCAGCAGGCAGATGGTGGCGGCGATCGACTGGCGGAACAGGTTCATGCTGTGCGCAAAAAACTGCAGCGTCAGATAGAGGTACAGCCCCAGCCAGGGCAGCGGCGAAAACCGCCGCACAAACCAAACAACAATTGCGGTGAGAAGCAGGTTGACTACCAGAAGCAGCTGGCGGTAGCTCAGTTCCAGCAGGTACATCAGGTGGGTGAAAATCGAGTAGCCGATAAACTCCTGCCCCACATGGTCCTGCAAAAGCTGCAAAACGCTCATCGGGCCAAGCTGTTCATAGAGGGTCTGGTAATTAAAATAGTCGTATCCGATGCCGTAACGGCAGGTCGCCACCAGCACAAACAGCGCCCCCGCCGCCAACAAAAACAGATCCCGCAGCATCTTGCGCTTTTTGGGGGTCAGGTGTTCCACCTGGCTGCTCCACAGCAGCGACCCCGCGCACAAAAATGCCGCCATGCCAAGATAAACTGCCAATTTCATCACCGGTCCTTTTTCTTGCTCGTTTTATTATAGCGGATTTTGCCCGCATTATCAAACCGGAAACGAACAAACTTTCTCTGCACTCTGACCGAAAAAGCATCGCTTTATGGCTTTGCTCTAATAAAATTTTCCAAAAAATTTTGTATTTTCCTGTATTTCTTTTCCTTCTTCTTGTCCTTTTATCAACAAAGTGTTAAAATATTAAAATCTTTATAAATTCTCCCATTCCCTCTTCCTGAAGGGCATGGACGAAAGGAAGGAAGGATTTTATGTTTTCCAGAAAGGATCTGCAGCGGCTGATTATCCCGCTGATTGTGGAACAGTTTTTGTCCATCACCATCGGCATGGCGGACACCGTCATGGTTTCGGTCTGCGGCGAAGCGGCTGTTTCCGGCGTTTCGCTGGTGGACGCCATCAACATTTTGATGATCAACATCTTCTCGGCCCTGGCCACCGGCGGCGCAATCGTCTCCTCCCAGTATATCGGACGGGAAGATCTAGGCAAAGCCTGTGAGGCTGCCAAGCAGCTGGTTCTGGCTGTCTTTGTCCTGTCCACCGCCATCGGAGCCATCTTTGTCTTTGGCGGCCCGCAGGTTCTGGGACTGCTCTACCACGACATAGAGGCCGACGTTATGGCCAGCGCGGAATCTTACTTTTTCCTGACCGCCCTGTCCTACCCCTTTATCGCCCTGTACAATGCCGGCGCGGCGCTGTTCCGCGCGATGGGCAACTCCAAGGTTTCGATGACCATCTCCATCGTCATGAACTGCATCAACATCGGCGGCAATGCGCTGTTCATCTTCGGCTTCGATATGGGCGCGGCGGGCGCGGCGCTGGCCACCCTGATCTCCCGCATCGTGGGCGCCGTCTTTATCCTGGTCCTGCTGCGCCGCTCCACCAACATCATCCACATCGATTCCTATCTGCGCCTTGGCCTGCACCCGGGGATGATTAAGAACATTCTGGAAATCGGCATCCCCAACGGCCTGGAAAACGGCATGTTCCAGCTGGGCAAAATCATCGTACAGGGCATGATCGCCTCCTACGGCACCGCCGCCATCGCGGCCAACGCCGTGTGCAACTCGATTGCCGGCTTCCCCATCATCCCCGGAAGCGCCATCGGCCTTGCGCTTATCACTGTTGTCGGACAGTGTGTCGGAGCACAGCGCTATGAGGAGGCCAAGCAGTACATCCACAAGCTGACCGGACTGGCCTACCTCTTCATGTTCTTCTTCAATGCCTTGATTGCCATTTTCTGTTCACAAATCGTCGGCTTTTTCAGTCTTTCTGCCGAGGCGACCGACACCGCCGTCCAGATCATGCTGTGGCACAGCCTGTTCTGCGCGGTCTTCTGGCCCGCTGCCTTCACCATGCCAAACGGCCTGCGCGCGGCCAACGACGTTCGCTTCACCATGACCGTCTCGATTCTGTCGATGTGGATCTGCCGCATCTGCATGAGCTACATTCTGGGCACTGTGCTCGGCATGGGCGCGCTGGGCACCTGGTTTGCCATGTTCCTGGACTGGATTGTCCGCATTGTCTTCTTTGCCGTGCGCCTGCACTCCAACAAATGGCAGCACCGCGAGCTACAGCAAAAAATGGCTGCCGTCGATTAACAATACCAAAAAGGACCTGTCCATTCCTGGACAGGTCCTTTTTACTGCTTGATTATTTTTGTGTCAATTCCTGGTCCCAAACTTCCAGCTCAAACCAGAAGGTACTTCCTTCTCCCAGCTGGCTTTCCACACCGTACCGGGCATGGTGCGCCTGCAAAATTTCTTTGACAATGCACAGTCCCAGGCCGTTGCCCGGCACCTTTTTTGCTGCGCTTGATTTATTAACACGATAGTAGCGATCCCAGATCTTGGAAAGATTTTCCTCCGGAATGCCTTCCCCATGATCGCAGACACGCACGCGCACCTTTTTGCCGTCCAGCACCTGCCGCACCACAACCTGCTTATCCTCTCCGGTATGGTGGCAGGCGTTGTTGATAAAATTATAAATCACCCGGCTGATTTCCAACTCATCAGCCTTCACCCAGACGCGGCAGTTTTGCTCCAGACAGATCTGGTAATCCTCACCCAACAGCTTCTGATAGCGCTCCACCGTCCGCTGGAGAATATCGGTCAGGCAGAACACCTGCAAGTTCAGCTTCATCTGTCCGGACTGCATCCGTGACAGATCCAGAATATCGTTGACCAGCAACGAGAGACGCTGCGCCTCATCCTGAATCACCTGAACATTTTCCGGCGTGTTTTCCTCCGGCATATCCTGCATCATCTGCGTGTAGCCGATAATCATGGTCAATGGCGAGCGCAGGTCATGGGAGATGTTGGCAAGCATCTCCTTATTCTGCTGCTCGGTGCGCGCAAACTGCTTTACAACCTGATTGAGCGCCCGGCCCAGCCGCTTCGTATCCGGGAAGTGAACCTCAAAATCGCCCTGCGCCACCAGCTCTAGACTCTGAACCAACAGCGCCTGATCGTCCAGACGGCGACGGTAAAGGATCGCTGCCACCACCACAATCAGCAGCAACAGCGGCAGTGAAAACACCATTCCCTGCAGACGAAGCATTTTTTCCAGAATCAGCGACGGTGTAACCTCCGCGCTGAGCAGAACCATCCGCTTTTCGCCCTGGGCCGTCTGTGCAATCTGTGCGCAGGTCAGCACCTGGTAATCCCGCTGCACCGGGTCCTGGCTTTTACAATAGACGGTATGAAACCGCATCACCTGTTCCCAAGCCACGCCCCGGGTGGATTCCGCCTGGCGGTACAATTCCGCCAGCTTTTGCTGTGTATATTCTGTCAGGGAAGCGTTGTGAAAGCTTCCCGCCTCCACCAGGGTCTCTCCCTGCGCGTCAACGATCTTCACGCCCATTTTCGCGCTTGTTAGTTCTATGTTCAAAACACTCAGATCAAAGCTGTCAATATTTTCACAGACATCGTGCAAAACCGATTTTGCCATCTGTGTTTTCAAGATGCGATAACTATCTTTTACCCAGATCAGCTGGATCACCCAGATCAGCGCCAGCAGCACCGCCAGACAAATCAGGAAAACAGGGAGGGCTTTTTTCCCACTGAAAGAGCGCCCCTTTTTCCCCTCATTATGCCTCAAAGCGATAGCCGACACCTCTGAGCGTTACAATGTAGCTGCTGTATTTTCCCAGAGCCTTTCTTAAAAGTTTGATATGGGTATCCAGTGTACGGTCATCGCCAAAAAAGTCGTAACCCCAGACGTCGTTGATGAGCTTTTCGCGGGTGAGGGCGATGCCCCTGTTGCGCACCAGGTAGAACAAAAGCTCATACTCCTTCGGGGAAAGATTGATCTTTTCGCCATCGACATAGACAAGTCTTCCGGTAAAATCGATCTTCAGTCCTTCAAATTCCAAAATCTCCTTGCGCGGAGCGGAGGAAGCGTCGCTGCGCTTCAGGATGGCCTGCACGCGCATCATCAGCTCCTTTGGAGAGAACGGCTTTGTGACGTAATCATCCACGCCCAGCTCAAAGCCATGGATGCGGTCATATTCCTCGCCGCGCGCCGAGATCATCAAAACCGGAACCTGAGAGAACTTGCGGATCTCTCTGCATGCGGAAAAACCGTCCAGCTCCGGCATCATGACGTCCAGAATGATCAGATCAAATTTATTCTGACGGCACAGTTCGATGGCAGACATGCCGTCCGCCGCTTCCTCGACCTCATAGCCTTCAAATTCCGCGTACTTGCGGATTAAAACTCTGATCTTTTCTTCGTCGTCTACCACTAACAATCGATACATTTTACATCCTCCCAAGCTGCCGCGCCAGCCCCAAAGCCACGCGGCCTACAAATTCCCAAACAAGCATCGTTTTAAACACAAGCCTATAAAAGTATCCTATCATGGATTTGTGACGGTTGAATGAACAAAGAGAGTACTTTCAAAAAGAATGAAAAAACTTTGCCATTCCCTATAAATTCTAACAAATTTTCCCTTTTCGTCCCCCCTTCATCACCGAAAAGAATCTGCCATTCTTTTCATTTTTCTATCACAAAAGGGCTTCCTGTTTCCAGGAAACCCTTTTGACACTATCTTGTTCTTCCAAACAGGCTGCTGACACTGTCCCAGAAGCTGCCGCCCTCAGATTCTCCACTGGAATCGCTGGAGCTGGAGCTCGAATTGGAACCGGAGGACTGGTTTTGCTCCTGTTCCTCCCGGGTAATCACCCTTCTTCCTCCAGACTCGCCGTCCGAGGTGGAGCTGCTGTTGTCCTCGTTCTCCGACTCCGGCTCTGCGGTTGTGATCGAAGAAGAACGGTGGAGGATACAGCTGGACGGAATATAGGTTTCCTTATACCAACCGGTCGCCGTGCTCGGGCAATTTTCGGTTGCAAGATCGCCCGACTCGGTGCAGTACTGCAGCGCCTGCACATTTTCCGAATAGGTGAAGTCCGCCGCTTCCAGCCCCTCGTGGATTGGAAGCATCAGGTTTTTCCACAAAATCGGAGTTGGATAGGTGGAGTAGTAGATCTCCTCCTGGATATCGTAACCCATCCAGACACCGCCGATATAATAAGGAGTGAAACCGATAAACCACAGGTCCGGGTTGTCGATATCGACCTGCACGCCGTTGACGTATTTGACGCCGGTGGAAGAACCGGTCTTGCCTGCGGTGACGATGCCGGTCTGGTTCTGGATGTTGGCCTGGGCTCCAGTACCGCGGCTGACAACCGTCTGCAGCAGGCGGTTGAGTACGGTCGCTGTCTCCTCAGAGATGACGCGGACCTGGGTGGTGTCCTTTTCCAGAATGACATTGCCCTCCATGTCGGTGACATGGGTGTAGGTGTAAGGTTTGACATACATGCCGCCGGTGACAAAAATCTGGTAGCAGCCAACCAGCTCCTCCAGTGTCATGCCGGTGGTCATGCCGCCCAGTGCCATCGCCGACAGGGAGGTGGCGTCCGCCTCCTGCAGGGTGCTGATCTGGAATTTGTTCTTCAGTGTGTCATAGCAGACCTGCGGGGTCAGGATATTGACAATCTGTGCCGGCACGGTGTTGATCGACTGCTGAACAGCGTACTGCACCGTCATCGGCTCATGGGTATAGCTATTGGTGTAGTTGACCGGCCACTCGAAGGTCTCGCCGTTCTCGGTCAAGGTCAGCGGCTCATCCACAAAGGTGGTGGACCAGGTAATCAAGTCGCGCTCAAAGGCGTTCAGATATGCCGAAATCGGCTTCATCGTCGAGCCTGGATGGCGCTGCGACTGGGTGGCGCGGTTAAACAGGCGGTTGGAGGTCTTTTCGTTGCCGCCGATCATGCCCTTGACGCTGCCGTCCGGCGCGATGACAATCGCCGCCGTCTCCGGATACTCGCTGTTGTTGAGCGCCGGGAAGGTGTCGGGGTTCGCGTAGGAGTCCTCCAGCGACTGCTGGATATCCGGATCCATGGTGGAATAGATGCGGTAGCCGCCGCTGTAAACCATATTGGTCGCATAGGCGCGGGTGTAGTTGTACTCCTCCTGCAGGTCGGTGATGACGTCCTCGATGACCTGGTCGGTGTGCCAGTCGGTCAGAGCGGTCAGGCCGTCCGACGTGGACTGAACTTCCTCGCGCGGAGCCAGCTGGACCTCATAGTTGATCCATTCCTCATACTCGCTCTGGGTCAGCATGCCCGCGTCGAGCATCTCTCCCAGGATGTAGTCGCGCCGCTCCTTGTTTTCCTCCATGCCGGTTCCCCAGCCGTAATCCTCGTTTGGATTTTCGCGCAGCGGATTATAGCGGGTAGGAGCGTTGGTGATGGCGATC
>ERZ857521.3202-NODE-3202-length-13814-cov-3.652155_pt1 | contig 13814 bp, 10 predicted proteins | sample MGYA00519701_ERZ857521 | MGnify/ENA primary metagenome ERZ857521 (study PRJEB31778, sample SAMEA3449346) | human gut metagenome | biome: human gut; feature: human-associated habitat; material: faeces | place: United Kingdom | collected 2010/2012 ...
AGGGGAGCCAAATTGTCGGGCTCAACCCTTGACCGCGCCCGCCATGACACCAGAGACTATATACTTCTGGCATACCAAGTAGAAGACGATGATGGGGATGATGGCCAGCACCAGGCAGGCCATCATGGCGCCCATATCCACGGAACCGTAGCCGCCCTTGAGGTATTGCACGGCGACCGAGACGGTCTTGTACTTGCCGAGGTCGAGCGTCAGGTACGGCAGCAGGTAGTCGTTCCAGATCCACATGGCTTCGAGGATGGCCACCGAGACGATCGACGGCTTCATAATCGGCACCACGATCTGGAAGAAGATGCGCGGCACTGACGCGCCGTCGATCATGGCGGACTCCTCAAGCTCCTGCGGGATGCCCTTGATCACGCCAGTGAAGATGAACACGGCCAGACCGGCACCGAAACCGAGGTACACGATGCACAGGCCCCACGGGGTATTGAGCTTCAGCATGTCGGCGATCTTGGAGAGGGTGAACATCACCATCTGGAACGGCACGATCATATTGAACAGGAACAGGGTGTAGAGCAGCTTCGCAGCCCAGTTGTTCACGCGGACGATCCACCATGCGCACATCGAGGTGCACACCAGAATCAGCACCACCGAGCCGACAGTGATAAGCAGCGTCCAGCCGAAGGAAGCGAAGAACTGCGTGGTCTCGATGCCGCGCACATAGTTCTCAAGTCCTACAAACGCTTTGCCGGCAGGCAGGGAGAACGCGTTCTTGGAGATGTACGCCTTCTGCTTGAAGGAGTTGATCAGCACCAGGACGATCGGGAAAATCCAGAACAGGGAGACAACGGCAAACAGCACGGTCCATAATGCGCCATGCTTCACAGGCTTGTTCTCGTTCATCAGGCTGCCACCTCCTTGCTCGTGGTGAGCTTGTTCTGAATCAGGGCGATGACCGCGACCAGGATGAAGAACAGCACGGCCTTCGCCTGGCCGACGCCTTCCCAACCCATACGGCCGTAGAAGGTGCGGGTGATGTTCAGCGCCAGACCTTCAGACATGTTGCTCGGCGCACCGTTGGTCAATGCGAGGTTCTGATCGTAGAGCTTGAAACCGTTGGTCACGGTCAGGAAGGAGCACACGGTGATGGACGGCATCATCAGCGGGATGATGATGCGGAACATGGTCTGCCGTCCGTTGGCGCCGTCCACGGCCGCAGCCTCCAGCACGTCGGTGGGCAGGGCCTGCAGGCCGGCGATGTAGATGATCATCATGTAGCCGATCTGCTGCCAGCACACCAGGATGACCAAGCCCCAGAACCCGTAGGACGCCTTATAGGTCAGGGCGCGGCCCCAGTGGGCTAGTACGCCGTTCAGGAGCAGCAGCCAGATGTAGCCCAGGATGATGCCGCCGATAAGGTTCGGCATGAAGAATACCGAGCGGAACAGCGTGGAGCCCTTAATCGCCTTGGTCAGCATGTAAGCGATGGTGAAGGCGATCACGTTGATCACGATGGTGGTCACGATGGTGAACGCGGTGGAGAAGCCGAGCGCGTGCAGGAATTCCTTGTCTTTCAACGCTTTGCCATAGTTCTTAAGCCCCACCCATTCACCGTCGGTAACGGTGGTGAATTCGCAGAAGCTTAAGTAGACGCCCATGATGAAGGGCACCAGGAACCCGATGATGAATGCGGCGAATGTGGGGAGCGCGAACAGCGCCCACCATCTGCGTATCGCCTTGCCAGCCATGCTGATCATGACTTTTCCTCCTCCTTGAGTCCGCTGCGTTGTGACACTGCATCGTGCGCCGGCTGCGGAGTTCAACTCAATGCGAGCTTGCCGATCGAGAACCGCATGCACGGCCTGTTCTCGTTCAAGCCTATGTTCATAGTAAACGTCGAATCATTATATGTCAAACGTTGTCATTTTAGGCGTTTCAAGTTCGAGCACACTCCGGCTCCAGCAATCTTCTTTCACCTAAGATAATGGCTATATAAAGCCAATCTAACGCCGACATAGACACTTTGCAAACGTTTGTAATACAATCGTTGTCATCGCCGCAGATCAATCAATCAGCATGTACACTGGAGTCAGTTGTGCATGTGTATTGCGATTTTCCATTCAACGCAAGGGGGCTGCAATGGCTACGAGCATTCAGGATGTCGCCCGCGAGGCCGGCGTCTCCATCTCCACCGTCTCACGTTCCTTCACCAGGCCGGATCTGGTGTCGGCCAAGACCCGCGAGCGCGTGCTCGCCATCGCCGACAAACTCAATTTCTCACTCTCCCGCTCGGCTGCGGCCCTGAAATCCGGCCGCTCCCTGCGCATCGCAGTACTGATGAGCGGCCATATCCGCCTGTGGTTCACCGCCTCGGTCATCGAGGGGCTCAACGAGGTGCTGCACACGCAGGGCTACGATATTTCGGTATTCCAGATTTCCAGCATCGAGGAGCGCAAGGAATTCTTCGAGATGTTGCCGGTACGCCGTAACGCCGATGCCGTGATTGTGGCGTCTTTCGATATCGACAACAACGAAATCGCGCAACTGGCTTCGGTCGGCGTGCCGATCGTCGGCATCAATTCAGTCGAACCCGAAGCCCGCGGCTTTACCGCCGCCGTCAATATCGACGATGTGCAGGGCTCCACGCTGGCCGCCCGCCATCTTATCAATCTCGGACATCGCCGCATCACCTACATCAGCACCAATCGCGAGGTGTCGCTGAGCTTCTCCGTGCAAAGCCGATTCGACTCATTCACCGCCTGCTGCCGCAGGGAAGGCATCGAGCCGCAGGTTATCGTCTGCAAGGTCGATGACGATGGACGTTATGAAATCAGCGACGTGGTCAACCAACTCATAAGCCAAGACGAGATGCCCACCGCCATCGCATGCCAAGAGGATGGCATTGCTTTGCCGCTTATGTTCCAGCTGGAGCGCAATGGATTCTCCGTGCCCGGCGACGTCTCGTTGATCGGCTACGACGATAGTTTCTACACCGGCGATATCGGCCTGACCACCATCCGCCAGGATCCGGTGGAAATGGCCCGCGTGGCAGCCCGCATGACGCTCGATCTCATTGACGAAAAGCCGATTGAGCAACCCTACATCGTGTTCCCGGCCCAGCTGAAGGTCCGCTCCTCCACCTCCCGCGTTAAGTAGGCTCACACAACAAAGCCCACCATAGAAAAAGTGTGAGGCAACCGCACAATAACGCTCAATCGCACATTGTGGAGAATGGCGAAAAATCGCCGATTCATGGCCCCACAGCGTGCGATTGAGCGGGTGCGTGCCTCACACTTTTCTGCGGCGGACGATTTTGTGCGAGACTCAGCAATACAAAGCGGCGCCCCCGGAGAAGGAAATGGCAGGGGCGCCGCGGATTGTTGCTTATCGGCTATGGGACTCTATGAGACTCAGTGCGAAGCCTCGTATTCGGAAGCCCAACCGTCCACGAAGGCGGTCTTGACGGCATCCCACTTGCCGGTGCCCTGCGCGTACTCGAGCAGCGCCTGGCCGACCTTGTTCTTCCACTCTTCGGACGGCATCATGGTGAAGTTCCAAGAAACCTGGGTCTTGCCGGACTTCTGATCCTCAACAGCGGCTTCAGTCAGCGGGTTGTCAAACTTGACATCATCGAAGGTCTTGAACGGGGTGGTGAAGCCCATGTCCTGAGAGATGGCCTTCTTGCCGGTGTCGGAGGTGATCACCCAAGACAGGAAGTCCTCGGTGGCCTTCTTGTCGGCGTCGGAGGCCTTGTCGTTGATGCACCAGTAGTTCTCGGAACCAGTGGCCAAGCCCTGCTTCTCTTCACCCTTGACACCGGTGTAGATTGGCATCATGCCCACGGATTCGGCCTTCATGCCGGCCTTCTGCAGGTCGGTCCAGGCCCAGGTACCGTTCTGGTAGAAGGCGGCCTCGCCGAGCGCGAACTCGGAGTTCGCATCATCTCCGGTCTTGGCGCTCAGCTGGGTGGGGTCGGTGGTGGAGTCGGCGATGTACAGGTCGAAGATCTTCTTGTAGTTCGGCAGGTAGGTGCCCTTGATCTTGGCCGGCTGCTCGGTGACGTTGTCATCCTTGAACTCGTAGTAAAGCGGCAGATTGGCCAGGTGGGTCTTGAAGCGCCAGTCGGAGCTGGAGTCGAAGCCGGCGGAGGTGAACGCGCCCTTGATGCCGAGCTCGTCCTTGCGGGCCTGCATGTCGTCGGCCACGGCCTTCAGGGTGTCGAAGTTGTCGATTTCGTCCATGGACGTGGCCTTGGCGCCATCCAGCGCGAAGTACTTGTTGAGGATGTCCTTGTTGTAGATCAGGCCGTAGGTTTCCATCACGTACGGCACGCCGACCACCTTGTCGCCATCCTTCAGGGCCACATCCTGGTTGGCGAGCTCCTTGTACACATCCGTATTGGACATGTCGGCGGTGTACCTCTTCCAGTTCTGGTAGCCGACCGGGCCGTTGACCTGGAACAAGGTCGGGGCTTCGGTTTTGGCGATTTCGGACTTCAGGGTCTGCTCGTAGGTACCGGAGGCCGCGGTCTGCACCTTGACCTCAACGCCCTTTTCCTTGGTGTATTCCTTGGCCAGAGCGGTCCACTGATCAGCCGCTTCCGGCTTGAAATTCAGGTAGTAGACCTTGCCCTTGGCGTCATCGCCGGAGGTCGAGCTTCCGCAGGCCGCCAAAGCGCCGAGGGACATCGCAGCGACAGCCGCCATCGCGACTGCTGACTTGACTGTACGATTCATCATCGAACCTTTCTCTTTCATCGTCGACCCGGCCGTCCCCGGTCAGGACAGGTACGCTAGCACGCACCTTTACGACTATCGACATGCACTATTGTGCAACGGTTTGCTTCTTTTTGCAAACGATAGCAATATCAGCGCGTCATAAATCATCATTTTCAGGCCATTGTCAACAAATATCCCATTAATTCAGTCATTTTTGCCTCATTATCGCAATGCAAGCGTTCGCAATCATGAGAGCGCTAACATATCTTTCATGGCAATCGATTGCCACTTATACCCATCAAAAAAAAACAACACGCCGACGCTATCGTTTGCAAATCATTTATCGACATACCGCAATTCCCGCCACAAACAATAAAGGCCCGCCCGCAGTAGCGGGCAGGCCAGCGCAATCGCAGCGCAACCGGGGCTAGGCGTTCCACCGTTCGATGACGTTATCTCCCTTATAGACGCTGAGCACCGAGTAGTGCGCCGTATCCAAACGCAGCAACCGCGCGAAATGCGGGTCCACGCCCAGCCATTGCGAGGTGAGGATGCGCAGGATGTGCGCATGAGCCACCAACAGCACATTATGGCCGTCTTTCAGCAGCGGCGTAATCTCATCGATGGCGCTCTTGGCGCGTGCCGCTGCTTCTTCCAGCGTCTCGCCAGGCCCGGCATGGACCGGCACCTGCTCGCCCGAAGGTAAGGTCTCGACCCAATCGCCCTCCAGCGTGGGCGTCAGCGAGCGCGGCCCGTCACGCCACACATCCCATTCAAAACCGCTGGCCTCACTCACCTGCTGGCGCGTACGCCCCTCGGCTCGGCCGTAATCCCATTCAGCGATGCCGTCCAACACACCGTGGTCCGCAAAACCAGCCAATTCAGCGGTTTGGCACGCCCGCTTCAGCGGACTGGAAAACACACAGCCCTGGCTGAATCCTTCGGGGAAAGCTTCGCGCAGGCGCCTTCCGGCATCCGCTGCCTGCTGCTCGCCGACCGCGGTCAACGGGATGTTCGTGCGCCCGGTATGCTGCCCGGATTCGCTCCACACGGTCTGGCCGTGGCGCAGCAACACCAAAAATCCATTGCCGCCACGAGAGTTCTCGACGGCAACGGTGCCGTTCACGTTCTGTTCGCTCATGCCTCCACTCTAGTCTGCGCTCGTTCATGACTCCACCATTAACGCCCATCTTTTGCGCTGAGATGATTGAGATGCTATTAGACTGAGAGTCATGAGCGACGAAACGAACACCGACTTCCCCTCCAGCGCCGACCGCGCGGTCGACAGCCTGCACCGCATCGACGAGAAGGTCAACAGGCTGCGCGAGGACCGGCTCAACGACCCTGATTCTCTGGGCGACAAGCTCATCAAGTCGGCAGTCCCAGCGCTGGCAGGCTTGGTTGCCGGCAAAGCATTCCAGATGATATGGGACAAGGGCACAAGCAAACGCAATCTGCGCAAGGGACTGGCGGCAGACGCGCCGCAAAGTCTGGCAATGAGTCTGGCATTCGCCGCCGTTTCGGCCGCACTCGGCGCAGTGGTTTCGCAGCTGTCGGATCGGGGCTCCAAGGCGTTCGTCGACCACCGCCATCGCAAGCCCAGCCGCTAATCCCCCGGTTGGATGATGGTTTCTGTTGGCTGACTGATGACTCATCGCTGGAATTTCGTCAAGGAACCATCAGTCAATCGACAGGAACCATCAGTCCAGCACAGTTCCGCCACACAATATCGGCATTTCACTGTGAGGTAATCCACCGTGACGTCCGGCGTCTGCCGTGCGACAATAAAGCCATGGTTACCAACGCAACAATCGAGGCTCTTCTGGGCCGCCGCTCCATCCGTAAGTTCAAGGACGAGGCCATCGACGACGATACCCGCGCCACGCTCGAAACCGTCGCCCAACATGCCGCGTCCAGCCAGTTCCTTAACGACTGGTCCGCCATCCGTATCACCGACCCGGCCACCAAAGCCAAGCTCGCCGAATTCGGCCATCAGCCGTATATCGCCACCGCGCCGCTGCTGTACGTGTTCGTCATCGACGAGCACCGCAACGCACGCATCGCCGAACGCAAGGGTATCGATCCCGCTTCCGACGAATTCCATCTCAAGTACAGCTATCGCTTCACCCAAGCTCAGAACGACGCAGTGCTGGCCCTGCACGCCATGGAGACCGCCGCCTATTCGCTGGGACTGGGCTGCGTGATTCTCGGCTCTCTGCTCAACAACATCCCCGGCCTTATCGACGTGCTGAATCTGCCGGAATACACGTATCCGGTGCTGGGTCTGGCCATCGGCAAGCCCGATCAGAACCCGACCGTCAAGCCGCGCATGCCGCGCACGATGCAGTTCTTCGAGAACACCTACCCGGCTGACGCCGATGGCGTACTCGACCAGCTGCCCGCCTTCGACGAGGAAGTTCACCGGTACTACGATCTGCGCCAAGCCGACCGTCCGGTGGACGCCTTCAGCGATCAGGTCGCCACGATCAGTCGGCAGGATGTCAGCCATCAGACACTGCTCGACAAGGCCGCCGCTCAGGGCTTCCGTCTGGATCAGTGAGACCAGAACCAACGAGATAGCCTCGGATAGGCTCGTCACTGAGTCGTCTCGGTCTCAGCACTGCGACGACTCAGTTCCAACACCTCAACATTTCATCACCGGATACCGGCAAAATTGCACAACCATCCCGCCGGTGTCGCACCATCAACAAACGTTCACATATCAGTCCCATTATGCGGACAACCAACGGCCAGTTTTGCAAGAAAACCCGCCAAACCAGCAGTATTCGCACCAGTGGTGGGAATAGACTGCATGTGGCCGCAATGACTACGAACCGGAAAAGAGGGACTGGATGCGGACAGTTTGGCAAGTCTTTCTACGCGATTGCAGACGTATCTTACGCAATCCCGTTGCCGTTGTGGTGACGCTCGGCGTAGCAATGCTGCCCTCGCTGTACGCATGGTTCAACATTCTCGCCAACTGGGATCCCTATTCAGCCACCGGCAATCTGCAAGTGGCCGTAGCCAATGAAGACCAAGGCACCACCAACGATCTGGTCGGCCATCTCGATGCGGGCCGGCAGGTCGTCAAGAAACTCAAGCAGAACGACGAACTCGGCTGGCGCTTCGTAGACAATGAGGAACAGGCCGTCCACGGCGTGGAGACCGGCGGATACTATGCAGCCATCGTGCTGCCCAAGGATTTCAGCGCCAGCTTGGTCGAATCGGTGACCGGAACCTCCAAACAGCCGAAAATCAAGTATTACGTCAACGAGAAGAAGAACGCGATCGCGCCGAAAATCACCGACACCGGCGCCACCACCATCGATGAGCAGATCAACTCCGCCTTCGTCACCACGGTAGCCACCACCGTTGCCTCGGCCGTTTCCGAAGCGGGAGGCGATCTCGACCAAGTCACCGGCAAAGTCCAGCACGATACGATCGATGATCTCAATACGGTGATGTCCACGCTGAACACCGTTCAGGATTCACTCACCGACTTACAGGACACGCTGGCCCAATCAGACACGATTCTCGCCGACGCCAAACAGACCACCGCCTCACTCAAGCAGACCGTCGCGGCCGCGCAGAATGCCTCCCGCCAGTCCGGCACACTGTTGACGGAAACACAGGCCGGGTCACAAGCCTTCTCCACCACACTGGTCGGCGCGCTCGACAGCAGTTCAGCACAACTCTCCGGACTGGCCGTCCACGTCAACAACGCCGCCGGCAGCATCACCGGTTCCTTCAACAGCGCGCAGAACTCCGTCGACACCATCACCAACACACTTTCGGCCCCACTGAATGCCACCCAAACGTCAATCAGCGATCTGAAAGACGCGCTGACCAAAGCCGGCATCGGCAAAGACACCACCGACCCGGTCGGCCAGAACATCTGGAAACAAATCGATGCGCTCGACTCATTGATCAGCAAACAGCAGACACAGCTCAACACCTTCCATACCGACACCACACAGTTCATCAACTCCGGTAAAGACGCCACCACGAATCTTTCCGGAGCCATGACCAACACCACCACCGGCGGCATCGCGGCGCTGAATACCGCGCGCGGCTCGCTGACCGGCACCGTAATGCCGTCGCTCACCTCATCATTGAACAGTTTCGCCGCCCTGAATGGCACACTGGATGGCACGTTGACTTCGTTATCCGGCACCTTGGATCAGGCCGACGGACTGTTCGACCAGCTTGTCGATACCCTGAACCAAACAAAAACCACCATCAGCAGCACGCAGGATTCGCTGCGCCAGGTGGCCAGCGATGTCGCCACCGTACGCACCGATATCGCCACGCTCGATAGTTCCGCCGCTTACCAGAAAATCCGGGATACGCTGCATCTGGATGACAAGGGATTCGGCGACTTCATGGGCAATCCCGTCACCCTGACCACGAAAGTCGTGTATGCCACCGACAATTACGGGTCCGCAGTCACCCCGTTCTACACGAATCTGGCACTGTGGGTAGGCGGTTTCGTGCTAATCGCCATCTACAAGCTTGAGGTCGACCGCGAGGGCATTCGCCGTATCACCGCTACGCAAGCATATCTTGGCCGCTGGCTGCTGCTGGTCACCATCGGATTCCTGCAAGCCGTCATCGCCACCATTGGCGATCTGGTGCTCGGCATCCAATGCGAGCATCCGCTGCTGTTCATCTTGGCCGGGATCTTCTGTTCGTTCGTATACATCAACATTATTTACGCACTGGCCGTGGCGTTCCGCCATATCGGCAAAGCCATCGCCGTAATTCTGGTCATTGTGCAGATACCCGGCGCCTCCGGCCTGTATCCGATTGAAATGATGCCGAACTTCTTCCGCGAACTGCACCCATGGCTGCCCTTTACCTACGGCATCAACGCGATGCGCGGCCCGATTGCCGGCCTGTACGCGAACCATTACTGGCTCGACATGCTGCACCTGTTCTGGTATCTGCCGGCGGCACTCTTCGTGGGACTTGTCATACGCCGGTATGCGATGAACCTGAACGCGCTGTTCGACCGTCGTTTGGGAGATACCGACCTGATGATCACCGAGCACAACAGCATGGTGAACGAACAGGTGAGCTTGAACTCCGTATTCCGCACGGTGTCCGACAGCAAGGAACTGCGCGATATCATCGCCCATCGCGCGCACCGGTTCTTCGCACGGTATCCAAAGATGATCGTTGCCGGTCTGGCATTGCTGACCGTACTCCCGTTCGTATTCCTGGTGCTGCTGTTCGTCACCCAAGAGAAAATCGCCATGCTGACCTCTTGGATTCTGTCGATTATTCTTATCGACGCCTATCTCATTGTGGTTGAATACGCACGCGAAGCCTACGCCATGCAGCTTGGCGTCAGCGCCATGAGTGCCGACGAGTTCCGCAATGTGATGCTCAACGGATATGTGTGGCGGCGTTTCCACGGCCACGGACGTCACGAAGCGGCGATGGACAGCGATCCGGATATCGGCGAAACCACTGAACGACTCACACCGTTCAGTGATCAGGCCACCGAGCCGACTGCGCACACCGCACAGTCCGGTCAGTCCGGGCAGCCTGGGCAGGGAGGCGCACGATGAAGCTTATCTGGAAAATATTCGTACGTGACGTGCGCCAAGCCACCCGCAATGTGATCGCCGTAATCGTGGCTATGGGATTGGCGATTGTGCCGGCACTGTACGCCTGGTACAACATCGCCGCCAGCTGGGACCCGTACGGCAACACCAAGGCCTTGAAGGTCGCTGTGACGAACGTGGATAAGGGCTATAAGTCCGATCTGATGCCGATCACCATCAACGTCGGCGAAACCGTGACCAATACGCTCAGGGCCAATCATGACCTTGACTGGCAGTTTGTGGATCGTGCTAAGGCCATCGATGGCGTGAACTCAGGCGAATACTATGCCGCGCTGATTATTCCAAAGAGCTTCAGCTCCGATATGATGACGCTGTTTTCACCGAAGATCAAGCACGCCAAGCTCGAATACTATCTCAATGAGAAAATCAATCCGATCGCTCCGCATATCACCGACCAGGGTGCTACCACCGTGGCCACGACCATCGACCAGACATTTGTGAAGACCTTGGCGAGCGTGGCGCTGGATTTGGTTTCCAACGTGGCCGATTACGCGCAAAGCCCGCAAATGGAGCAGTACGTCAACAACGCCTCCAGTCATATTGCCACCATGTCGTCTCGTTTGACCGGCACTGCGTCGCAGATGGATTCCTATGCCAATCTGCTCGGGGCCGCCAACAGCATCATTGATTCCACCGATAAGCTGCTGGGATCAACAGGCTCAGCTGCGGCCACAACCAAAAAGGCGTTGAAACAGACCCGCAACGGCGTCTCCAGCCTCGACAAGGCATTGTCCGGAGCCACCGATGGCGTCGGTACGGCATTGCAGCAGGCCGGTTCATCCTACGACACCATTGCCAAGCAAATCGATGCCGCTTTTGCCGATGTGGGCTCACAATCCTCACAGATATCAAACAAGCTAACCGATATGCAATCCAAAGTGGAGGCTCAGGCCGACAGCTTTGGAAAGTATGCCGCCGCTTTACGAGATCTCGCCAAACAAGCGGCTTCACTGCCCGTGGGCGGAGATACCGTTGCCGCTCAACTGAACGCGGCTGCAGACCAAGCCACAAAGGCGCAGCAGAGCATGCAGCAAGCCGCCACCGCGTTGGGCGATGCGGCCACGCACATAGCAAACGGTACTGCCGATGCCGATACAGCGCGTCGAGATCTGAAATCACAAATCGCTGCCGCCAAACAATCGATTACTCAGGCTTCAGACACGTACAAGAGCACGCTGAAACCGCAACTGAACAATCTGACCTCGTCCATGGGCGAAGTGGCCACGCAGGCAAGTTCCGTAATCGACGGGCTTGCGTCGACCGTCAGCAGCGTTTCAGGCCTTTCTGGCGGCGTTTCAGACAGCCTGACAGACATCCAGTCGGCCTTGACTGACGCAGCTAGCGCTTTGACCCGTTCGGCGAAGAAACTCGACAACTTGTCTTCCCAACTCGCCTCTATCACCAATGGCGGCACCATCGACCTGTCTGTGATTTCCTCTGCGAAGCCCGATGCCATTGCTTCCATGCTGGCGGCACCCGTAGCGGTCGACCGCATCGCGCTCTATCCCGTTGCCAACTATGGTTCCGCGATGGCTCCGTTCTACACGATTTTGTCTATTTGGGTCGGTGCGATCATTCTGGTCGCCATGTTGAAAGTATCGATTTCCGACCATGAGAAGGCTCGTATCTTAGGGTTGGGCAATGATCTGCCGCTCGGTTCGGAAGTGGGTCTTCGCGAGGCCATGATTGCCGGGCGGATTGCCGGACCGGCCGCCGCGTTGGATGTGCTGAAGAAGCCGCGTGCCGAGGCTCCCGGCAATGCGCGGCAGTTCGGTTTACGCTTGCACCACGAATATTTCGGCCGATACATGATTTTCGGTTTCCTTGCTTTGCTGCAAGGTACGCTGGTGTGCCTGGGCGATATGTTCTATCTCGGCGTGCAGTGTGAGCATCCGATTCAGTTCTTGATGGTCGGGTGGTTGTCTGCACTGGTGTTCTCGAATATTGTGTATACGCTGACCCTGTCGTTCGGTGATATCGGCAAAGCCATTGCCGTAGTACTGCTGGTTATGCAGGTAGCCGGTTCCGGCGGCACATTCCCCATTGAAACACTGCCGACGTTCTTCCAGGTCGTTTCTAAATGGCTACTGTTCCCCTATGCGGTGGATGCGATGCATTCGGCCATGGCAGGCTCATTCGGCATGGAATACTGGGTTTCCATGGGCAAACTGGCACTGTTCCTTGTCCCCTCATTGCTGTTGGGACTTATGTTGCGCAAGCCGGTAATTCGCTTCAACGATTGGGTTATCCGCAACCTTGAAAACACCAAGGTGATGTAAGTGTTGGACGAAGTGTGTCCGAGCGCCCTGAACGCTTAGCAGCCTACGACCTGACGTGTTTGGACCGTAACCTGTCTCAGACACGGCGTTGGCGAGGCCTGTGGAGCTTCTGACGCTAACGTCTACGTGGCTTGTAGCCCTTTTTACGACTGTGTGGCTTGAGTTGCTGGTTCAGCGGTACATGCCGGTAACTGGATTGCGGATCGCGATGCGTGAGATGCCAGCATCCGCAAAATTCGCAACGGTACACCCATAGCTCAACTCCGCGCTCGATTAGGCTTTGATCAGCGGCACGCTGAACCTGCGCCTTATCGTGATACATGATTTTATTCGACGTAGCGCAACGTTTAGGGGTGAAGTAATGCATAGCAGAAGCCAGTGTAGAGCGACCCCATAACCAAGCCAGTTTCTGGCTCCCCTCAGGGGGGGGGAGCCGTCCGCACAGCAGACCGGGGGGAGGAGGCCCGGGCGTCGGGATTCCACGGTCACGGACGTGCTGTTTTCCGGATTTCCTGCGGAAATGGGAACGCGCCGCGCCGTCTCTCTTCGGCCCCGGCGGCGGGGCCGGCCGGGAATGGTCCCGGACGTGGGTCTCATGAGTGCGAAAAGCCCCCGGTGTTTTTGTGGGGGTGTGTGGGTTTGGGTCGTAAGCGTTTCGGGTATGCGAGGAAGCCCCTTGGGGCGTGTGCTCCAAGGGGCTTCCTGTACGTGTGGTGCGGCGGCGTGCTACTCTCCCACACCCTGTCGGGTGCAGTACCATCGCCGTGCCAGGCCTTAGCTTCCGGGTTCGGAATGGGACCGGGCGTCTCACCTGGGCCATGGCCGCCGCAAATCTTCTCTTGTACGGTCAGACGCTGGGGTCTGCCGGCCTGTGGCGGCCTGGGAACCGGACAGCGGACGCGGATATGTCGATGTTTCGTCTTGTGGCCAGACAATGCTCATTGCCGTCTGGTGCCGTTTGCAGGAGGAAGATGCGGTCCAACCGCCAGGGGTTGGAATGTTAGTGTTGCCTTTCGTCCGTTAGTACCGGTCGGCTCCACCCCTCGCGGGGCTTCCACGTCCGGCCTATCGACCACGTGTTCTGCATGGGGACTACAGGAACTCGAAGGTTCCACGGAATGCTTATCTTGGAGCAGGCTTCCCGCTTAGATGCTTTCAGCGGTTATCCCTTCCGAACGTAGCCAACCGGCCGTGCCGCTGGCGCGACAACCGGCATACCAGAGGTT
>ERZ857521.3209-NODE-3209-length-13791-cov-4.623762_pt1 | contig 13791 bp, 12 predicted proteins | sample MGYA00519701_ERZ857521 | MGnify/ENA primary metagenome ERZ857521 (study PRJEB31778, sample SAMEA3449346) | human gut metagenome | biome: human gut; feature: human-associated habitat; material: faeces | place: United Kingdom | collected 2010/2012 ...
CCGGCATCTTGCTCCCAAAGCAAGCGCGCTACCAACTGCGCTACACCCGGTTATGGAATTGTTTTATCTGTGGTCTTTCATGTGGTCTTGGTCGTTTTTTGACCAGTGGCTTTGCAGAAATGGTTCCCGCTTCTGGTAGTGTCCCAGCGGGTTGTGGGGTTGGGCTTTTTCCCTCATGGATGGGCAAGGTATGCTCCCCAAAAACGAGGTAGAAGGGCGCACGGAGAAAGTTCCGCATTCCTCCGTGCGTCCCTTTTATTTTACCGAGTTTTGCGCGTAAGTCAAGTCCGATCTTTCATCTCCTGCCGGCAGAGCTTGATCCCGGCAATGCCAACAGCAAACACAAACCAGAAAATGCACATAACTCTGGGATAGTTCCAAAGATAATCCGCAAGGCCGCACACCATCGCACCGCACATAGCGGCACAGGCCCCACAGGTAATGGTTCGGGCTGCGGAGGGCCTGCAGTGACGGACAGTATGGGCAGTCTTTTTAATATTCCACAACATGGCGCTCACGAAGCCTACAATCCCCAATAATCCGGCCTCGATCCAAACCTCCAGGAAGAAGTTATGAGCATGCACAAAAGGCGCCTGGGCATGGTAAAGATTGAAGTCCGAAATATACGCTTGCGTAGCAGCTGTTCCCAGTCCCGCGCCGGAGATAGGAGACTTTCGGATAACTTCAATAGCCGCTTCATACAGCGGGATCCGGCTGGCTGTGGAGCTGTCCGATGTATTGGTAATCGTCAGGATCCGGTGCCAGATCGTATCCGGCAGGAACGGGACACAGAGAATGCTCAGCACCACAAAAGCCGGAATCAGCTTGGGTTTCCACAAAAACACCATGACCACCATGGCGCAGGCCATGCCCACCCAGCTGGCCCGGGAATACGTCATGCCCAGCGCTACGATTCCCACCGCAAACACACCGCAGGCCACCAGCCGGGAGAACGGACGCCGGGAGCACAGAATCAGTGCCAGCACCAGCGGCAGCAGCAGGATCAGGACTTCTGCAAAGGTATTGGGATTATCAAAGAAGGACTCCACGCGGCCGGGCATTCCCTCATTAACCGTCAGATCCACATAGGACTCGTTGACCTCCACACCCTGGATCCGCTGATAGACGCCGTACAAGGAGGACACCAGTACGCAGAAACCTCCACCGGCTACCAGCCGTTTGAGATCCTCCGTGCACCGCACGGCACTGACCGTCACCAGCACACACAAGGCAGCGGAGATGTGATACACCAAAAACCGCAGGGATAGTGACGGCGCATAGGAAAACGCCACTGCCAGGAACATGGAGCCAAAGAGCACCAGGGGATAAAAACCGATGGACCGCACATCCAGCCGGAATGACCGGGTGTGCATAGCACCGGCGTGGAAGAGCACCAGTAAAAACGCAAACGCCATCAATGTATAGGCGTTATTCCAGCGTGAAAACGGGATCACCCAGAGCAGCATGATGAGCCACGACTGTGCGATGGCTGTTTCATCCCCCATGGCAAAGGCCAGCCGGGAAAAGAAACTGTCCGCAAAAGTCAGCTGCAGTGCGCTGTACAGCCGGTGCAACAGCCAGGCAGGGAAATTGATGATGCCGCTCAAAAGCCGGCACAGGAAACTGTCCTCCCAGGCCCGGGCCACCACGCCCTCCCGGCACAGCACCCGCAGCAGGGCGCTGGTATCGATCTGGCGGTTGCACCAGCTCCCCGCAGCAGCCAGACAGCGGTGCAGCGTACTGTCATAATAGACTCCACAGAGCACCGCCCACAGGTGATAGATATAACTCTCGCGCAGTAACATGCTAAAATAGCTCCTCTTTCAGATTCGGTTCTTCAGGCGGTATATCTGTGCCAGCAGAAAGAAATGCTTTTTTCTCACCAGATCCGCCACCAACCGCTTGTTGGAGTTGAGACCCTCGGGCTTCAGCGTAGCAATGGCCCTGGCCATATCCGGCTCGGCGCACAGCGCTTCCACCGCCTTTTGCCGCTCCCGGAGTGTCTTGGGATTTCCCTTTGCAAATTCGTTTCCAACGGCAATCAGCAGCCCCGCCCAGTTGGTGTTCTCCCGCCACTGGGGACACTCCGACTCCAACTGATACCGTGCAGCCAACTCCTCCTTGCGCTCCATATAACGGCAAAACACCTTCCGGAAATCCTTCATATATTTGTGGGTGGCAGAGGCGGGATTGAAGAGATAGCGGTACAACGGCTGATCCGTTACCGCCAGTCGCCTGGCATTGCAGAAATACTCCATCAAGAACAGCTCGTCCTCCAGATAGGCGCCCTCGAAGGTGATACCAACTTTCCGGATGATCTCCGTAGAATACAAAAAGCGCCAGATGAATCCGTTGAACACCGGCTGGCGGAGCCGCTCACCAAGCAGCGGCAGTACGATCCCCTTGCGGATGCCCTGCTCATCATAAACAGCCGGGGGAAGCAGCAGCTCCGCCTCCTCCCTGCCGTCCGGCCACAGATTCCAGTGGGCGCACCCGGCAGAATCCGCTCCTGCCCGCTCCCGCAGGTTCCACAGCGTCTCCAGACACTGGGGCTCGTAGCGGTCATCCACATCCAAAAAAGCGATATACGGGCTCCGGGCCTCAGCAAGGCCCAGATTCCGCGCCTTGCTGACGCCCTCGTTTTTCTCTTTGTGGAAGACCCGGATCCGGTCATCCCCGGCAGCGCACGCATCGCAGATAGCCGGGGAGCCATCCGTACAGCCGTCGTCCACGAGCAGCATCTCCCAATCGGAAAACGTCTGATGGAGCACGCTCTCCACGCATGCTTTGAGGTATTTCTCCGCCTGATAGACGGGAACAATCACAGAGATCTCAGGCACACGATCACTCCTTCGCACCTGCCGGTCTGGTTGATATTATTATGGCTGTAACAGAGGTATTGTACCGCACTTTACCGGGAAGGTCAACCTGCGCTGGAACCATCCGGCCCTGCTGCTCATCCATGTCCGCGCAGCTCGTTCCAGATATCCCACAGCAGGCTGCCGGGGTGATGCTGCCTGCGCTCCATGGCGGCCAGGGCCTCCCTAGCCTCCTGGTAGTCCTGCTTGGCAGCCGCCCGGTACCACTTTGCCGCTTCCTCCCGATCCCGGGCCACGCCCTTTCCGTGCTCCAAACACCAGCCAAGACTGAACTGCGCCCGGGGATAGCCCTGTTCCGCTGCCCGGCGGTACCACCGCACCGCCTCTTCCCAACTCTGCTCTACGCCTTGACCGGCCTCATAGAGGCAGCCCAGGTTACACGCGGCGATGCGATCCCCCCGTTCCGCGGCCGCCCGGTACAGCTCCGCCGCCCGAACGGGATCCCGCTCCACGCCCTCGCCGTATTCATAGCACACGCCCAGGTTGCACATGGCGTGAAAGGAGCCGGCATCCACGGCCTTTTGATACCACATGGCAGCAGCAGCCGGATCCTTTTCCACACCGCTTCCCTGCCGGTACAGGACACCCAGGCAAAACATCCCCCGGGCCTCTCCCTGCTCTGCAGCCCGGCGGTACCAGGCTGCTGCGGCGGTGGAGTCCTGCTCGACACCCTTGCCGTACTCATAACACCAGGCCAGATTGCACTGGGCGCTGGCCAACCCCTGTTCCGCGGCGGCACGATACCACTTCACCGCCTCCTCCCAGTTCTGCTCCACGCCCTCGCCGCTTTCATAGCAGTACCCCAGGCAGCACTGGGCGTCCTCGTCTCCCTGTTCCGCCGCCGCGCGATACCAGGCAGCTGCCTCCCGGAGATCCACAGGTACACCCTTGCCCCGCTGGTAGCAGAGGCCCAGGCAAAGCTGCCCCCGGGGATAGTCCTGCTTTGCGGCGGCACGATACCATTTCACCGCCTGGGCAAAGTCCTGCGTCACGCCTTTTCCATACTCGTAGCACCAGGCCAGGTTGCACTGGGCCCGGGGATAATCCTGCTCCGCCGCAGCCCGGTACCACTTGACGGCTTCGTGCCAGTTCTGTTCCACACCCTGACCCGTCTCACAGCAATATCCCAGGCAGCACTGGCCGGCGGGGCTGCCCAGCTGGGCGGCACTGCGATACCAAAAGACCGCCCGGGTCACATTCTGGGCAACGCCGGTGCCAAATTCCAGGCAGCGCCCCAACTCCGTCTGCGCCGCAGGATAGCCCAGCCACGCCGCAGAGCGATACCACTTCACTGCCTCCTGGAGGTTCTGCTCCGTACCGCTTCCCTGTCGGTAGGCGTCCCCCAGCAAAAACTGCGCCCGGGGAAAGCCCTGCCGCGCCCCCTTGAGGAAGCATTCCAGGGCCTTGGCGGGATCCACCGGCACGCCTACGCCGTTTGCATAGCAGTACCCCAGGTTTGTAAGGGCCGGGAGATAGTCCCGGGCCGCCGCCTGGGCATAGAGCACCACTGCGTGGGTAGGATTTGCCGCCACGCCCACACCGGTCTCCAGGCACCAGCCCAGATTGGTCAGGCCGGACAAGCTGCCCATAGCTGCCGCCCGCTGGTAGCAGGCCAGGGCGTCCGGATCCCGGCCGCTGTCCACCGCCTGGTTTCCCAGCTGCACCCAGTCGCCGCCGGAGAGCATCTCCTCCTCCACCGGCACAAAGAAGGTACCGCCGCAGCGGGGGCAGGTATCCGGCTCCTCTTCCGCTATGTACCCGCACTCAGGATTTTCACAACGATAATAGTCCATAGTTGCCTTTCTCTCAGGGATTGGGCTCCTCCCCGCCCGGACACCAGGCGGTGCCGTCGTAAAACTCCAGGAAGGAGTGGCTCTGTCCTCTGTATTTGAATCCCGGGAAGGTGTCCAGCTGGACGCCGTGGATAGCCCGGAACATGCTCTTTTCCACGTTGGGGTTGGTCTTGCGCAGCTCCCGCAGCAGCATCTTCATCTCCTGGCGCTTGCTCTCCCCGATTCCGTCGCCGGAGGCATCCCGGGCCTCGGTAAAGCGGCAGGCACACTGGAGGAAACGCAGGTCATTATAGTTCTTCCAGGCGATGATGGCATCCTCATGGACGCAGTAGAGGGGGCGGATGAGCTCCATGCCCGGGAAATTTTTGCTGTGGAGCTTGGGGGGCATGGTCTGCAGCTGTGCGCCGTAGAAGAGCCCCAGAAGCGTCGTCTCGATGACGTCGGAGAAATGATGGCCCAGAGCGATCTTGGTACACCCCAGCTCCCGGGCCTTGCTGTACAAAAAGCCCCGGCGCATCCGGGCGCAGAGATAACAGGGATTCTTCTCCACCTTGACCGTAACGTCAAAGATATCGCTTTCAAACACCGTGATGGGGATTCCCAGCCGGGCAGCGTTCTCTTCGATCAGAGCCCGGTTGGCGGCGTTATAACCTGGATCCATCACCAGAAACTCCAGGTGAAAGGGCCGGTCCGTGTGCTTTTGGAGTTCCTGCATCAGCTTTGCCAGCACCATGGAATCCTTTCCGCCGGAGATACACACGGCAATGCGGTCTCCCGGGGAGACCAGCTCGTACCGCTTCACAGCGGCGATAAAGGGGTTCCACAAGCTCTTGCGATACGTCTTGATGAGGCTTCGCTCTGCGATCTCCTGGGGGGTAAGTTCTCTTGACATAGATCCTCCGTGGTAAGGTTTTCGGCGCTCTCTTACAGCCAGATGGCACCCAGTTTCAAAATGGAGGCGAACATCCGGCGGGGCCACGACCGTTTCTCCCACTCCTCCAGCGTATATAGCGTGCTGACCGCCGCCGTCTGATCCAGATCCTCCAGCAGCTCCTCCACCACAGGCGAGTGGTAGAGCAGCACGCCGCACTCGTAGTGGAGCTGGAAGGTGCGGTAGTCCATGTTGGTGCTGCCCACCAGGGCCACCTCCCGGTCCACCATAACGCTCTTGGCGTGGAGGAAGCCCGGGGTATACTTGTAGATTTTCACACCGTGGCGCAGCAGTTCGCCCCAGTAGGTCTCCGCCACCATATAGGTAAATTTGTGGTCCGGAATGGCAGGGATCATCAGCCGCACATCCACGCCGGCGTCGGCGGCGATGCACAGGGACTTCTGCATGGACTCCTCCACCGCGTAATAGGGGGTGGTCAGCGTCAGCATCCGCTTGGCGGAGGCGATGAGCTGCAGATACGTCTCCTCGATGGGGTTGTCCGGGTTGTTCAGGGGCCCATCCGTAAAGGGCTGGCACCACCCGGCCCCCTGGGCCTGATGGCGGGGACGGTAGTAGTCGTCCTCATTGGGCATGGTACGTCCCATCATCTTCCACATCTGCATAAACTGGGTGGCAAAGCCCCAGGCCCCCTCCCCCTCGATGCGCACGGCGCTGTCCTTCCAGTGCCCAAAACGCACGATGAGGTTGGCATATTCGTCGGCGATGTTGATGCCGCCGGTATAGGCATAGTATCCGTCGATGACGGCGATCTTCCGGTGATCCCGGTAGTTGAAATAGATGCGGTTGACATAGCGGTGGACGGGGTTGAACACCGCCACCTCGATGCCGGCATCCTGCATGGCCTGGAGCATCTCGTCGGACAGCCGGGTGATGTTTCCGAAGTCATCGAAGATGATGCGTACCTCCACGCCGTGGGCTGCCCGCTCCTTCAAAACGGAGAAGATCCGGTTCCAGATCTGCCCCTCTGCCAGGATATAGTATTCTAAGAAGATATAGACCTCCGCCTCCCGCATCCGGTCGATGAGGTCGTCAAAAAAAGCGGTGCCGTCGGGGAAATACTTGGCATCCGTATTGCGGTAGAGCAAAAAGCCCCGCTTTTGCAGATAGGCAGCCAACCGCCCCCATTCCGGAGACTGACGCCGCAGGCGGGCCAGATTGGCCTCGCTCTCCATACGGGTACTCTCCCGCTCCCGGATGGGCGGGACTTTCCGCATACTCAGGCTTTTGGCCTGATGCGTCCCGCCCCAAAGGCAAAAGAGGATCATGCCCGATACCGGCAGTGCCAGCAGCAGGCACATCCACGCCAGCTTGTAGGAGGGACTCCCCGGACGCTGGTAAACACGGATGGCGAATATGGCGCCCATGATCTCCAGCGCCGCATATACCACATAGGTTTTCTCCCGCAAAAAGCGGGTCAGCAGCAGCGTAATGGCGATCTGGGCAATGACCGTCAGCGCGCACATGGACAAGCTGGTCACTGCGGAAATCCGCCGCTCTGTCCGTTCCTCCGTCTGTAAGATCCGGCTCATTGGGGGGATATCTCCTTTCCTCTGAACAACTGTTTATCGTGTTATTATACCCAAAAGAGCGCTTCTCCGCAACCATATTTGTGTAAACAAAAGCAGTCCCGCCCGGAAGGCGGGACTGCCTGCTCAGCGGCTTTGCCGCAGCAGCTCCTGCTTGATATCCCAGAGTTTCTGAGAGAGATCCACATAGTAATTATGGGGATTTTCAAAGCGCTTGACCTCGTCCCAGAGGGTGTCCACCTGTTCCTTGCAGTAAGCCTGGATCTGCTGGAGCGTGGGCTCCTGATACACCAGCTTGCCCCCCAGGAACACCGGCACCTGCAACGGGCGGGCTTCAAAATCCGTCAGGGTCTTGCGCTTCCAGGTGGAGCGGGGATCAAACAGCTCCAGAGGCTGCTTGTCATCCACCTGCTCGTCCCACACCGTCAGATAGTCCGCCTCCGCCTTGCCGGTGGCGCGGTCATACAAACGATACACCTTTTTGAAGTGGGGCGTGGTGATCTTGTTGACATTCTCGCTGACCTTGATCTTGGGAATGATATTGCCCTGATCGTCTTCAATGGCAGCCAGCTTGTAAACGCCGCCGAACACCGGCTCACTGCGGGCGGTGATCATCCGCTCACCCACGCCGAACATGTCGATCTGGGCACCCTGACGCAGCAGATCCTGAATGATGTACTCGTCCAGGGAGTTGGACGCGGAGATCTGGCACTCCGTCCAGCCCGCAGCGTCCAGCATTTTCCGGGCCTCCCGGGTCAGGTACGCCATGTCGCCGGAGTCCAGCCGGATACCGCACTTTGTGATCCCCTTGGGCCGCAGGACTTCGTTGAAAGCCCGAATGGCGTTGGGTACACCGGACTTGAGCACATTGTAGGTATCCACCAACAGCTTTGCGTTGGTGGGATAGATCTCGCAGTATTTCTTGAATGCCTCGTACTCCGAATCAAACATCTGCACCCAGGAGTGGGCCATGGTGCCGCCGGCAGGCACGCCGTAGAGCTGATCGGAAATGGTGCAGGCTGTACCCTTGCAGCCGCCGATGTAGGCCGCCCGGGCGCCGGAGATGGCACCGTCAGCGCCTTGGGCCCGGCGGGAGCCGAACTCCAGCACCGTCCGTCCCTGGGCCGCCCGGACGATCCGGTTGGCCTTGGTGGCAATAAGGCTCTGATGGTTTACCGTCAGCAGCGTAAAGGTCTCAATCAGCTGGGCCTGGATGGCCGGAGCCCGCACCGTCACCACCGGCTCCCGGGGAAAAATGGGAGTACCCTCCGGAATGGCATAGAGATCTCCGGTAAAGCGGAAGTCCGCCAGGAACTGGAGGAACTCCTCAGAAAAAAGCTGCTTGCCCCGAAGGAATTCGATATCCTCAGCGCTGAAGTGCAGGTTCTGGATATAGTCGATCAACTGGGACAATCCCGCGCAGACGGCGAAGCCGCCCTTGTCGGGCACATCCCGGAAAAACACATCAAAATAGGTAATACGATCCTGATATCCCGCCTGAAAATAACCATTTCCCATGGTCAGCTCATAAAAATCGCAGAGCATGGTCATGTTCAGTTTCTCTTCTGTTTTCATCTCACACCTCAAAAGAAAAGTAAAGTCGGCTGTTACTTCCTCGATTATAAGCGCCGCCGCCGGGAAAAGCAATCGTTTTCTAAAATATTCGTGAAAGAATTATCAAATTTCATTGACTTCCTGCCTCCATCCCCCTATAGTAAAGGGTGCCGGCAGGCCCCTGAACGGCCTGCAAACCCTAATATCCGCACAGAGCGGACGGAGGTTCTTATGGACGTAATCTTAGGTATTGATATCGGCGGATCCACCACCAAGATCGTGGGGCTCCGGACGGACGGCAGCGTCATTTCCATGCTGCGGGTCCGGGCGGAGGATCAGGTGACCAGCCTGTATGGGGCCCTGGGCAATTATCTGACCAGCAACGGCCTCTCTTTGGAAAATATCCGCCGGGTGGTACTCACCGGTGTGGGTGCCTCCTTTGTGGATGGGAATATCTATGGGCTGCCCACCTGTAAGGTGGATGAGTTCCGGGCCAGCGGTACCGGGGCTCTGGCTCTTTCCGGGCAGGAATCCGCTGTGGTGGTGACCATGGGCACCGGCACAGCCTTTTTGTGGGCGGAGCGCTCCGGTGCTGTCCGCCACCTGTGCGGCAGCGGCATCGGCGGCGGCACCCTGGGCGGACTGTGCCACAAGCTGGTAGGGATGGAGCGCTTCGGCCAGATCAAGAAACTGGCCTCCTGCGGAGATCTCAACCAGGTGGATCTCACCATCCGGGACATCTCCAAAACCGTGGCTCCCACCCTGGATCCCAACATGACTGCCGCAAACTTCGGCAACCTGGCGGAGGATGCCTCCCCCGCTGATCTGGCCGCCGGAGCGGTGAATCTGGTGCTCCAGGCCATCGGCACCATGACGGTGCTGGCCTGCCAGGGCTGCGGTGCCTCCACGGTAGTCCTCACCGGCTCCATGACCACCCTGGATCAGGTGGGCCCCAACTTCCGCTTTTTCGAGGAGCTCTACGGCATTCACTATATCATTCCGGAAAACGCCACCTTCGCCACTGCCATCGGCGCAGGTCTTTGCAGTCTCCAGGAAAAAGCCGTTAAATAATCTCGACCTATGACAAAATCCCCGGTGGGAATTCCCGCCGGGGATTTGTTCTTTGCCAATGGGATTTAAGGAACCGGGATTACTCCTCGTCCTTGTCCTCCGCCTCATCCTCTTCCAGGCCGGTGAGATCGAACTCCAGCTTCTCGCCGCAGTTGGGGCAGATGACCTCGCCGTCATCCAGCACGGACTCATCAAAATAGATGGTCTCCTCGCAGGTGGGGCAGGTGGTGGCGTAGCAGTCCTCGTCCTCGTCCAGATCGTCGTACTCGTACTCGTCGTCGAAGTCCTCATCCTCGTCATCCTCGCCGAAGACAACGTCCTCCACGTCCTCCAGATCATCGCTGACAGCGTCCAGGCCATCGGCCAGCTCCTGCTGGCTGTCCTTCATGTCCTCGATCTCCAGGGCCATGTCGTCCAGGATGTCGATGATGGCAGAGAGGAGCTTCCCCTCCTTCTTGCCGGTGTCCAGCTCCATACCTTCAGCCAGGCCTTTCAGATAGGCGACCTTCTCAGTAATTTCCATGATAATGGCTCCTTTCCTTTCAAAAAAGTAGCATGTTTCAGATATTCCAAAGGGGGGACTGTTGTCCCCCCTTCTTGGCAGTTACTCCTTGCAGCGGCCCAGATACTCACCGGTACGGGTGTCGATCTGGATCTTCTCGCCCTCGTTGATGAACAGAGGCACCTTGATGACAGCGCCGGTCTCCAAGGTCGCGGCCTTGGTGACGTTGGTAGCGGTATCACCCTTGACGCCGGGCTCGGTCTCGGTGACCACCAGATCCACGAAGTTGGGCACTTCCACAGAGAACACGCTGCCCTTGTAGCTGAGCAGAGAGCACATGGTGTTCTCCTTGACAAACTGGAAGGCATCGCCCAGAACTTCCTTGTTCAGGGGAACCATATCAAAGGTCTCAGGATCCATGAAGTAGTACAGGTCGCCGTCGTTGTAGCTGTACTCAGCGTTCTTGCGCTCCACAGCCACCTGCTCGAACTTGGCGCTGGGGTTGAAAGCCTCCTCACGGACGGCACCAGTAATGACGTTCTTATACTTGGTACGCACAAAAGCGGCGCCCTTGCCGGGCTTGACGTGCTGGAAGTCCACCACCAGCATGGGCTTTCCTTCCATCTCAAAAATCATTCCCTTGCGAAAATCGCCGGCAGTAATGGTAGGCATAGTTTTCCTCCTCACAAATCTACGAGAAAACGACCTGCGGGAGGGCATTTTCTCAATATTTCCTTCTCACGAAATTTACCTAGGATATTTTATCCTATGTTGTCCATGAATGCAAGTATTTTTCGGTCTTCCACCGCTTTTTTTCACCCAATTTTCGCCAAGCGGCGGCGGCAGGCGACCTTAAAGGGGGCCTGTAGGGCGTGGAGCACCTTCTGCCAGGCCGTCACTGCCCCGCCGGCAGGCTCCACCATCAGGGCCAAAACCCCGGCTCGATGGGCTGCCAGGACGTCGGTGAGCAGTTTGTCTCCCAGCATGGCGGTGTGAGCCGGATCCGTTCCTGCCCGGGCCATGGCGGCCTCCAGTCCCCGGGGGCTGGGCTTTCCCGCGTGGCCCTGGTAGCCCACGCCCAGCTGGGCGCAGAATTCCGTCACCCGCCGGCCGGAGCGGTTGTTGGAGACGATCATCAGCCGGATCCCCGCCTCCTGCAAAGACGCGATCCACGTCCGCAGCGCCTCGTCCGGCTGGCGGACGCTCTTGGGAGCCAACGTGAAGTCCAGATCACTGAGCAGCAGCTCCACCCCCTGTCCGGCCAGCCACTGGGGCGTGATATCCTGATAGGATTCAAACAAATGGTTTGGGATCAGAGAAACGGGCATAAGCGGCTCCTTGTCTGCATAGGTTGCTTTTAGTATAACAGGCCAAACATCAATACACAAGGGGGAGATGGCTTGCAGCTTTTCTTGTCTGTCACGGCGGCCCAGACCCAGGAGGCCTCCCGCTATACCCGGGCTCTGGCCCACAGATCCTACCGGATCGGGCCGGAGTCCACGCTGCTGCGCCAGAGCATGCTCTTACAGACCCGGGGCGGGCTGCTGTCTGTCAGCAGCCAGGAATCCCCCCGGGTGGAGAATCCGGAGGCCCTGTGCGCCGCCGTTTTGCGGGAGTGCAGCCGCCGGGGATACAGCGGTGCCGTGCTGGATTTCCAGGTACCCATCCGCAGTGATCTGGAGCGTTTTGCCGGGCAGCTGTCCCGCACCCTCTCCGCCAACCGCAGGGCCCTCTATGTACCGGAATCCTACGCTCCGGCCGCACCGGGTGCCATTGTCCTGATCTCCACCGCCCTCTCCGGCGACAGCCTCCAGGAGCGGCTGCGGGACGCCCTGCAGCAATACTCCGGCCGGGCGGCGCTTCTGGTGGAGCGGGTGCGCATGGACTTTACGCTGCCGGCCCGCACCGGCGAGGGGACTCCCCTCACCGCTCAGGAACTGGAGGCGCTGATGGAGCGGGAATCCCCGTCGGTCTTCTTCTCCCAGGATCTGTGTGCCCGGTATTTTACATACACCCAGGGCGGACAGGGACACTTTGTCCTCTTTGACGACGGGGAGACCATCGCCCACAAGCTGCGCACCGGGACGGCCCTGGGATTTTCGGCGGCGTTTTTGTGCGTCTCCCAGGTGCAGGATCTGCTCCCCTCCCTGTTTCCCCGCAGATCGTAGCCGCAAAGCATGAAAAAAGGCTGTGCCGGATGGGCACAGCCTTTTTCAACGATCAATAATAGCGCTTCTTGTTCTTGCGAGCGGCCTCAGACTTCTTGCGACGCTTGACGCTGGGGCTCTCATAATGCTCTCTCTTACGGACCTCGGCAATCACGCCAGCCTTGGCGCAGCTGCGCTTGAACCGCTTCAGGGCGCTGTCAATGGACTCGCCGTCCTTCACATGGATCTCAGACATCTATATTTCCCTCCCTCCGAGGTATCCGGCTCAATCCAGGATACTTTAAGGGCCATAAAACAATGGCTTTAACAAATGCATTATACAGACCTTACAGAAGGATGTCAAGAGAATTCGGTGAAAATTTGTGCTTTTGGTTTTCCACAATCAGAAAATCCGCAGAGCTATCCCGGTAAAAAGTGAATTTACTGGGGCTTGACGATCAGGTTCACCAGCCGGTTCTTGGCACCCCACAAAATCCTTTTTGATTTTGCGGGGACCCCGCATCAAAGCCAACCGGGCAGGCAAAGCCCGCCCGGTTCAAGGTTTTGCCGCAGGCAAAACGCTTGGACGCGCCACTTGGCGCGACAACGCATTTACTGGGGCTTGACGATCAGGTTCACCAGCCGGTTCTTCACCAGGATGGTCTTGACCACCTTCATGTTTTCCACAGCCTTGGCCACCTTCTCCACCTTCAGCGCGGCCTCCACCACGGCGGCCTCCTCGCTGTCGGTGGGCATGGAGATGGTGCCCTTGAGCTTGCCGTTCACCTGGACAGCCATATCCACCGTGGCAGCCACGGTCTTGCTCTCATCGGCCACGGGCCACTGGGCCTGGCAGCACATCTTGCCGGTCTGGGCCGCAAAGCCCAGGTTCTCCCACAGCTCCTCTGTGATATGGGGGGCAAAGGGATTGAGCAGCAGCAGCAGGTACTTCATATCGCCCCGGGTGCAGCCGTTGGCGGAGAGCTCATTGACCATGGTCATCATGGCGGCAATGGCGGTGTTCATCTTCAGGGAATCGATGTCCTCGGTGACCTTCTTGATGGTCTTGTGGATGATGGCCTCGTTGGCAGGGGTCACCTCATAACTCTCAGCAGCGTTCTCCGCCAGGTTCCACACACGGTCCAGGAACCGCTTGGAGCCCTTGACGGCATCGTTGGACCAGGTAGCGGCCTTCTCAAAGTCGCCGATGAACATGATATAAAGCCGCATGGTGTCGGCGCCGTACTGCTCCACGATGTCGTTGGGGTTCACCACATTGCCCCGGGACTTGGACATCTTCTCGCCGCCCTCACCCAGGATCATGCCGTGGCTGGTGCGCTTGGCATAGGGCTCCTTGGTGGGCACCA
>ERZ857521.3210-NODE-3210-length-13790-cov-10.039097_pt1 | contig 13790 bp, 9 predicted proteins | sample MGYA00519701_ERZ857521 | MGnify/ENA primary metagenome ERZ857521 (study PRJEB31778, sample SAMEA3449346) | human gut metagenome | biome: human gut; feature: human-associated habitat; material: faeces | place: United Kingdom | collected 2010/2012 ...
CTACCCCTAGTCCAATCAGTACCATTACCACTGCAATTAGACTATACTCTAAAATCAGTCTCACCTCCTCTTAAATTCTCAAAATCGAGCTTTCATACTCCTTTTTATGCCCTTCATGCATTAAATTATCATTTAGCCATATCATCATATAAATAAATAAGGCTATTATTAATTTTAGACTTGAAAGCCCTTTCTGTCAAGATTTTACAAGCCTGGTAAGGCCTCAGAAAAAGTACTATCTATTCATAAAAATCATTGCACACAACTTGGATAGTACTCGTTGAAAACCCTCTATATTTGAGAAAATTAAAGACTTTTACACGAGGAGTGCAGTCCTCATTGAGAATGGAACCAAATTTTTTCTCCACTACACGATAAGCGGCTTTCACTTCATCATAATCAGAGATTTCCGGAGGCACAGTAAGACCTCTAAGTTTCATCTTTTGCTTAATCATGTAGGCGCCGTATTTTTGTTCTTTCATCAAATAGTCTAATACTTGTTCAGACAGGCGCTCATCATTGATATAATCATAGTCTCTAAGGCGTTCGAGGACCCGCTCAATGATTGGGTCCTCGATTTGTTTACGTCTCATTTTTTGTGTCAGTTCATAGGAACTTAGAAATCGTTGAGCTAGGAAGCGATACGCTTGATCCATAGCAACTTGCATCGTTTCTTCACTCATGATTATACTTCTTCAGTTACTTCTTCACCGATTATATCGATTTCTTCAGTGCCAACCGCTAATGTATCGCGAATAATACGATCAATCTCATCAGCGATTTGTGGATTATCGAGCAAGTATTGTTTAGCCGCCTCTTTACCTTGGCCCATACGTTCCCCATTATAGGAATACCATGCACCAGATTTATTGATGATTTCCATATTTGTGCCAATATCAATGAGAGTACCAGCTTTGGAGATACCTTCGCCATACATCAAATCAAACTCAGCAGTTTTGAATGGAGGTGCTACTTTGTTTTTAACAACTTTAACTTTAGTGCGGGCACCAACATTTTCATTATTGGCTTTAATGAGCTCACCTTTACGAACATCAAGTCGTACAGAGGAATAGAATTTCAATGCACGACCACCTGTTGTAGTTTCAGGATTACCAAACATTACGCCTACTTTTTCACGCAATTGGTTGATGAAGATAACAACAGTTTTAGACTTGCTGATGATACCAGTCAATTTACGCAATGCTTTACTCATCAAGCGAGCTTGTAAACCTACGTGAGCATCGCCCATTTCACCTTCGATTTCAGCTTTAGGAACTAAAGCGGCAACGGAGTCAACTACGACGATATCTACAGCGCCACTGCGAACAAGAGCTTCTGTAATTTCAAGAGCTTGCTCACCATTGTCTGGTTGAGAAATCAATAAGTTATTGATATCTACTCCCAAGTTACGAGCATATACTGGATCCATCGCATGCTCCGCATCAATAAATGCCGCAATGCCACCTTGTTTTTGCGCTTCTGCTACAGCATGAAGTGCTACTGTTGTTTTACCAGAGGATTCTGGGCCATAGATTTCAATAACACGACCACGAGGGAAACCACCTACACCAACAGCGATATCGATAGCAAGGGACCCAGAGGAGATAACCTCTACGTTCATGCGATCTGCTGCTTCACCAAGGCGCATAATAGCGCCTTTACCAAAGTCTTTTTCAATTTGTTTTAACGCGTTATCCAACGCTGCTTGTCTGCCATCTACAGCCATTATTTTATTTCCCCTTTTCTGTTATATAAGTATACACATAATATAGTGCTAGCTCTGCTGCACTTTGTCGAATATCTTCGCGATTACCAATTAAATTAGCCTTGTGAGCTACTGTCCCATGAGGTCCAGTTACACCGAACCACACAAGACCAACTGGCTTCTCAGGACTACCGCCGCCAGGACCAGCTATGCCAGTCGTAGAAACGGCATATGTTGTTTGACCAATAGTTCGTGCTCCCTCTGCCATAGCCTTAGCGACTTGCTCACTTACGGCACCATACGTATCGAGCATGTCTTGTGGTACCCCTAGCACACGATGTTTTATGTCGTTGCTATACGAAATAACGCCACCCATGTAGTATTCACTACTACCGCTGACATTAGTCAATAACTTACCAACTAATCCAGAAGTACAAGATTCAGCAGTACTAATCGTGCTCTGCTCTTCAAGTAATACATGACCTAGTGTTTCCTCCATAGAAACAGTCAAGTCACGTCCTACACGAGCTCCTAATCGTTCTCGAATAATAGCATCCCAAGGATTGAGAACCTCATGGGCAGCCTCTAAGGTGTCAGCCTTAGCAGTAATACGAACCTCTATATACCCCTTTTTAATGAGCAAGGCAATGGTTGGATTCGATTGATTCTTAATGAGATCCATCAAGGTATTTTCTAAATCAATTTCACGAATATCGTATACGCCATAGCGATAGGAGGTAACAACACCTTGTGAACCAAATCGATTCATTAAATAAGGCACCACACTATCGTGGAACATCCCCTTCATCTCACCAGGAGGTCCTGGCAAAAGTATGTATGTAGTATCGCCATCTTCCACTACAACACCAGGCGCCACGCCTACCGGATTATGTAGTACCTTTGCACCTTCTGGTAATTGTGCTTCGCGACGGCTCGCATCAGGCACAGTACGTTTTACACGGTCAAAGAATTTTTTAACCTCATCCATAGCCTCTTGATTAAATACAATAGGTCGTCCAATAGAATCGGCTAATACATTACGCGTAATATCTCCTTGCGTTGGTCCTAATCCGCCAGTACTAATAACGATGTCCGCTCTAGTACTAGCTAATTGAAAGACCTCTGCCATGCGCTTAGGATTATCCCCCACTACAGATTGATGAGCAATAGTATAGCCTAATTTATTTAATTCTTGTGCTAGCCAAGATACATTTGTATTCACCGTATCGCCTAGCAATAATTCTGAACCTGTAGAAATAAGTTCTACAATCATCAGATCACCTCCACACTCGAATATATCGAAGTGTATTATTCTACAACAGTAGCGACAACGTCGTACGCAAAACCTTGTTCTACTTGTACCTTGAGAATGTCACCAGGTTGAACATCTTCACCGCAGTCCTCAATGTACATATTACCGTCTACATCAGGAGCTTGAGATTTCAAACGACCTTTTGCAAGCAATGTATTATTATCGCCTTCTTCAATTTCTTCGACCATCGCATAATCAATGGTACCTTCTAAGTCGCGATTATTCTCTTCAGAGATAGCAGCTTGGATGGACATAAGAATATGATAACGTTCGTCTTTAACCTCTTCTGGCACTTGATCTTCACGGGCACCAGCTGGTGTACCTTCCTCTTGAGAGTAGGTAAACACGCCCATATTATCGAATTTGATTTCTTTTACAAAGTCGCAAAGTTCTTCAAATTGTTCATCTGTTTCACCAGGAAAACCAACGATGATAGATGTGCGCAATGTAATATGGGTCGGTGCATTTCTAATCTTCTTAAGTAAACGTTCAATATCATTGCGATCATCACGACGATTCATTTGTTTTAAAATATCGTTATTCACATGTTGCAATGGAATATCTACATATTTACAAAGTTTTGGCTCATTAACGATAATATCTAACAATTCATCGGAGAAGAAAGTTGGATATAAGTATAACATGCGAATCCATTCGATACCTTCTACGGCAGTTAATTCTTTTAACAACGTAGTCAACAATGGTTTACCATCATTTAGATCAATACCGTAACTAGTCGTATCCTGAGCGATAAGAACGACCTCTTTAACACCGGATGCAGCCAATCGTTCTACTTCGGCCTTAATAGACTCAATAGTACGACTGCGGAATGCACCACGCACCTTTGGAATAATACAGAAGGTACAACCATTATTACAGCCTTCAGCAATTTTTACATATGCACTGTACCGAGGCGTTGTTTGAATACGCGGCATACGCTCATCATAAATATTTGTAATATTGTCCATGATACAACTGCGATTGCCATGCTCAATAGCATCAACGGCTACCATAATCTGGTCCCATGCACCTGTACCGATTAAAGCATCAATTTCAGGAATTTCTTGGAATAATTCATCTTGATATTGTTGGCTTAAGCAACCTGCTACAATAAGGCCTTTACATTTACCATCCTCTTTATATTGAGCCACCTCAAGAATAGTATTAATAGACTCGGCTTTTGCTTTCTCAATAAAGGTACAGGTATTTACAACGATAAGATCTGCTTCGCTTAGGTCCTCTGTAATCGTATAGCCATTATCTTTCAATAAGCCTAACATTACCTCTGTATCTACTAAGTTTTTAGCACAACCTAGGCTAACATACCCTAATTTCTTACCCATTCTATATCCTTTCATAACTAGTTTATTTCTCAATTTACTTCCTGTAATAGGATTTATATAACTGAGTTACTCCTTCCGGAAACGCACTTGGCTAACCCAGTGATTTAACAATAACTTTTTGCCATCTATAGTGTAACCACCATTAACAGGCCATAAAATTAACTCGTGCCCCAATGAGTCTTTTGGCTCATCCATTTCTGGATTCGTAAACATATAGGTGAAATTATTTTCAACCATATATTTTGCAGTCTTTATAGATAACAACCAATTAATAAATTCAACGCTATCTGCTTTATGTTTTGAATTTTTTAATACAGCAGCGCCAGTTACATAATAAGATGTTCCATCTGTTGGGTATATAACCTTAATCGGATATCCATGACGAGTATATTGGGCCGCATCAGACAAATTACCAATGCCGATATTAGACTCTCCTAACGCAGTTAAGCGAACTGGAGTAGACAAGAACTTGGCATGTTGTATTATATGTGGCTTTAAGCTATATAAATAGTTCAGTGCCTCAGGCTCGCCTCTATATTCCACCATGTTATATAACAAATTAGCTGCATTTTGAGATGCTACAAAATCGGTCATCACAATAGACCAATCACCTTGTTTTCCCAATGTATCCCAAGTAGTAATATATTTACCTATCCCATTGTAGAAGGTGTCATTTTGAACAAATACAATAGGATCATACCAAAGACCTACCCAATACCCATTTATATCTTTTAGATTATCACGTACTTCGTCAATTCTTTCATTAACGATAGGTGCATATTTCCCTGCATTTGCCCCCACAACGAGATTATCTTCAGAGGTAAGTACCAGATCACCAGATGTATCAGCTACATTTGAAGCCGACCGTTGAGCCATTTGCTCTTCTGTAAGAGGCATAACTGTAACTTTTACATTTTTCTCCTCTTCATATCGATCGGCAAGCAATGTAGTTATATTGTTCGGCAAGTCTGTATAAACTGTAATTTCACCACGAACAGGTTCTTTTGCATGTTCTAACTGTTCTTGATGGTAAAAGTTTACGCCATAGGTTAACATTCCTATAACAAATAGGGCTAAAACGCCCGGAGCAATCCACCGTTTCATATATGCCTCCTATAAGACATAAAGTATTCCCAAACCAGAATAGACAAAGCTATTCTCCATTATTAACGACTACCACGTCCTCGATTACTATTAGATGGACGACTTTTGGTCATGCCATTACGAGAAGGTCTACCCTTACTACTTTTCTCACTAGACTGACATCCATTGCGACGATCATTATTCTTCCCACTATTACGAGAACCACTAGATTGACTAGTACGATTAGTCCGACCAATTGGGCGTGGTGGAATCAAAGATTCAGGTCCAAACCCTATCAAGTCACGTCGATTAGCTTCAATGAGCGCCTCTTTTACAAGGTCATAATTTTCAATATTTTTATATTGCATTAAAGCCCGCTGCTTAGCTTTATCTCTACCTTTTTTTGCAACATATACAGGTTTTCCATCCAGTGGGTTAATGCCCGTATAGTACATACATGTCGATAAGCTTCCCGGCGTAGGAATAAAGTCTTGCACTTGTTCTGGATACATATGTTGATCACGTAAGAACTCAGCTAATTCAATAGCATCTTCCAAGGCACAACCTGGATGAGAGCTCATAAAATATGGTACTAAATATTGCTTCTTACCAAGCTTTTTATTGGCCTCTTCAAACCAAGATTTGAAGGTGAGGAACTCTTCCTTACCAGCTTTACCCATCATATTGGTAACGCGTTTAGAAACATGTTCTGGCGCTACTTTTAGTTGTCCACTTACATGAAATTCACAAAGCTCGCGGACAAAATCTTTATTGTTATCCGCTAGAACATAGTCATAACGCAAGCCAGAACGAACAAATACCTTTTTTACGCCTTTTAGCTTACGTAATTTACGGAGTAATGCAATATAGTCATCATGGTTTGTATTTAGATTTTCACAAGGCTCTGGAGCCGCACAAGTACGACCTTTACAAGCACCATATACAGCTTGTTTGTCACAAGCTAAATGACGGAAGTTCGCCGTAGGGCCCCCAACATCATGAATATATCCTTTAAAGTTATCCATATTAATCATAGTTTGAGCTTCATCAAGTAAAGACTCATGACTACGATTTTGGATGATACGACCTTGATGATTTGTTATTGCACAGAATGAACAGCTACCAAAGCATCCTCGTTGACTTACAAGGCTAAACTGTACTTCGCTTAATGCTGGTACGCCACCCTTATCATCATATTTAGGATGCCACTTGCGAGTATACGGCAAGTTATATACGCCATCCATTTCCTCCTGCGTAAGTGGCAATGCAGGTGTGTTTTGAACAAGATATCTATCGCCATGTTTTTGTACTACTATACGACCATAGAATGGATCTTGTTCATCATACTGCATACGGAATGCATCAGCAAAAGCCATCTTATCCGCTTTAATTTCCTCAAAAGATGGACACTCAACATAGTCTATAGTAGGGATTTCCTTGGCCATATAACAAATACCACGAATAGATGGCAAGGACTCTTTAAATCTACCTTGATCTAACGCATCAGCTAATTCTACAATTTGAAGTTCACCCATACCATAAATGAGTACATCCGCTTTTGAATCAACTAAAATAGAACGACGCACAGTATCTGACCAATAATCATAATGACCAAATCGGCGTAAGGACGCCTCTATGCCACCGATAATAAGAGGCACATCACTGTAAGCCTCTTTCATACGATTCGCATATACCAAGGTAGCTCGATCTGGGCGATGGCCCGCTTCACCACCTGGAGAATAGTCATCTTGTCGACGAATTTTCTTTGCCGCCGTAAATTTATTAAGCATTGAGTCTAGATTCCCTGCCGTAACAAGGGATGCTAGACGCGGTTTACCAAGTTTTTTGAAAGCCTCTACATCATTCCAATCTGGTTGATCTATAATGCCTACACGATAGCCTTTGGATTCTAGGTATCTGCCGATAACTGCAGGTGCAAAGGACGGATGGTCCACATAGGCGTCCCCACTGATGAGAACGAAATCTAATTCGGCCCAACCTCGTTCCTTCATATCCGAAGGTTCTGTTACTAAAAATCTATCCATTGATTGTGTAAATGCCTTTCTATCATTCCTAATCAACTATTAGAAAAGGAATAACCACAGTAAAAATAATGCCATACAGAATAAAATAATACCTAAAACAATACGTTCCTGAACGATAGAACGTTGGCGTTTTCGTTGTCGCGTTTCTAAAGACATACGCTTTTTGGATGTTTGGTATTCAACGAATTCACTTTGCACCAAATTTGGCGCCGCTTGTGCCTTCTGACGCGTCACAGAACGCAAGGAAAACGTATCTATATCACCTACTTGACTTTGGTAGGCTTTTACCAAGCGATCCCCATCAAGATCTAAATAATTACCGTAATTACGAATAAAGCCTTTTACGTAGACCTGACCAGGAATGATGTCATACTTACCATCTTCGATAGCTTCCAAATAGGTTGTTTTAATGTGCAGTACTTGCTCCACATCTTTAAAGGTTAAATTACGTCTTACTCGTTCACGTCGTAATTCTTCGCCTAATTCAGCCATTTTCGTTCCTCTCTTAATCTACATAATACTCATATCGTAATCATTTAATTATTGCTCATCATTGGAGTCTGCGAAATATCGCGCCTTAGCTTGTTCAGGGCTCATCAAAATTTCTCGAGCCTTACTACCCATACTAGGACCAACAATTTTAAGATCTTCCATCGTATCAACAAGGCGAGCCGCACGAGTATACCCAATGCGGAATCGACGCTGTAACATAGACACAGAAGCTTGACCAGATTCCATAACGAGATTAACAGCACGTTCTAATAATTCATCGCGGTAGATATCATTTTCTTCAGATGATTCTTTTTCGGTTTCCTTTTCAGCCTCTTGTGTAACAGTATCGTCATATTCTGGTTCACGTTGAGCTTTTACAAATTCCACAAGATGTTCTACCTCATCATCAGAGATAAACGCACCTTGTACACGAATTGGTTTATTAGCACCAATTGGAGCAAATAACATATCCCCTTTACCAAGCAATTTCTCAGCACCCGCCATATCGAGAATAGTACGGGAGTCAATTTGAGAACCTACTGCAAAGGAAATACGGCTAGGTACATTGGCCTTAATAGAGCCTGTAATAACGTTGACAGAAGGACGTTGTGTGGCAAGTACCATGTGGATACCTGCAGCGCGCGCCATTTGTGCTAAGCGACTAATAGATTCTTCAATATCATCTGGAGCAGTCATCATAAGGTCAGCTAACTCATCGATAATTAATACAATCAAAGGCATAGCCGCCTTAGGGTGCGCTTCGTTATAGCTCTTAATATCGCGTTTGCCAGATGCTGCAAAAGCTTTATAACGAGCCTCCATCTCACGAACAGCCCAACGCAATACAGCGGCTGCTTTTTTCATATCGGTTACAACTGGCGCCATCAAATGAGGAATGCCATTGTAGATAGACAATTCAACCATCTTAGGGTCGATTAATAAAAGCTTAACCTCTTCTGGTTTACGACTAAATAGAATACTTGAAATCAAAGTATTTACACATACAGATTTACCAGAACCAGTAGTACCTGCTACAAGCAAGTGAGGCATCTTCGCAAGGTCAGTAATAACAGGCTTACCTGCAATATCCTTGCCAAGACCAACTGGAATACCCCCACGAGCGTCCTTGAAGTCACTACAATCAAGAACATCACGCAAATGAACGGCCTCTGTCGTCTTATTAGGAACCTCGATACCGATGGCGGATTTACCAGGGATTGGAGCCTCCATCCGAATATGTTGAGCCGCTAAGTTTAAGGCGATATCATCAGTTAAATTGACGATGCGGCTAACCTTTACGCCTGGTGCAGGTTCAATTTCGTAGCGTGTAACAGTTGGACCTTGTGTAGCATTAACGACCTTAGCCGTAATACCAAAGTTACTCAATACATTTTCAAGCATCATTGCATTTTGCGCTACTTCTTCACCATTGCTTTGACTCCCCTTCCCTTTCGCCAAAATATCAAGGCTTGGGAAATGATAAGGTCTATCATAGGTACGATGAATTTGACCATCCTTAGATACTGCTACTTGTGCTGTATCTTCTGTAGTACTAATAGTAGATGGTACTTGTAAACTCATACCAGATATACCGGCACCAGCACTTACAGAACTTGCAGCAGCACCTGTTCCAGGTACAGCAGAAGCAATGGCAGCATGATTGGTTTCCAATGAACCAATCGTTGTATTTTGATATGTAAACTCTGGTTGTTCCTCATGATTATTCTCTACTGATTCAGATTCATCTGTATATCCTTCGTCTGGAGTATATGTATAATCCTCATCTGGAGTATATACATAGTCATCACCTGTAGATCTACTAGCATCAGAGAATTGATCAAAATCATCTGCATCATAAGACTTCGCATCACCAGCATCTTCAGAAATATTCGCCAATTGTTCTGCTGCACGGTTGCGCGCTTCTATTTCAGCTAATTCTTTCCAAGATGTAGGAGCCTTTGGAGCTTCTACAGTCGTTACTGTATCCACCATAGGTTCATTATCTACAACCGCACTCGTTTCAAAGTTATCTCGGTCAGTAGTGATACCTCGTTTTTCAAGTGTATCTAACGCTTGATCTGCAGCATCAGCAAAGCGTGTATCTTTTTCCCTGTTATACGCTTTCCGTTGTTCTGCAGCTTCTTTACGTTGTTCATTCCAATCTTCAAAGACCTCTTTAGCTACAGCGACCTTCTCAGCAGCCACTTCTTTAGCTACATCTAAACCTACTTGTGTTTTATCTGCTGCCTTTTGCAAGCCACTTCGCAAAGATAAACGAGTGATTAGAATACCAAAGGCTAATAATAAGAACACATCTAAAATGATAGCCCCTAGCTCACCTAATAATGTGCGAAGGAATGTAGCGATGGCGCCACCTACAACACCCCCTTGATTGGCCAGTTGTGTTGTGATAAGTTCCTGCCCCTCAGGAACGCGCCACAATGGAACAAGAGCTAGCAAAAATAGGAAGAACAAGGTCATTACAACACCTCGTTTAGTAATGGAAATAAATGTTCCCTTATACAATAATCGCCAGCCTACCCAGAAAACACCAAGACATGGAATAATACCGCCCAAGCCAAAGCCATAACGGAATATACCTGTTAAAATTTGTCCTACAAGACCGAGTTCAAAACCAAAGAACCCAAGCAAGGAAATAACTGCAAAGGCAATTACAATTAAACCTTTAACTTCGCTACGCAAGGAAAAACCTTGAGATTTAGTTTGCTGTTTTGTACTTGTTCGCTTTCGTCGTGTATTTCGTTTTTTGGTGGAAGTTTTTTCTTCTGCCATAAATCTATACAAACCCCTTACTATATAACACTACTGTAAATTAACTTATCATTATATTATAGCATATATCGAAGTATTTAGTTAACTTTTACGACGTTCTTCCCAATCGTGAAGCAACTGTTCTTCTCTACCTCTTTTTATGCCATTGTAGTATGTAGCATCCACAAGAGGTGTTGGTAAATACTGCTGTTTTACATAGCCATTTGGATAGTTATGAGCATATTTATAGGTGTTCCCATGGCCTAGTTTGCTAGCACCACTATAATGACTATCTTTTAAATGATCTGGCACCTGGCCACAATCCTTGTGGCGCACATCAGCAATAGCTGCATCAATCGCCATATAAGCAGAATTACTTTTCGGCGCTAAGGCTACATAGCAAGCCGCCTCAGATAATATAATGCGCGCTTCAGGGAAGCCTACCATATGAGCGGCTTGAGCGGCTGCATTGGCGAGAATCAAAGCTTGAGGATCTGCTAGCCCTACATCTTCAGCAGCACAAATTACGATACGGCGAGCGATAAAGTTTGGGTCTTCGCCAGCTTCAATCATGCGCGCTAGATAATGAACTGTTGCTTGCACATCGGAGCCGCGCATACTTTTAATAAACGCAGAAATCGTATCATAATGGCTATCACCTTTTTTGTCATATGTATAAATACGACGGCCTACAACCTTTTCGAGAACCTCAATAGATATGGTCCCTTCATCAGGCACCATAGCCGCTGCTTGTTCTAAAATATTAAGGGCCATCCGACCATCACCGTTGACGAAGATGCCTACATCTTCAAGAACCTCATCTGTCACCTGTAGATGACGTTTACCAAGGCCCACCTCTTCATCTGTAATAGCACGGCGCAAAATTTGGCCTATAGCCTTTGGTGTAAGCGCTTCTAGAGTAATTAACCTTAGACGAGATAGAAGCGGTCTATTTACCTCAAAAAATGGATTTTCTGTGGTAGCGCCAATGAGGATGATTGTACCATCCTCTACACAAGGTAATAACACATCTTGTTGGCTTTTATTAAAGCGGTGAATTTCATCGAGGAATAAAATGGTTCGTTGTTGTAAAGATCGCACCCGCTTACGAGCATCCTCTATGATATTACGCAGCTCACCTATGCCCGCATTAGTAGCATTTAAATTTACAAAATGACTATTGCTAACCTTCGCAATAATACCTGCTAATGTAGTTTTACCCGTTCCACATGGGCCATAAAAAAGCATAGACGGAATTGTATCCTTTTCAACCATGGCGCGCAAGAAAGTCCCCTTCCCTACCGCTTTTTCTTGACCATATAAATGGTCTAATGTGGTAGGACGCATACGCACCGGTAACGGTTCATACGTATTGGTAGGCGTCATATCAAATAAACTATCCATTCTATCACCTCAATCCATAACATCTTATTTATTAACTCTAAAATTTTATTAATCGTACAGTCCAGCAAATTCTATTCATAAAGAATAGAATTTATATATCAATAACCCATAATAGCGATATTGACTGCTCTTTTCTATATATAGTATATGACATTACATGCCATTTTTACACGCAAAAAAGCCCCACCATGCCGTAATGTACCGCGTTTTGATCCTGCTTAGGGCAGGTGGGTGTCCTCCTCATCCTTCAGTTGTCCCGTAAGGGCGTAACGTTCAGACGAGAGTTCGGACTCCCGAAGTAAATGTGTTGGCTCAAAACTGCGATATCACACGCACATGGCAGGGATATCTTATACATAAATAGTATCAGAAAGATTCGTAATTAACAAGTCTTGACATTTCAAATTTAATCAATTCTTGCCTATGTTTTTACACCAAAGATTGCTCTTCTTCTTCCTCGATATCTGGTTTAATATGCAACTCTTTTAATTGCTTAGGTTCTACTTCGGATGGAGCTTGGCTCATGATATCAGAAGCAGATTGAGTTTTAGGGAATGCGATTACGTCGCGGATAGATTGACGTTTTGCCATCAACATAACAAGACGATCAAGGCCGAATGCACAACCAGCATGAGGAGGTGCACCGTATTGGAATGCATCAAGCATGAAGCCGAATTTAGATTTAGCTTCTTCTTCAGATAAACCAATAGCTTTGAATACTTTTTCTTGTACATCGGATTGGTAAATACGCAAGGAACCGCCACCGATTTCAACACCGTTCAATACCATATCGTAAGCAATCGCTTTTACGCTGCCAGGATCAGATTCCAATTTATCAAGATCTTCATGACGAGGCATTGTGAACGGATGGTGCATTGCAACATAACGTTTTTCATCTTCGTTATATTCGAACATAGGGAAATCAGTTACCCATGTGAATGCCAATTTATCTTGGTCAATCATGTTCATGCGGCGTGCCATTTCCAGGCGCAATTCACCTAATGCACGTGCCACAGTAGCAGGTTTATCAGCAATCATCAATACAAGGTCACCACCTTTAGCGCCCATTTTTTCACCGATATTGCGAATTGTATCTTCACCTAAGAACTTCATGATTTGAGACTTGATAGAACCATCTTCATTGAAGCAAGCCCATGCAAGACCTTTTGCACCGTAACGGTTAACATATTCAACGAGGTCATCAAGTTCACGACGTGGAATACCAGCATCGCCAGGTACAACGATACCTTTAACTACACCACCGTTGTCAATTACAGAACGGAATACTTTGAACTCTGTATCTTTTACAAGATCAGTTACATCAGTAAATGCCATGTCGAAACGAAGGTCTGGTTTGTCAGAACCGTATTTATCCATTGCTTCATCCCATGTAATACGAGGCATAGACAATGGAATTTCTTTGCCCAATGTAGTTTTAAATACATGAGCAATCATTTCTTCAAGCATGGAGTAAATGTCTTCTTCATCTACGAAGGACATTTCCAAGTCGAGTTGAGTGAACTCAGGTTGACGGTCTGCACGCAAATCTTCATCGCGGAAGCAACGAACGATTTGGAAGTATTTTTCATAACCAGCAACCATCAAGATTTGTTTGAAAATTTGTGGAGATTGTG
>ERZ857521.3225-NODE-3225-length-13735-cov-4.642690_pt1 | contig 13735 bp, 11 predicted proteins | sample MGYA00519701_ERZ857521 | MGnify/ENA primary metagenome ERZ857521 (study PRJEB31778, sample SAMEA3449346) | human gut metagenome | biome: human gut; feature: human-associated habitat; material: faeces | place: United Kingdom | collected 2010/2012 ...
ATAAAATATAAGTGTATATTTGAAAAGAAGAGTTGCAGTGAACTAACTTTGACACATTCAGCCTCTTATCACATCGCGTTTCCACCTGTATTACCTCCCGTATTGTTTCCACCGGCTTTCACATCATCGTTATTGATGCTTCGTGCGGCTTTCTTCACCTGTGTCTTCAACTCACCGAACCGCCAACTGATGCTGACACCGACATAACGGTTCGGAGATTTGCTTTCCGACCAGGAACGGAAGGTATCGGTCAGTGTCTCACTGCTATATGTCTGGTATTTCTGGAAGATATTGCTGGTACTGATTGAAACGTTCAGCCGATCCTCCTTCAAGAACGAACGGCTAAGTCCGATTCCGTAAAAATAGTAAGACGACCCCTCGCCCTGCAACGAAATATAGGGTGTACTTCCTCCTCCATAAAGGCTCAGGCGCAGTTTCCAAGGCAAGGTCTGCTGGATATTCCCGAACAAATTGCCCTGAAATCCGTAGTTATGACTATTGATCGCCTCGCTCTTGTAATCAGCATAAGAACCGCTCGCGTTAATCGAAATACGGGTCTTACTCCCCGGGTTCCAGTTCGCCCAAAGAGAGAGGCGCGTCTGCTTGGTTTTGCTGACATTGCCGTACGTGCTCTCCATCACCCCATTGTTCATAAACGAATACCGCTCGATTCCGTTATTGATAAACATATAATTGAGGGTAGCGTTCAAGCTGAACTTCGCCGTAAAGTTACTGTAGGTGATTCCGAAATTATGAGATTTCTCCGTATCCAGGTTCGGATTACCATAACTGACCGATGTAGGATTACTTTCATCCCGGAACGGATTCAAGTACCAGATACCCGGTCGGTTGATACGCATATTGTAATTGGCACGCAAAGAAGAAGACATCCCCAACATATAGGAAATATTGGCCGAAGGGACCACATCGTCAAACCCGGCATCGAAGTTACGCTCCGGTTGAAGTTCGTATTCCACATTCATGAAGGTATGTTCATAACGGACACCCGCTTTCACGCCCAGCTTCTTCCACTTCAACTGGTAATCGGCGTATGCGGCCAATATATTCTGCCCTTGCTCGAACATACTGCTCATATCATCACTCTGCAGGAAAGAGCCATCAGGCTGTTCCAGGAAATACTTGCTATCGCTGGCATTCTTCCGGAAAATATATTTCGCCCCGGCATCGATATAATGCATCTCATTCAACGGATTCACATAATCCAATTGCAAGGTATGCTCGGCCGTATGCGCATCATTATCGTAACGCTGGTCATACAAGTCAAACGGGACATTTTCCACATCCTCATAAAAGGTCTCTGCCTCGGAATTGTTCGGGGAGTTGTTAAACTTATAGGAGGCCGTCAGGTATTCGCCTTTACGCTTCATCGAATGCTGGTAGTCCACATTGACCCCTACATTCCCGAATCCGCTGGAGCTCTCGCCCCGGGTGCCATACCGGTAGGCAAAATCCCGGTTGGCATCAAGCATCTCTGTACTGCTCTGATTATCCGAATCAAAGTTTCCCCCGAAGATAGTGGCCGAGAATGTAAGCAGGTTTAACGTATCGATCTCGTAGCTGGCTTCGATGTTACCGAACTGGAAATTACCGTCACTCTTAGAAGAACCGTTGCTCGACAAATATTTGTACTGCTCTGAGGTATAATCCTCACGCCCGGACGAACTATACCCGCGAGGCGCATATTGTACATTGTACGAATAATTTCCCGTTGCGGTAAACTTCCCGACCTGCACCGTTCCATAGGCATACGCGCCGGCATTACGGTTTCCGGCATTTGCTCCCAACGTCACGTTATATCCCTGCATCTTCGCCTCGGTAGTAATGATGTTCAGAATACCTCCGATACCCTCCGCGTCATACTTGGCTCCGGGTTCTGTAATGACCTCGATAGACTTAACGGAATTGGCCGGAAGGCTACGCAATACCTCCTTCGGATTATTGCTCATCAAGGTGTTCGGCTTGCCGTTTACGTGTACCTTAAAATTGCTGGAACCATTTACCTGGATATTATCCTCGGCATCCACGGTAACCAACGGCACCTTGCGTAACATCTCCAAGGTCGTGTTCGTTTTCGAGTCCGGGTCATCCTCAATGCTATACGAAATCTTGTCTATCTCCGCCTTCACCAATGGTTTCTGAGCCACGACCTCCACGCCGCTCAGCACCTTGCTGTCTTCCGAGGTGTAAAGCGTACCTAAATCCACGCTCTTCTGCGCGGCCGAGAGAGAAAATTCGCGCATCACCGTGCGCTTGCCAATCGAGGTAATTGTCAAGGAATAATCGCCTGCATCCTTCAAGCTCTCGTTGAATTTCCCGTCCAAATCGGTTACGGCAAGCTTCACCGGCTCATTAGGGGCGGTTTTCAAAAAGATACGAATAGTTGCATAGGGCTCGCCTTCATGAGATAAAGAATCCAGCAACACTCCTTTTACCGAATAGGCGCCCGTTTGCTTCGTTTGCGCCTGTACCAAGCCTGTCAAAAGGCATAAGAGGACAATAAATGCTCCACTAAAAAGCTTACGTTTCATGGTCGTTCTTATAAGTTTCAGATATTTTTTTGATTTTGTGGCTAAAAGTAGGACTTTATACGCTCCACTCGTACATTTTTACTGTTAAATTAATAAAATACGCAACAATTTGATGAAATCGGAATCCTCCGGCATCGTCACCGCAAGCACGATGCCGGAGGCCAGAGGAGCGATTCTTTTACTTACTCAGCGGAATAACCATAGTCCACGTCCGCTCAAAGTTCCAAGGAGCGGGACCCGTGCCGGTAGCGGCAAACAAATAGGCGGGCTTTCCGTCCTCGAAGAGGATAAAGGGACGCTCGAAGTTGGCCTGATGCGTTTCGGTATCGTCACTCCATTTAATCGTACGCGAATACGCCTTGACAGGATGAGAGAGCTTCCAATGCACACCGTCCGGTGATGTGGCATGAATACCGCCTCCATCCTCACCGCAGATATGTCCGAAACGATCTTTCATAATCAGCTCATAATGCCCGTCCGCCCACCAGATAAACGGGTCTTCCACATCGTTAGCCAGGTTCTCTTCCGTATCGAGACGGAAAATAGGCTCATCCGACAAGCGATGATACTCTCCCTGCGGAGAATCCGCCTCGGCCGCACCCAGCAACAACGGAGGCTGGGAATTTTTGGAAGACGATTTGTATATCAGCAGAATCTTACCCGTTTCCGGATTTACCACCGGTGACGGATTACTGGTAATCGTAGCATCCCACTTGCCGGGACGCGGCTCAATAACCGGACGGTCCATCCGTTCCCACGGTCCGTAAAGCGACTTGGATTTTGCCACACCGATACGCTTGTTCATCCATGCCCTCTCGAACCAATCGTCCTCCCAAGCCATGCCGGGTTGAGGCGCAGGGAAATCATACGTTGTCCCTACGTAATACATATAATACCAGTCTCCATACCGAATCACACGCGGATTCATTACAGAACAACCGTCAAAATACTTCGGGTCCCGGCGTGTCAAAGCCATATCGGAATACACATAAGGCCCTTCAGGCGTGTCTGACACGCCATGCGCGATTTCCGTGCTTGTCACCCACGCGCCAAATCCCAAATCTTTGGCCCACATGTCCGAGAAGATATGATACTTACCATCTTCGCCCTTGATGACCGAAGACCCCCATATCCACATACTGTCTATCGCAAAACCACCGTTTACCGGAGCCGGTTGCAATTTATCAATAAACGCCTTTTTCGGTGCTTCCGGCGAACAAGCGACCCATCCGATACCTGCCAACAAACAAAACAGGAAAAGAAACTTTTTCATGTATATCTACATTAAATCATTTTATTTCATAAAATAAATCTCACCAAAGAATTGCGGGCAATGGAAATTCGGAGCAGGCAAATCAATCGGGCTCCAGCTGACGAAATGCGGATATTCCGTATCATCGGCACACTTATAAAAGTTTCCTTTTATCTTTTCCGGCATATTCCGGGCATCCAGCCCCATGACCTTCAAGGGGATAGCTACCAGCAATTCCCATTCATACACCCCCTTCTTCTCCTCAAAGGCCACTTCTTCCAGCGAAGAGTACCGCTTGATAGAAGCATATTCTTCCGGAGACAGAGAGGTCTTGGTATCACGGGACGGACGGCGTGCCGCATCACACGTCCCGATACAATTGAACTCAAAATTCATATAATCCTTATCCCCTACCCGCTGCATGAAAAACTCTACGCAACTATCCAGATGCACATTCGTATCATCTTTGTCGAATATCGCCTTCAAAGAAAATCCTTTCACAAAATAGCGGATATAAAAACAGGTGTCCGACCAGGCCGTATCGAACGCCACGATCGGTTTGTAGGGATATTCTTTCCAATTGATGGTATCTACATAATCGCGCTGGGCTTTACTTTCCATCACGCAACCGACCGACGACATCTCCAGTTGGTCTAATTGCGGTAAATAGGGTACTCTTAATGTTTTCATCTTATACGTTGATTTATAGTTTTTGTTTTTTAATCTTTATGTTTACAAACCCGTTGCCCGGCCTCCTCATGGTTTAGGGAAATTCGGACTATATAATAAGGTATGCGAAAGCGTTTGCAACTTTCCGTTCTTTACAAACACATCACCACGTTCCTGCAAATGCACCACCAAAGCATCGCGCATCTCGCCAAGAACCGATCCATACTCCGACTCCATCACACAATTATGCAACTCGGTCGGATCTTTTTGCAAATCAAACAACTGCTCGCTTCCATCATGCAAATTCCAAATATACTTCATCTTGCCATCGGTCAGCCCACACCAATAATTATCCTCCGAATAACACGTGGCATGTTCCAAGTCGATATATTTCCGCCAAACCGGATGAGGGTGCTGCACCAACGTACAAAGCGAACACCCGTCCATATCCTCCGGCACCGTTCCCCCGGCTATTTCCAAAAAGGTCGGAAGCAGGTCACGCAACTCCACCGGATAATCCAATCGGAAACCATCCGGGAGCATTCGTTTCATCTTCTCCGGCCATTTCACAATATAAGGGATATGCGTAGAGCCCTCATAGGGATAAGTCTTCCGCCAATGGTAATGGTCGCCCAACATATCGCCATGATCTGAAGTAAAACAAATCAATGCATTATCATACATGCCCTTTTCCTTCAAGCATTGAATAATCTGCCCGACCTGGTCATCAATAAAGGTAATATTCGCATAATAATGCCGGCGCGAATTTTGCGCATACTCATCTCCAAAATTGGCGAACGGAGCATCAGAGGGCAAATCTTCCGGACGCTTCAGTTCCGCGTACCTCTCTGCCCATTCCCCTTTGGCCGGTTTCGGAATTTCCCGTCCTTCATACATATCCCAATACCGTTTGGGCGGATCATAAGGGCTATGCGGACGGGCAAAAGACACCTTCAGGAACAAAGGTTGCTCTGCATGATAATTACGGATAAGCCGGCAAGCGGTCTGCCCCGTCCAAGAGGTCGGATGCAAATGTTCATCCAGCCGGTAAAAGCCGGCCGAGTGGTCATTCCACCCGATACCGGTCTCATCCGGATTCCGAGCGGGAGCATTCAGCTGGAACCATTTCCGATAATCACTGATGAAATTCTCCGACTCAACACGTCCGCTCTCGTCCACCAACGTCTCATGAAACCCATGCAACGCATTTTGCGGGTGCCAATGCATCTTGCCGATACCGAATGTAAAATACCCCAAATCTCTTAATAATTGCGGCATTTCATATTTATACTTTTCGGCCAAAGCTCCATACCCCAGCATCCCGTGATGCCACGGAGCAAGTCCGGTCAGCAATCCGGAACGCGCCGGAGTACTGCTGGGTGTACAGGAATAACCACACACAAAGAGTGTCCCCTCCGAAGCCAAACGGTCCAGATTCGGTGTGATTACCGCCTTATTCCCCATACACCCCAACGCATCACCGCGTTGCTGGTCTGTCATAATCAGGATAATGTGCGGTTTGTCCGAATGAACCTGGTCCGTACCCGGTACGATACGTTCTTTCTCTGCCAGCCGGGCATCCGGCACTTCATGAGATTGGGCGGAAATCCCGCTCCACCCCAATCCTATGCCGATAGAAGATTTTAAGAAAGTCCGTCGTTTCATTTCACGTTATCTCTTTCCGCTTTCAAAATTCCCTGCATCCGGTAAACGATTTCGGGATATTCTTCGGCTACATTCTTCTGTTCATAATCTTCGGAGACACGATAAAGTTGCGGTTCCAAAGAAAAACCGGTCTCGATACGCTCATGCGACATAAAATCGCCTCCATAACTCGGTTCGATGTATTTCCAATCCCGAGTCCGAACAGACAAGGCATGGTTCAACGCCTGCTCAATAACCCATTCCCGGTCATTCTGATTCTTTCCCAGCCACGTGTCCAGATGATCCTGGCTATCGGGTGCGGCCCCCTTCGGAATGCGGGCATCCACCAAAGAAGCCAGTGAGCGGAACCAGTCTATTTGTGAAACCAACGCCTCGGAAACCATAGGTCGTTTGATTTCCTTGGGCCAATGAACAATAGCCGGAATACGCGTACCCCCTTCGAAAGCACTGTATTTATTTCCGCGCAAAGGTCCGACCGGTTTATGGTCGCCCAACTTTTCAAACGCTTCATCCGCATAGCCGTCATCCACCACCGCACCATTATCGCTAGACACGATAATCAAGGTATTCTCTGTAAGTCCCAGTTCATCCAAGGTCTTCAGCAATTCGCCCACGCTCCAATCGAACTGGGCAATCGCATCTCCCCGCAATCCCATCGGGCTCTTCCCCCGAAAGCGGTCATGCGGGAAACGAGGCACATGAATATCATTCGTGGCAAAATACATAAAGAAAGGCTTATCCTGATGAGCGCGGATAAAGTTCTGCGCATGGACTACAATCGAGTCCGCGATATTCTCATCTTTCCACAACGCTTTTCCACCCCCTTTCATATAACCGATCCGGCTGATTCCGTTCACGATAGACATATCATGCCCGAAACTAGGCTTCAAGTTATAAAGCAACTCCGGATTATCCCGCCCGGTCGGTTCGCCTTCGAAATTCTTCTCATAACTTACCTCAATCGGCGCCGAAGGGTCATAATTCGCCACCTGCCCGTTCTCAATAAACACACACGGGACACGGTCACCCGTAGCCGCCATAATATAGTGGTAATCAAATCCTAAATCACCCAAAGCCGCCGGAAGCGGAGCGTTCCAATCCTGCTCGCCGGTCTTATCACCCAATCCCAGATGCCATTTACCTATTGCAGCCGTAGCATAACCGGAACTCTTAAACAGATCTGCCAAGGTGAATTGTCCGGGACGGATAATCATTTGCGCGTTTCCGGCCGCGATATCCGTATCCGGTCTCCGCCAGGCATATTCGCCGGTCAGCATCGCATAACGCGAAGGCGTACTTGTCGATGCAACCGCATGGGCATTGGTAAAGCGGATTCCCGCATTCGCCAGACGGTTCACATTCGGTGTCTGCACACGATTTGCGCCATAACATTCCAAATCACCATATCCCAAATCGTCCGCATAGATAAAAATCACATTCGGTTTTTCCCGGTCGGAAAAGGCTTTCGGCCCTGCCGCTTGTAGCATGTTCGGCACAAGCAGAGCCAAGCCACTTGTAAGTACTAATGGAGCTTTCATATTTATTCCGTTTTTTTATTGGCCATAAAAGTACGGAGTTTTTTAGAATGAAACAACAATTAGGCGAGGCCTGATATAATAAAGGTTACTATTTTTAGTGCAAAAAAGAACTATCTTTGCACACGTTTATGCATAAAAAGGAGCAATATCTATGAATTGGATTATCTTAATCATTGCCGGACTATTCGAAGCCGGCTTTGCTTTTTGCTTGGGAAAAATGAAAATGGCAACAGGAACGGAATATTACCTTTGGGGAGCAGGATTCTTGATTAGCCTGACGCTTAGCATGGTACTCTTGGCCAAGGCCGTACAGTCTTTGCCTATTGGTACGGCTTATCCGGTATGGACCGGAATCGGTGCGGTGGGAACGGTGCTGCTCGGCATATTTTTCCTGCACGAACCCGCCTCGTTCGCCCGCCTTTTCTTTATTACGACCCTGATTATATCGGTTATCGGACTCAAAATGGTGTAAGAAGAATGAAGAATCGGCCTTAAAAATGCCGGTCTCTTTTCAACCATTTATTCACCCGATGGACGATAGCCTCCCGAATCAAGCCGAAGTTACCATAACGCAAGTTCAGGAACAACTCTTCGAACGAACGAGCTATTTTGATCCACGGATGCCTCCAGCCCATAATCCGGTAAACGCTTTCCTTGTAAGCCGTATTTTCCAAGACATAGCGCGGATGTTTCAACGGAAAGTCCACCTCGTAACGTTTCATCGTGAAGATTCTCCGGTATCCTCTGGGCATGGTGTGGATAGAACCTTTAAAATGGGTGGAATCAGCCGTAGCCCCTAAGTTATTAATCATATTGCGTGTCGGGACAATGCTTAACCCAGAGTTGAAAAATAGCGAAGCCTGGAAAATTGTCTCGTAATAAGCCTTCTGGTTTTCCCGATGACGTTGGCACATATAGACAAAATCATTCCGGTATTTCCGCGTCTGAATCAAATTTTCCAGCAAACGCATATTCTCTTTGTCATCCAGAAAAGAATAGTGCTCATCCCACGTATCAATCACACGCCTCCAGCTTGCCCAGCCCCAGATCGAAAATGTAGAGGCAAAGAAATAGTCGGACGAAACACCCGGTGTAACCTCCTCCGGATTGAATCCGGCAATCATACTGATACGCTGGTCATTCTCATACCTATCCAATAATTCTTTACAAAACGGGAAGAATGAAAGAGAGGGGACATCATCATCTTCCAAAACGATACACTTCTCCACCATCGAAAAGGCCCATTTCTGAGACAAATATTCCGAAGGATCACATCCATAGTTCTTTTCCTGAAAAAGCCGATGCACTTCACATTCCCAATCAATCCGGCTCACCACCTCCCGGCACTCCTCCATTCCCGGCAAGTCCCATTCGCCCCGGGGTCCGTCCTGATACAAAAAGAGTTTTGCCGGGCGCGCCTTCCTGACTTGCTCAAACACTTGGGACAAGGGCTTCGGACGATTAAAGAAAAGAATCAATACGGCGACATCTACTAAGGCAGGTTTCATAAGCATTTCTGTTATTTGTAAAACTCTAACTTGGAATAGTGCGGATGTATGGAATCCAAATCCGGCAACTGCATATAATCTCCATAAATCTTGCGAAGCAAGGCATCCGTATTATGGGGAACGGGAAATTTCTTTCCCTCAAATTCCATTTCGGCCAACGGAAATATATCTTCCCGGCTCCGAGGTTTGAAATAAGGAGTCCCGAACGTATGCCGCAATGCCTTGGTCCGGCTCAACCGGGCCAAGAAACGCAGAATAGGGAAACCGATATGCTGATTGAACCGATAAATACGTTGAATCCGGCGTAACATAGTAGCCTCATTCAATGATTTATTGTTCAACTGATTATAGACTTGCCCTTGCAAGTGCCCGCCAATCCAAGCCAACGAATAAGGAATCGGTTCCAAAAGAAAGATATCGATATAAATTCCCTGGTATTGCCAAATCCGGTCATAAGCATTGGTTTCCTCCAAATAAGAATCCTTGTCCCGCAATTTCCCATAAACAAAGATGTAGTTCGGATCCGTCTCATGGGTTTGCAAGACAAACTTGTCCGGGAGCTCCTGGGGTAAGATTTTTATCAGACGCAGATAATCCGAGCGGAGCATCTCTATGTCCAAATCATCATCCCACGGAATAAATCCCTGATGACGTGCCGCCCCGATTAAGGTCCCCGAACTCAGCCAATAAGGAATATCATGTTTCTTGCAGACCCTATCCACCGCTTCCAGCAATTCCAGCATACGCATCTGTTGCCTACGTAAAAGAGACCCGTCCGGATTGAAACGTTCCCGGAGTTTTTGTTTCAAATCATCGGTCATACCCAGAATTTTTTCGTTTCATTTTCCAAAATCAATTCTTTGGCAGAGGGCCCAATCGCATCATATATCTGAGAGGCGAAATAAATATCATGAAGAGATATGCCGATATTATAAGCCAATATGCGCTCCTGATCATTTTCCCGCCCCGGATTCTCACCCAAAAGGACATGTGAAAATTCATCGTAATGCCTGAATTTATCAAAATACTTAAATTCCTTGACATGGCCCGTATCATCAGCAAATACTTTATCAAAAAACAAATCGCAATTTTGGAATCCCCGCGTATGTACCGGAACCACCAAGACGCCTTCCTTAAAACAAGCATCCGGAGCAATAATATGGTCGGCGGCCGTAATACAAGAAACAACTACATCTGATCCGCCTATCAGAGATTCCGCATCCGGACAGACCTCAAAATGCAGATTCGGATAATCCGCGAACCGCTCTTGAAAAAGCATCTCCTGACCTTTATAGGCAAGCAATTTGATATGCACCTCTTTTCCCTTCAGCAATTCCGCTAAACATAGCAAGGTAGAACGTGCCGTATTTCCCAGTCCCATGAAAGCATAGATCCGGGCATCGCTCCGTTGCAATGTTTTTATAGCCAATGAAGCAACAGCCCCTGTACGCATAGCCGTGATCCAAGTACCGTCCATCAAAGCCAAAGCCGCGCCATTGGTCGAATCGTACAACATAATCTCGCTGAGTAAAGTCGGTGTCCGTTCCGGATAACGGGATACAAGTTTGACCCCATGTCGCTGTATCATAGGAATATAAGAAGGCATTGTATTCATGAAAATATTATGTCCCATACCCAAGCTGATTTTTGCCGGAAGGTAGCATTCATATTTATGCCTCAAAATATATTCAACCCATTCTATGCATTGCAATGGGGAAAAATGCTGTTCGGATATTGTCTTAAAGTCTATGATTTTCATGCTCCTATTTCTTTTAATTTATTTACCAAATACCTATTATCTTCCCGATTCCGGATAGCCAGCCGGATATAATTTTTCCCGGCAAAGGCCGACTTGGAACCGCAATCCTTTATCAGCAAATTATACCGTTGCAATAAGATTGCCGCCAGTTCCGATGAAGAGAAACGGTCGGTTACTTCACACAAAAAGTAATTGGCCTGGGAAGGAATCACCCGCAAATAGGCTATTTCTTGCAATTCCCGGTAAAACAAATCCCGTTCCTCCCTGAATCGGTCGCACGCTAAGGCATAATCTGCGTCATATTTACTATAAATCTGCATATAAAATTCCGCAAACGAATTGATATTCCAGATGCTGACATCTTTCCTCATCATCCCGATGCGGTTTTTATCCGATGAAGCCGCCAAACCCAAACGCAACCCGGGCACTCCATAAGATTTGGAAATACTTTTTACCACGATCAGTTGCGGATATTTCTCCAAAATTTCATTCTTCAACAAGGTGTTTTTCCGGTTTCCGTCCGAAAAGTCCACAAACGATTCGTCCAAGACTAATTGGATCTGTTGTTTGCCTGTCCAATCCAATAAAGTCATTAACTCCGGCAAAGGAATGAAATTGCCGGAAGGATTATCCGGATTAATCAGCAACAACATAGCCAGCTCCTTATCCTGATAATACGCCAGCAAATCGGCAACGGTATAATGAAAATCCGGATTCTGAGGTATGAACGGGACAATCTCCTGGTCACACCGGTTCGGATATTCTTCAAACGTAGGATAAACAATACCCATCTTACCGGATATATGCTCCATCAAGCTCTTGATCAACTCGGCCGCACCGTTTCCTACCACCACATAATCCTGCTTCAAACCGAAATTCTTTGCCATAATCAAGGTATTAACTGACATACCGGAGGGATATTCGGTCAATAACGTATCAAAGTTGGCTTTTATTTCATCCCGCATCTTCTGAGGTGGAAAGAAAGGATTCACCAAATAACAGAAATCCTTCAACTTGGGGAAACGCCAATACCCTCCATAGCGTTTATGATAAAGCTTCAATTGCCTGTCACCTTCGGCAAAAATCGTCTCAGCTATATCCAAATCCTGAATATCATCTATCTCATACCAGCGTTCTCCCTCCAAAGGCAATCCTTTCAATTCGCACTTATCCAAAAGTGTGATTACCCGAAGCACTTGCTCATAATACTCATTATTTCCCAAGGCCTTGCTATAAGCTTCCAAGAAAGGAACATACTGGGAGCGCAAGAACTCTTTGCTGAATTTGTAGATGTTGACGGTTTTATAATAGGTATCTATCTGGCTATACCGGAAAGCCTTTTTCGAAATGAAATCTACGATATCATGCTCTTCATTCAGGCAGACCATAGTCCCGTCCATCCACGGTTCATATTTGGCTATCAACGCCAAATTGGGATAAGGGTTATCTATAATCTTGCGGAACAAGGAATCTTCAAATATCAAATCGGATTCTATCAGGAGCGTATCTTCCTTTTGCAACTCTTCTTTTGCCAGATAAAGGGAATAAATATTATTGGTCTTATCATAAACCGGATTATATATGTATTCGATAGGAGTTCCCTTTATTGAATCGCCCACATGCTCCCGCAATTTTTCCGCTTTATAGCCGATTACTAAGATGATACGTTCCAAGTGGAGCGAGGATAGCTGGTCCAGCAAACGGTCGATCAGGCATACCCCGTTCACCTTGACCATACATTTGGTGTTCTCTTTGGTCAATTCCCCCAAACGCTTCCCCATTCCAGCTGCTAATATGATGGCTTGCATAGCTAATTCTATTTTATTTCTGATAAAATATCCACAAAGATACAGATTTCCTTCGCGAACTTCCTTAACTTTGCGCTTAATTTAAACAGACATCATGCATAAATTCGTATTCATACCGGTTGGAGGGCTGGCAAACCGCATGCGGGCGCTTACATCAGCACTGACTTTAGCCCGGAAATCGGATTGCCGGCTACAGGTAATCTGGTTTCAGGACTGGGCTTTACGCGCTCCTTTCCATGCGTTGTTTCAAGAAATACATGAACCGGACCTGGCCTTGAAAGAGGCGACTTGGGGCGATTTCCTTTATGACCGTCCCCGCCAGCGTAACCTTTACTTGCCCCGCTTCTTCCAACGGATATGTTTCAAGAGATGTCTTTACGAAAAATCCATTACCCCTTTGTGCAAGCAAAACTTCGATTTCGCGGAATGGGCGCGGCAAGACCGTGTGTATATGGCCTCCTACACCGCTTTCCAATCCTATTCATACGATTTGCTACGCAAGCTTTTCGTGCCTCAGCCGGAGATACAACACCTCATAGACCGCAGATGTACGCATTTTACGTCACGCACAATCGGGGTACATATCCGTCGTACAGATAATACCGCATCCATCCAGCAAAGCCCTGTCGAATTGTTTTTTGCGGCCATCGACCAAGAGCTGGATGCCTGTCCGGATCTTTCCATTTATTTGGCGACCGACTCGGAAACGGTTAAACAAGAATTGAAAAGACGATACGGGAACCGGTTGCTTTGTGCCGAAGAGGAAGCCGACCGAAGTTCGACCTCCGGAATCCAAGGGGGCGTAGCAGATATGTACACACTCGCCCGGACCGATAAGATTTTCGGCTCTTTCCAAAGCTCTTTTTCGGAACTGGCCTCACAATTAGGGAATATTCCTTTGGTAATCGTAAAGAAATAGACGGTGTGTCATAATCCCAAATCGGTCATTAGACCGCTCAACGGTTCTTTTTTTCTGAAAGAAAGCTC
>ERZ857521.3226-NODE-3226-length-13735-cov-4.289766_pt1 | contig 13735 bp, 11 predicted proteins | sample MGYA00519701_ERZ857521 | MGnify/ENA primary metagenome ERZ857521 (study PRJEB31778, sample SAMEA3449346) | human gut metagenome | biome: human gut; feature: human-associated habitat; material: faeces | place: United Kingdom | collected 2010/2012 ...
GCCTCTTTTATATCCCAAGAAGAAGGTTATCTATTAACTTGCGAAACTTGAATAAATTATTAGTAACCGAGTCAACCTTGCATATAAATTGAGACTTATTTAGTCAACTAAAATAGTTAAACTACACAAATAGTTTGCATCACCCGGGTGATGCAATTAATTCACCCAAGTGATGCAAACTATTCATCCTCTCGTTCAGAAAAGATTTGCCCCCGATAGGAACAAATCGGAACGACATGATTACCTTTGCATGAAATCTAAAAAATATAACTTAATGAAAAACGAATTCATACGATCACTTTCAAAAGAAAAGCTGATTCAATTACTCGAAGATTATTCCAAGAACTGGCTGGCCATGGACGGGGTCTGGTTCCAATCCGTTGAACAAACCCGGGGTATGGACGAAGCCATGCGCCATGACGCCGAGGCTTGGCGCAGATATACCCTTATCGAAGCCAAGCGTATCAAGCAATTCCTGAACCTGCCCGAACACCCCGGTCTGGAGGGACTTGCTCTCGCCTTGCAATTACGCTTCTATGCCAATCTGAATGAAGCGGACTTGATTTGGAATGAGGATAAGACTACCCTCACCTACCGCACGCGCGAATGTCGTGTCCAGCGGGCCCGGGAACGCAAAGGAATGCCGTTTCATCCGTGCAAGTCAGTAGGAGAAATCGAATATGCCGGATTTGCCCATACCATCGATTCGCGTATCACCTGCACATGTCTGAGTTGCTTTCCGGACGTTACCGACCCCGGATGCTGTTGCTCCTGGTGTTTCGAATTAGAGAAATTATAGTAAATTTGCAGGTCTGAAAACATTAAAGAACTACATATTTATGAAGAAAACATGGATACTCGGGGTGGTCTGTGCGACTCTTTCGGTACAGACCTTGATGGCGGAAGTTCCGGAAAGGCTTCCGGGATATATACAAGCCGAAAAATTCACGAAAGAGAAATTAAACACAATGCTTTTCTCCACAACGGTAGACCCACATTGGTTCCAACAGGGAAACCGGTTCTGGTATGAGTATAAAACGAGCAACGGGCGGGTATGGTATGTCGTTGATCCCGTAATGAAAAAGAAGACTCCGCTTTTCAACCTGGATAAATTGGCGGCTGAAATTACGGAAATTGTAAAAGATCCTTTTACCGCCCAGCAATTACCCATCGAGAAACTGGAGGCGCAACCGGACGGAAAGACCTTTACCTTCCAGATAACCTCTTCGAAAGAGGCGCCCAAAGATTCTATCCATAATAAGGACGGAAAGAAAAAACAGGTATTTTATTTCTCCTACAATTATCCGGAACAGAAACTCACCTGGCTGGAAGAGCAAAAGGAAGATGTAAAATATCCGGAATGGGCATCATTCTCGCCCGACGGAAAAACCGTGGTTTATGCCAAGGACTTGAATCTCTACCGGATGACTCGTGCTGATTATGAGAAGCTGAAAAAGGATGAAAAGGACAGTACGGTGGTGGATGTCCAGTTGACTACCTTCGGGGTAAAGGATTTCGGATTTGGCCAGCCTTACAGCCTTTTGAATACGGATACGCTCTGTAACGGGAAACGCAAGCGGGTGTGGGGAATCGTCTGGTCTCCCGATTCGAAATACTTCGCGGTTACTACCTCGGACGAACGGAAAGTCAAGGATCTGTGGGTCATCAACTCGATGGCTTCTCCCCGTCCTACTTTGGAATCCTACAAGTATCAGATGCCGGGTGAGATGGAAGCTCCCATCGAACACCTCTATGTGTTCAATATGGAGAATAATACCTACAAAGAAATCAAGACGGATGCCTTCAAGAATCAAACAATCAGCCTAGCTCGCAAGCCTCGTCTACAGAAACAACGCGATGCACACGAGGTGTCGACCGAATGGCTGGGCGATGCGAACCATTTCTACCTGACCCGTTCAAGCCGGGATTTGCACCGGATAGATATCTGTTCGTACACGTTAGGCGAAGATTCCATCCGCCCGCTTATCGAAGAGCGCATGAATACCTATCAGGAGGTACGTCCTCTGGCTATCCTGAACGGAGGCAAAGAGATGATTCATTGGAGCGAACGGGACGGATGGGCACATCTGTACCTGTATGACGGAGACGGGAACCTGAAGAACCGTATTACGCAAGGGCCCTGGCATGTAGACCAGATTGTCAAGGTGGATGAAAAGAACCGGGTGGTTTACTTCCTGGCCAACGGACGGGAAAAGGACGAGAATCCTTATTACGAACATCTGTATCGGGCGAATCTGGACGGGACGGGCCTGCAACTCGTGACGAAAGGGAATTATTTCCATGCGCCTTCGGTGGATGACAACGCGCAATTCATCGTCAATAACTATTCGCGGGTGAATACGGTCCCGAAGACGGATTTACTGGATAACACCGGACGTAAGGTGATGGATTTGGAAGAAAGTGATTTCTCTCAATTATTGGCCGCCGGATATCAGTTCCCCGAACCTTTTACGGTAAAGGCCGCTGATGGTGTAACGGATTTATACGGCGTGATGTATAAACCTTTCAATTTTGATTCGACAAAGGTATATCCGGTGATTGATTATGTCTATCCGGGTCCGCAGGTCGAGGCAACGGTTTATCCTTTCACCCGGATGAGTGTACGTACCGACCGATTGGCACAAGCGGGATTCGTAGTTATCACGGTAGGTAATCGCGGAGGACATCCCAGTCGTTCGAAATGGTATCATAATTATGGATATGGGAACCTGCGTGATTATGGATTGGCGGATCAAAAGGCCGCTATCGAACAATTAGCCAACCGGTATGCGTTTATCGACATCAATCGGGTCGGAATTCATGGGCATTCCGGAGGTGGATTTATGTCTACCGCCGCAATCCTGCAATATCCGGATTTCTTCAAGACGGCTGTATCGTGTGCGGGAAATCATGATAACCGGATCTATAACCGTTGGTGGAGCGAGACGCATCATGGCGTGAAGGAGCAGATATCCGAGAAAGGAGATACCACTTTCCTGTATAGCATCAAGACCAACGAGGAGATTGCCAAGCAGCTGAAAGGACACTTGCTCTTGGTGCATGGAGATATTGACAATAACGTACATCCGGGCAATACGCTTCGCGTGGTCGACGCTTTGATCCGTGCGGGCAAGCGTTTCGATATGCTGATCTTGCCCCAACAAAGACATGGGTTTGGGGACATGGATGAATATTTTTATTGGCGTATGGTCGATTACTTTTCTAAGAACCTGTTAGGGAAACAAGAGGAGTCGGTAGATATTCCACGCCGGTAAGAAGCTGGAATAAATTCCAAACAGCTTCTAAAAAAGAGTTAGGTATTCTGTTTGTGAGTTTTTGAGTTTGCCGGTTTGTATAACTTAATGACTCAAGAACTCACAAACGAACAGGCTATTATATGTCAGAAACGGTTTTACATATCAAGAATATGGTTTGCCCGCGGTGCATCATGGCCGTAAGGGATGTATTGGGGCAATTGGACTTTCCCGTGCTCTCGGTCGAATTGGGGAAAGCGATAGTGGACAGGATCCCGAACGAACAGGAAATGGCCCAATTGCGGGAAAAATTACAGGCCATCGGATTCGAACTGATTGATGATAAACGCCTGCAAATGGTGGAGAAGATTAAAGATAGCATTATCGAATTGGTACATTACCGGAACAACGATTTAAAGATCAACCTGTCTGATTATCTCATGGATAAATGCCATTCCGATTATAGTCACCTAAGCAAACTCTTTTCAGAGGTATGTGGCGTCACCATTGAAAAATATTTTATCGCTCAAAAAATAGAACGTGTCAAGGAATTGTTGCTCTATGATGAGTTATCGCTGAACGAAATAGCCTTGTTGATGAACTATTCCAGCACCGCGCACCTGAGCAGCCAGTTCAAGCGGGTGACGGGCTATACCCCCAGCCAATTTAAACAAAGACAGGATCCGGAAAGAAAGCCTTTAGACAAAATCCTGTAAATCCTTTCCATAATTCTATAAGGGGAATGACGTTTCCGGATATTACTTTTGCTCCCCGAAAAAGGAGATATTAACATGGAAAAGAGCAAGACTATCAAACAAACATTTCCGGTATTGGACATGAGTTGTGCGGCATGTGCCACACGGGTGGACAAGACCTTGAACCAACAGGAAGGGGTTACACGGGCCAGTGTGAATTATGCATCGGCCATGGCCACGGTAGAATACGATCCCTTGGTCTGTTCGCCGGAATCCTTGAAAGCAGCTATTCAGGAGGCCGGGTATGACTTGGTAATTGAGAAAGGGAAAGAGGCGGATAAGGAAGTAGAAGATGCTCATACCGCAAAATTCAGAAAATTGAAATTCCGTACCACCTGGGCTATTATCCTATCTCTTCCGGTCGCTATTATCGGAATGTTCTTCATGGATATGCCCTACGCGAATTATATCATGTGGATACTTGCCACCCCGGTTGTATTCTGGCTGGGAAGGGATTTCTTCCTGAATGCCTGGAAACAACTGAAACATAAGTCGGCCAATATGGATACCCTGGTGGCAAATAGTACGGGCATAGCCTATCTGTTCAGCCTATTCAATCTGTTCTTTCCGGATTTCTGGTTGAGCCGAGGTGTAGAGCCGCATGTCTATTTTGAGGCTTCAAGTGTGATTATCGCCTTTATCCTCTTAGGGCGTCTGCTGGAAGAACGGGCAAAAGAAAACACCTCTACGGCGATCCGGAAGCTGATCGGCCTGCAACCCCAAACGGTTACAATAATCCGGGAAAACGGACAATTATGTGAGATTCCTCTCGAAGAGGTTCAGTTATATGATAGGGTTCTGGTCAAGCCGGGTGAGAAAATTGCCGTAGACGGAATAGTCACGGAAGGTAATTCTTACGTAGATGAGAGTATGCTGAGCGGAGAGCCTATCCCGGTAGGGAAACATGCCGGAGATCATGTATTTGCCGGTACGATTAACCAGAAAGGAAGTTTCCGGTTTCGTGCGGAGAAAGTTGGTAAAGACACTCTTCTGGCACATATCATCCGGATGGTACAAGACGCGCAAGGAAGCAAAGCTCCGGTACAGAAACTGGTGGATAAAATAGCCGCTATTTTTGTACCGACCATTATGGGCATAGCGTTGTTGTCGTTTGTATTATGGATAATTTTGGATCCGGCAAACGGATTCACCCACGGATTGCTGGCGGCTGTTACGGTATTGATTATCGCTTGTCCCTGTGCATTGGGGTTAGCCACGCCTACGGCTATCATGGTAGGCATCGGGAAAGGAGCTGAATGGGGCATCCTGATCAAAGATGCCGAGAGTCTGGAAATCGCCCGGAAGGTGGACGCTATTGTGTTAGACAAGACCGGAACCATTACAGAAGGGAAGCCCCAAGTCACGGACATGGTCGGCTCGCTCGATTCATCATTGACGCGTATATTCTATAGTCTGGAAAAACTATCGGAACACCCTTTGGCTGAAGCGGTGGTTAATTATCTTCCGGATGCGAATGTGCCCGTTGAGCAATTCGAAAGTATCACGGGACGTGGGGTACAAGGCCTTGTTGAAGGGAAACTTTATATGGCTGGGAATCGTCCTCTTTTGGAAGAGAAGAAGGTCAGGATAAATGACGATTTATGGAAAGAAGAAAAGCGTCTGACCGCAGAGGCCAAAACGGTTATCTGGTTTGCTGATGAGAAACAAGCTTTGTGTCTTGTGGCAATAGCCGATCAAATCAAAAATACCTCCGAAGCGGCCATCCAGGAATTGCAGGGTATGGGTATTGATGTCTATATGTTGACCGGAGATAATGAAGCGACAGCTCAGGCCATCGCCGGTAAAATAGGGGTCAAGCACTTCCAGGCGGAAGTCCTGCCTCAAGATAAGGCAATGTTTATCCGGAAGCTCCAGGAAGAGGGGAAGCATGTGGCCATGGTGGGTGATGGCATCAACGATAGCGCGGCATTGGCCCAGGCGGATCTGAGCATCGCTATGGGGCAGGGAAGCGACATTGCGATGGATGTGGCGAAAATGACGATTATCTCGTCCGACCTGACTAAAATAGCTTCGGCTATCCGTCTCTCGACACTCACGGTTCGGACCATCCGGCAAAATCTGTTCTGGGCATTCATCTATAACACAATTGGTGTGCCTATTGCCGCCGGCGTATTATTCCCCATCAACGGATTTCTATTGAACCCGATGATCGCAGGAGCGGCTATGGCTTTGAGTAGTGTAAGCGTTGTAACCAACAGCTTGCGCCTGAAAGGAAAGAAAATCCATACAGATAGTATTCATAAGTCAAACAAAATAAATTCTACAACAATGAAAAAAGAGTACACGATTGAAGGCATGATGTGCAATCATTGCCGTATGCATGCGGAAAAAGCATTGAATCAGATCGAAGGCGTTCAGGCTACCGTAACATTAAATCCTCCTATGGCGATAATCGAGTTTGCCGACGGTGAAAAGCCTCTTGCCGAATTACAAGCGGCGCTGGATCCGGAAGGATTCACGATCAAAGACAAAAACTTATAAGTTTTTTGGGAGTGTGCCAACATGCAAATTTTGCCGCACTCCCTTAACCCAAATCGGTCATTAGACCGCTCAACGGTTCTTTTTCCTGAAAGAAAGCTCTTCGGGTATTTTGCCCATTGATGACACACCGTCAGTTCCTGGGTTTATAAGTTTATGACGTTTGGGGGGATACATTTTTGAACTTAAAACTTAAAACTTAAAAACTTATAAACTCATCAACTTTTTTCAATTATACTTCTATCTTTGTCCGTGATAATCATTTTTAAATATAAAGAAATATGAATACACGGAATCTATGCAGATTGTTATTGATGGGGTGTTGTTGTTATTGCCTGATGGCATGCGGAGAGGATAACGGTCCGCTTTCTCTAATCAATACAGAGGGCAATGAGACGTTGATTGACATTACCAGCAATACTTTACAACTTTCTCCGTTTAGTGAGGGGGAATCTTTTTATATCAATGGAGGAGATGGAGCGTATACGATAGACAACAACAACGAAGAGGTGGTGGCTTTCTCGTATGACGGGCGTACCCTCACTCTCCGTCCGATAGCACAAGGTAGTGCTGTTATCACCATACAAGACCATGATAATCATACCTATCAACTACAGGTGGAGGTGACTTACCCGCAACAGACTTTCGAGGTAATGGGCGTAGATGCCCAAGCCATTGGAGATGAGTTGACCCAGATGGAAACAGAGCTGCTCAAAGAACAGATCAAGTCGGATATCTATGTGGGGATTGGCGGAACATTCGCCTTTACCTATATGGTTCCGGATAGCACCGAAGGCGAGGTAGAGATGATTCCGACCGGAAGTCAGCTCTCACGCAAAGGGGTATTTCAAAGCGGAGTCAAATATGCAGAAGACGGAACACCTTATGAAGCTATGACCATCCACCTGACATCGGGTGATGAGGTGGTTTACTCCTGGTATCAAGCCTCTCCCGACTCTTCGTATAGGCTGACAGAAGACGTTACCGAACGTTATCGCCAAGAGTATCCCAAGGTACAAAATGCGTATGCGATACAGATCATCAGCAAAAAATAACTTTAACACTCAAATAACATGAATAAACTATGTATACTTGCATTGGCGGTAAGTGCTTTTTCTTGTTCTTCCGGAACATCAGATGATGAAGCATTGATGCTGGATGCAATTCCTACGGAAAAGGTAAACACGAATTATGTAAGTAACCGCGATCCGTTACAGCCCCAGCGTTTCATAAAGCTTCAGACGGGAAGCATCCGACCGGAAGGATGGATCCGGACAATGTTGGAACTGCAACGTGATGGATTAAACGGTCATTTGGGAGAAATCAGCGCTTGGCTGCAAAAGGAGGATAATGCTTGGTTGAAGTCCGGCGGCCAATGGGGATGGGAAGAAGTCCCCTATTGGTTAAGAGGGTATGCAGGTGTAGCTTATCTGTTGGAAGACGAGAAGATGCTGAAAGAAACAAAGACCTGGATTGAGGCGATTTTGTCCAGTCAGCGTGAAGATGGGAACTTCGGCCCCTATAACGAAAACAACGGTGCCCAGGATTTCTGGCCGAATATGTTGGCCTTATGGATTTTGCAGTCTTATTATGAATATTCATCCGATGAACGGGTTATCGACTTCATGACACGCTATTTCCAGTACCAACTACGTGTTCCGGATGATAAATTCCTGGAATCTTATTGGGAGAACAGTCGAGGGGGTGATAACTTGTGGAGTGTGGTATGGCTTTACAACCGGACCGGAGATAAGGATTTATTGAAACTGGCAGAGAAGCTACACCGGAATACCGCCAATTGGACTAAGTCAACGGAGCTACCTAATTGGCATAATGTCAATATAGCCCAATGCTTCCGGGAACCGGCCACTTACTATCTGTTCAATGGAGACGAGAAGATGCTGTCGGCAAGTTATAATGTACAGAGCCTGATCCGGCGTGCATTCGGACAGGTTCCGGGAGGTATGTTCGGAGCGGACGAGAATGCCCGTATGGGATTCTTTGACCCGCGCCAAGGCACCGAGACGTGTGGCTTTGCCGAGCAGATGGCTTCGGATGAGATTATGTTATTAATTACCGGAGACCCTTATTGGGCAGAGAACTGCGAAGATGTGGCATTCAATAGTTATCCGGCTGCACTGATGCCTGATATGAAATCACTGCGTTACATTACCTCACCCAATATGGTGATGAGTGATAGCGAGAATCATAAACCCGGCATTGACAATGCAGGCCCGTTCTTAGCCATGAATCCCTTCAGTAGCCGGTGCTGTCAGCATAATCACGGATTCGCATGGCCCTATTATGTAGAGCACCTGGTCATGGCTACACCGGATAATGGAGTAGCAGCCGTTCTTTTCAACAGTTGTGATGCCACGGTAAAGGTTGGCGAAGGAGAAACGATCATCCTGAAAGAACGCACGGATTATCCTTTTGACACCCATGTATCTTTTTCCATCGAATGTCAGAATCCAGTAACATTCCCGTTCTATATCCGTGTGCCGAGCTGGACAAAGGGCGCGGAAGTTAAGATTAATGGGAAAAAGGTCAATGCAAATCTGGAAAAAGGCGAATATCTCTGTCTGCATCGGGAATGGACAAACGGAGATAGCATAGAAGCGAACTTCCCGATGGAGATTTCTTACCGGAAATGGCAGGTGAATAAGAATAGCGTGAGTGTAGATTACGGGCCTCTGACCTTGTCTTTGAAGATCGGAGAAAAATATGTAAAGAAAAACAGTACGGAAACCGCTATATGGGATTCCAAATGGCAAAAAGGTGCAGACACAGAAAACTGGCCTTCGTATGAAATCTATCCGGAAACTCCGTGGAATTATGCCCTGCAGGTCCATTCAGGAGTCACATTAAAGGAACACAAAAAATTAACTCCCGGAGTCAATCCTTTCACTACAGAGAATGTACCCTTGCTTTTTGAGGCAAAAGGAAGACTCGTTCCGGATTGGACTCTGGACGAATACAAGCTTTGTGGGGTATTACCCTACGAGAATGCCGCAAAATCGGAACAGGTTGATGCTATCGAATTGGTCCCGATGGGGGCAATGAGATTAAGAATCTCCGCTTTCCCGACCTGCGACTAAGCAGAAGGCAGGACGGTGTGTCATAAGGAGGTATTGGCTCACCGTCCTAATTTCTCAGTTCCAACCTCAAAATCCGGCCTCTATATTCCAAGCCTTATCCGATAACCTCAAAAAGACTTACGGAGTTTTATCCAATATATCACATAATAAAGCTTGAAGAGGAACCTGATCTTATCCCATCCTTTGTCTAATTCTTTTATCACCCGTATATTCTCATAAAGGCCTTTCAGGCGTTGCCGGTTGGATACGCCATGCGAATCATAAAGGGCTATGGTAACGGGGATATGCCGGAACTTATAGCCGGATAAATAACAATACTTGAAAAAATAGAAGTCGGCCGACATTTGGAAGCGGGTGTCAAAAGGCATTTGCTTCAAAAGACGGGTTTGTACAAAAGCCGCTTGATGACAAAAATACATCCGTTGCTTATTACAAGGCTCGGCAGCGATCTTCCGATGGAGTTCACCTTTCTTTTCCGTCAGGATATCACCATACAAGATGTCATACTTTTCTTCATCCAGGAAAGATGCCACCTGGCTTAACACATGCTCGTCTGCAAAAACATCTCCGGCATTCATGAAGATAATCCATTGCCCTTGTGCCCGAGCTATGCCCTTATTCATGCCTTGATATATACCCCCATCCGGTTCCGAACACCAATAAGTAAGATGCTCCTCATACTCCCGGATAATATCAGCCGTTCCATCGGTCGACCCTCCGTCAATGATGATATATTCCTTGTCAGCACAATCTTGCCCTACTACACTTTCCAAGGTTTTCCGAATAGCATCTGCACAATTATAAGATACCGTTACAATACTAAAGGTACAGGGAGGTTCCATCTATTTTTCCAAATTTCTTAGTTGTTGAGTTTGAATAAATTCCTTAATTTCTCCAGGAAAGAGGACTTCCAGCTATGAGCGCAATAATGAATCGCATACGAAGCCGGAGTAGCCTCATGTTTGTTCCCGGCAAATATTTCCGAACGGAATATCTTCATGTTACCTTCCAGCTCCTGATCAGTATCAATATAACGGAATCCATACTTTTCGGCTATCCTTGCATAAATCAAAGGCGCGAACATATCGGCCGGCATCTCTTTCGAAAAGTTCTTTGTGTTATACCACTCCAGAATATCCTTTAAGAAAGGACACCCGGCTTGCGCACCCATAACGGCCGCTTGTATCTGCATTCCGGATATGTACCCCTCGCACATACGGGTACCATCCGGAGCGATATCGTGAATCGAACCGGTCTTTTCCAACTGAGAGGGATGATGCTCCAGACTGGATATAAAATCATAAGTCCGGAAATCATCAAAGCGTTTCAGAATCCGCACATCCGAATCGAGATAGAATCCACCTTCCTTATAAAGAGCATAGATACGGATATAATCTGCCGCAAATGCCCACTTACGTGCTTTTATAGCCTCTTGGACGTAGGCAGGAGCAGAAGCCACGTCAAAGTTCTGCATATTCCAATGCTTTATCTCGTAGTCCGGCATGACTTTCTTCCATGTTTTCATGCAAGCCTTGATATTTGCCGGATAAGGATCATTGCTTAACCAGCAGAAATGGATTATCTTCGGTATCATATCTTCATTTTTTAATTCTTGAGTTTTCTATTTTGTAAGTCAACGAGGCCCAGTTACCCCTTATGCCTCATTCCTTTTTGGCTCTGCAGCCTCCCTTAAACCATTGTTTGAACCGATGTTTCCTTCGTTGTTTCTTTTGTTCAGCCTCCCAGTATCGCATAATCCGGGCTTTAATCCTCCTGGCCTCTTCTTCCGGATGCAAAAGGCGGATATATTCGTCTGCCATAAATCGGAAAAGATCTACACGGGTAGTCATCGTACTCAGATTCTTCAGATAGACCGCATCGGTAAGCGGTTTGCGGGTAAAGGCCGAACGATTGATATCCACTACGGTAAAGCGGAAATGCCCATCCTCTTCATGATAGAGGAAATTTCCGAAATTCAAATCTCCGTGCAGGATGCCTGCCTGATGCATTCGGGCTATCTCCGCACTTAATTCTCCTGCCAATTGCCTATTATACTTCTCAACCGGGACCAACATGGGAAATACCGCCGGATCAGGACAAGCCAAAGAGACAAAATACCCCGTGGTAAACAGTCCATGCTCCCGTTGCTCGATATACGCCACCTCATGAGGCGTATCAATTCCCCGCCTGCGATATTCGCCCGCAAACAGGTAGGCCCGCTCCGCTTTCGTTTTCCGGAAAAAGGTATAGGCTATCTGCTGAACCGGATTGGCACGCTTAAACCGTTTGACCATCACCGGAACACCCTGGAACGTAAAACGGATCAATTGGTTACGTCCGTTATGCACGAACTCCCCTTTCCCTTCTGCAAGAAGCCGGGGCAAAGCACGGATATCACACTCCAAATGCCGGTAAGGCTCAGCTATTATAATCTTCATACGTTTCATCTTGCTTATTTCATCAATGCGCGATACAGATTCATCAACTGGCATGCCTGTTCCTTTTCCGAGAAACGTTGCACATATTCTTTTCCTTGCCGTATCATCCGTTCACACGTTTCGGGAGTTTGTAAAAGTGAGCAGGCGGTTTGAGCCAGTCCTTCCACATCGTCCGGATGTATGTAGCAAGAATTCTCTCCTCCCGCCTCTTCCAAACAGGAACCGGTAGCGGCTATAACCGGGACACCCGCGTGCAGGGCCTCGATTATCGGTATACCAAAGCCTTCAAACCGCGAGGGGTAAACAAAAAGTTCCGCCAAACGGTAGAGTGCCGGAAGGTCGTCAAACGAAACGCCATGCAATAGGTGCACACGCTTTTCCAGTCCTTTTTCCCGGCAATAATCCGCAATCTTTTGAGAATAAGGGGTAGGCCGTCCTACCAGGACAGCATGTATTTCTTGGGGAATCTCCTGCATAGCCTGTACCAGCAAGAGAGCATTCTTACGCTCCTCAATGCTTCCCACATTCAGAATATAACGTTCAGGCAATGCATATTTACGGCGCACTTCTTGCTTCTTCTCTTCAGATACCGGATAGGAGAACACCGGAGAACACCCTTGATAAATGACCTGTATCTTCTCTTCCGGAATAGAGAAATACCGGATAATATCCCGCTTGGTACATTCGCTTACGGCAATGATGGCATCCGCCTCCTCACACGCTTTGCGGAATTTATACGCATAAATCGTCCGGTCTATCGGAGCATAACATTGCGGATAGCGCAGGAATATCAAGTCATGAATCGTCACCACACACTTGAGATTTCCCGCCTTGCGGATATTCAACGGCAACTCATTGCTCAATCCGTGGAAGATATCTATCCTATCTGTGTCCAATTGACGGGTTATCCCCCACGAACGCCACGCCGCCCCGGCTCTGCTCCACCATCCGGAGGCATACACCTGCCTCAGTTGCGGACAATCACGAAGCAGGAGATCAAACGGCCTGCTTTGCCGCCTTTTCGGGGCATATAGCCAATACTCATTATCCGGAAAGAAACGGCACAAATTCGTTATCACATACCGGCTGTAATTTCCCAGCCCGGTAAAGTTCTGAACGGCCCGTTTCCCATCAAAACCAATTTTCATCCTATACTTTCCTTTAACGCCCGGGCCATCTGGTCAGGACACGAAGTTCCTTTACCTTTGCAGTCTATACCCTCTAAGCGATGGATGACCTCCTCCACAGGCAAGCCTTTTATCAACGAGCAGATACCTTTCAGATTTCCGTCGCATCCACCTATCACCTGCGCTTGCTCAACCTTTCCGTCTGCGACATCTACAATCATCATTCTCGAGCAGACACCTCCTTGCGGAGTATATATGATTCGTTTCTTCTCCATGTTTCTTCTATTGAGATTGATGAAGACAAAGATAAACACAATTTTTGAATCCCGCAAACACTTTGCATCACCCGGGTGATGCAATTAATTCACAGGTGTGATGCAATTAAATCACCTAAGTGATGCAATTAAATCACCCGGGTGATGCAAACAAAATGTCCTGCCTTGATTATAAGGATTGACTATACATAAAATAAAATCCGTATATTTGTCCCATTATCCGTATTCAGTTTGTTAGAAGCTGTTTGGAATTTATTCCAGCTTTTTATAAAGAATGTTTTCGAGGATT
>ERZ857521.3244-NODE-3244-length-13674-cov-4.118217_pt1 | contig 13674 bp, 10 predicted proteins | sample MGYA00519701_ERZ857521 | MGnify/ENA primary metagenome ERZ857521 (study PRJEB31778, sample SAMEA3449346) | human gut metagenome | biome: human gut; feature: human-associated habitat; material: faeces | place: United Kingdom | collected 2010/2012 ...
AGTTTGACTTGGTCTTCAGACGAAATCTTAGCTAGTGCGGCATTGACTTGGTCAAGTCTAGTATCACCCTTCTTCATCCCGATAGCGATGGTCGCATCTTCTTCTCCAACTTCAAATCCTTTTTTGAATTGGATCATCTTAAATTTTGAATTAGCGGACTCAGCGGTTAGGGCTTCTGGTCGTTCGGAAACATAAGCATCGATGACGCCGGATTCAAGCGCTTGACGCATTTGAGCAAAGTCTCCCATGGCGGTTTCTTGTTTCACACCCTTTAGTTGGGAAATGAGAGAATAGAGGTAGACCCCTTGTTGAGAGGTTACCTTTGCATCCTTAAAGTCATCTAGGCTAGTAGCATTTGCATAGTTTCCATCTTTACGAACGAGCATGACCGGTTCACTGGTATAGTAGCTCTTGGAGAAGGCGACCTCTTTTTTACGTTCAGCGGTTGGACTCATCCCAGCGATAATCATATCGATTTTACCAGAAGTGAGGGCTGGAATTAAACCGTTCCAAGATGTTTTTACGATCAGAGGTTTTTTACCTAACTCCTCAGCAACCTTTTTGGCGATTTGGACATCGTACCCATTGGCATATTGATTGGTACCGTCAATTTTAACAGCTCCATTTGCATCATCTTCTTGGGTCCAGTTGAAAGGAGCGTAGGCTGCTTCCATTCCGATTCGTAAATAGTCATCTGCATGAGCAACCTGTGTGATCCCCAGGCAAATGAAAAGCCCTGTTAAGAGCGCGAATAATGTTTTTTTCATTTTTTCTCCTCTTCCTTATTTTAACTTCTCCTATTGTACAGTAAAATAGGCTGCATTTCAAACATGGTCCTCTTTTTATTTAAAAAATGCTATAATAATACAAAGGAGCGTGATCAAATGAAAAAGTATTTGTATGTTTTTTTCGCCTTTCTGGCCTGCCTTTTTGTCAGTCAGAATGTCCATGCATCTAGTCCATCTTATGATGTGCTTTACTATGGTGGAACCTTGACCTTGGACACTTGGGACGACGCCACCTATGAGGAAGAACTGGTTTATTATTTCAAAGATTCTTATAGAGGGCAGTATGTCAGTCTAGGAACGGCGGGGAACATGCCACAAGGCTTTGCAATTGAGATACCGCCAAAGGTTGAGGTGGAAGGTCGTGAGCTTCAAAGAGAACCCGAGATTACGAATCTAGGTGATGGCTACCGAGTGAAAATTTATAACAGTGGTGTGGCGACAGATACAGTCAAAATTAAAGTTACATGGAAATTAAAAAATCTCCTCTATTCACACAAGGATATCTTGGAGTTGAACTGGAAACCGATCACAGATGGTGATCAGAAAGTGGGTGAAGTTCAGTTTCGTGTCATCCCTAAGTTTGCACCAGCTAATGCCCAATCGGAACTGTATATCCATACAGCCTTTATGGGACCGGATGTGACTGTAAAGAAAGAAGATGGAATCTATTCTGCCACTTTCTATAACCTAGGCAAAGGAAAGGCTGTGGAGTTGTATGGTTACTGGTTGAAGTCAGATCTAACTACCTTGTATGATTCTGGTCGAAATACAGGATTGACCAAATTGGATGAATTTCACAAGAACCAAGCTAAAATTGAACAGGAAAAATACTGGACACGCATGTTTTGGAACTGGATCTTGCCAGCCTTCATTATTGCACTATGGCTTCTTTCTTTCTTGGGTCGCAATCGGTTCAAAAAAATGATTTGGCCTGGTGTGACCTATCCGACCGATACTCGTCTTTATGAAATTCCACAGGATATTGCACCTCTTGTCATGAGCTCGGTTGTTTATTCAGCTGAATTAGACGAGGCTTCCCCGACCAATAAAGAGAAGGCAACTCCGCCGGTGTTTACATTTGAAAAAATGCTTCAAGCTACATTGCTAGATTTGATGGATCGTGGAGTGATTGTCTACGAGCAACAAGGAAATGAAGTCGTTTTGACCAGGAAGTCTCATGGACATGTGGATGATTTTGAACGCTCCTTTATGAATATGGCTTTTGGGGATCAAGTTTCCTGTCCTGTTAACCGTCTCTTTGAGAATTATGAATTCAGTGATGATGTAAACAAACATGCCAAAAAAGCAGATCAAGATGCCATTCGTTCACTAGGAAGTAAGGCTCAGGCTCGTTTTGATACGGCTGTGAACCAAGTGGCCCGAGATGTTCATCGCAAGGTGGAAGATCTCCATTTGCCAAGCTACTATCGCCCTTTAGAAGCAAAAGAAGAAGCGCAAGCTAGACGAAGTCTCTTCTTTGGTTGGGCTGCTTGGTTTATCGCTCTTGGAGCAGAAATCTTTGCTATCTTTGGGATGGGTTGGTTCTCTGTTCCTTGTTTGATAGGGATCCTCATACTTTGGTTTATGCCAGTGCGCTTCAATGGTGTCTTTAAAGCCTGCCTACGAGATGGGGTTGTCAATCTTGCGGGTGCTGAGCAACGCTATTACTGGGATAGTTTTGGTCGGATGTTGAAAGAGATTGCCCACCTCAACGATGCAGAGTTGCAGTCTCTGGTCCTATGGAATCGCTTATTGGTCTATGCGGCCTTGTATGGTGTAGCTGATCAGGTCACAAAGGTCATGAAACTTCGGAATATTCATTTAGAAAATCAAGCCTTAAACGCCTTCGTTTACACCCCGTTCTATCATGATGTGACCCACTCAAGTCATGCCATGTCTACTTATGGATCGACAGCATCGACAGCTAGTCATTTCACAGTTTCCTCTGGTAGTGGAGGAGGTTTCTCTGGCGGAGGAGGCGGAGGAGGCTTTGGTGCCTTCTAAGTAGCACTAAGAATGGTCTTGGTCGCTCTTTCCCTTCTAGTTTAGAAGGCCTGGTCCAGTCCATGGATTTATGATATAATAGAGCAAATGTAAGTTTAGGAGAAAAAGATGTTTCTGATCGAATTAATCAAGGCGGTTCTTTTTGGGATTGTCGAGGGGATTACAGAATGGTTACCGATCTCAAGTACAGGTCACTTGATTCTGTTACAGGATTTTGTGCAGTTTAAAAATCAAGATCCAGCCTTTATGGAGATGTTCAATGTTGTGATCCAATTGGGAGCGATCCTAGCGGTTGTGGTGATTTATTTCGATAAATTATATCCCTTCAAACCTGGTAAATCTCCACTAGAAGTACGTCGAACTTGGCAATTATGGGCAAAAGTTGCGGTTGCAACCCTTCCGCTTGTCTTTGTTTTTAAATTAGATGATTGGTTTGAGGCGCATTTCCACAATTCGATTTCCGTTGCGATTATGTTGATCACCTACGGGATTGCCTTTATCTATCTGGAAAGACGGGAACAAGTTGAGCCAGCAGTAACGGAATTGCATAAGTTACCTTATCGAACAGCTCTTTATATTGGACTATTCCAAGTTTTATCGCTATTTCCAGGAACAAGCCGTTCAGGTGCTACGATTGTAGGTGGTTTGATCAATGGTGTTAGCCGCCCAGTGGTGACAGAATTTACCTTTTATTTGGGGATTCCAGCCATGTTTGGGGCTAGCCTCTTAAAGGTTGGAAAATTCGCTCTTGGCGGACATTCACTAGCACTGGGGCAACTCTTTATTCTACTGGTAGCGATGGGAGTGGCCTTTGTGGTCAGCATGTACGCCATCCGCTTCTTGACAGATTATGTGAAAAATCATGATTTCACCGTCTTTGGGAAATACCGGATCGTTCTTGGTTCCATCTTGTTATTGTATGGACTCTTCCGTGTTATTTTCTAAGAGAACGGTTGAACTTGATCAAATTATTTTCTGAGGTTGGAGACTTTTGTCCCGACCTCTTTTCTATGCATCCTTTTTTTGAATTCTATCCAATTTTTTAGTATAATAGTAAGACTAGAAGTATGAGGTTATGCTATGAAGATGAAGCAAATTAGTGATTCAACAATTAAGATCACGATCCAACTAGAAGACTTAGAAGAACGTGGAATGGAAATTGCTGATTTCCTTGTCCCACAAGAAAAAACAGAAGAATTTTTCTACGCCATTTTGGATGAACTCGAAATGCCAGAAAGCTTCCTGGATAGCGGGATGCTGAGTTTTCGTGTGACACCAAAACCAGATAAATTGGATGTTTTTGTTACCAAATCAAAAATTGACCAACAATTGGATTTTGAGGATTTGTCAGATCTTCCTGATATGGAAGAGTTGTCGCGCATGACGCCAGATGAATTTATCAAAACCCTGGAAAAAACAATCTCTGATAAGACAAAAGGGGATGCAGAAGCTATCCACCATTTGGAACAAGAAGAGTTGCGGGACAATCAAGAACAAGATCCGACACCTGAAGCACCAGTAAGTCAGTATATTTATTACATTTTGCGTTTTTCAAATATCCAGCAAGCAGTTGCCTTTTCAAAAACGGTAAGCTTTCCAGTGGATACCTCTGAATTATACAAAATGGGATCTGATTATTATTTAACTGTCTTGATCGATACAGAGGATCAACCAAATCAATATCCAACCTGGTTACTTGCCATCATTCGGGAGTATGCGGATGATTCAGAAGTGACACGGGCCGTTCTGCAGGAACATGGTCATTTATTAATGGTGTCTGGTGCGATTGAGAATTTGAAGAAAGTTGCTAGCTTATGATGTCCTTTTCCTTGCAATTTGTTCTGGTGCTGATTGGGACTTTTATGATTGCCTTGGTATTGACGCCCTTGGTTCGCCTATTCTCCTTTAAGATTGATGCAGTAGATTATCCGAATGCACGCCGAATCAATACCAAGCCCATGCCAAGCGCGGGTGGCTTGTCTATTGTGATCGCTTTTTCGATTGCGACTCTCGTCTTTATTCCTATGCTGACATCCACTACCGCACCAATCAAAAGTTACCTATCCTATACCTTGCCGGTCGTGGGCGCAGGATGGATTATCGCGCTCACAGGCTTGATCGATGATGTAAAAGAGTTGTCTGCCAAGAAAAAGATGATCGGTATCCTGCTGGCAGCGAGTCTGGTCTGGTTTTTGACAGATTTTCGGCTGAATGATTTCAAGATTCCATTCGGTGGTCCCTTACTTCATTTTGAACCATGGCTTTCTTATCTTTTGACAGTGATTTGGATTGTTGCCATTACCAATGCGGTCAATCTGATTGATGGATTAGATGGCTTGGTGAGTGGGGTCTCTATTATTTCCCTAGTGACAATGGGGATTGTGTCCTATTTCTTTCTACCAGTACCCAATCTCTTTCTGACCATGACGATCTTTGTCTTGGTTGCGTCCATCGCTGGCTTCTTTCCCTTTAACTACCATCCGGCCATTCTCTATTTGGGAGACACCGGTGCCTTGTTTATCGGATTCATGATTTCTGTCTTGTCCTTGCAAGGTTTGAAAAATGCAACGGCAGTTGCGGTAGTCACGCCCATGATTATCCTCGGAGTACCGATTACAGATACCTTTTTAGCCATTATCCGTCGGACCCTGTCTGGTCAAAAATTTTATAAACCGGATCGCAATCACTTGCACCACCGACTTCTTTCTCTGGGCTTGACACATCGGGGAACTGTACTTGTGATCTACGGAATTTCGATGATCTTCTCCTTGATTTCTCTCTTGCTCAATATCTCGAGTCGCATTGGGGGCGTCCTACTTGTGATCGGGCTCTTGTTTGGAGTAGAGTTGTTAGCAGAATTGATTGGGATTCTGGGGCCACATCATAGTCCTTTGTTAAATGTTCTGCGCTATATAGGGAATTCTTCCTATCGGGAGGAAGTTCGTCAAAAACGAAAAGAAAAAACTAAATAAGAATAGTTCTAATCAAAAGAAAAGCCATTTAGGCTTTTTTTTGATATACTTGAAAGGTAAAAAAATACTTTGTGATGAAGGAATCGATGCTTTGAGAACCTTCTAGACTTCAAAGTAAAAAGAAAGGGAATGCAATGTCGACATTAGAAATTAAAGACCTTCACGTTGAAATTGAAGGCAAAGAAATTTTAAAAGGTGTAAACCTGACCCTAAAAACTGGTGAGATCGCAGCCATCATGGGACCAAACGGAACAGGGAAATCTACTCTGTCAGCTGCCATTATGGGAAACCCAAATTATGAAGTAACCAAAGGGGAGATTCTCTTTGATGGTGTCAACATCTTGGAATTGGAAGTAGACGAACGTGCACGGATGGGCTTGTTCCTTGCCATGCAATACCCTTCAGAAATCCCAGGAATTACCAATGCAGAATTTTTACGTGCAGCCATGAATGCTGGTAAAGAAGAGGATGAGAAGATCTCTATTCGTGATTTCATCAAAAAATTGGATGAAAAGATGGAATTGCTCAACATGAAAGAAGAAATGGCAGAACGCTATTTGAACGAAGGCTTCTCTGGTGGTGAGAAAAAACGCAATGAAATTCTTCAATTATTGATGTTGGAGCCAACATTTGCCCTTTTGGACGAAATTGACTCTGGTTTGGATATCGATGCTCTTAAAGTCGTATCTAAAGGGGTTAATGCAATGCGGGGTGAAGGTTTTGGAGCTATGATCATCACCCACTACCAACGTTTGTTGAACTATATTACTCCTGACGTCGTTCATGTGATGATGGAAGGCCGTGTCGTGCTTTCAGGTGGACCAGAATTGGCTGCACGCTTGGAACGTGAAGGCTATGCTCAACTCGCAGAAGAACTCGGTTACGACTATAAAGAAGAACTATAACCTGATGACAAGTGATCTAATGTTGTCATAAAATCAAACAGATAGTATCTTTATTAGGAGAAAAAAATGAGTATTGAAAAAATTACCCTCTTTTCGGAATTGCATGCTGAGCCAAGCTGGCTGCAAGATTTACGAAAAAAAGCTTTTGACAAGATCGATCAATTGGAATTGCCAGCCATTGAACGCGTCAAATTCCACCGCTGGAATCTTGGGGATGGGACGATCACAGAAAGCGAGGCTTCTGCCAATGTTCCTGATTTTACAGCCCTCGATTCAAACTTAAAATTGGTCCAAGTTGGAACTCAGACTGTTTTTGAACAGGTGCCACAAGCCTTGGCAGACCAAGGAGTCCTTTTCACAGATTTCCATTCTGCCCTAGAAGAAATTCCGCAGGTGGTGGAAGACTACTTCATGTCTTCCGTTAAATACGACGATGATAAACTAGCAGCTTACCACACAGCTTATTTTAATAGTGGGGCTGTCCTTTATGTTCCAGATAACGTCGAGATTTCAGAACCAATCGAAGGTATTTTCTACCAGGATAGCGACAGTGATGTACCTTTTAATAAGCACATTTTGATTATCGCAGGCAAAAACAGCAAGTTTAGCTATTTGGAACGCCTAGAATCAAAAGGTGAAGGCTCAGCAAAAGCAACTGCTAATGTGACGGTTGAGGTGATCGCCCGCTCAGGTGCCCAAGTGAAATTTGCGGCGATTGACCGCCTGGGTGAAAATGTCACAGCCTACATCAGTCGACGTGGGAAACTAGGTCAGGATGCCAGCATTGATTGGGCTATCGGTGTTATGAACGAAGGTAACGTGGTTGCAGACTTTGACAGTGACTTGGTTGGAAATGGAAGTCATGCAGATTTGAAAGTCGTTGCTTTATCAAGCGGTCGTCAGGTTCAAGGAATTGACACCCGCGTGACCAACTTTGGTTGCAACTCGATCGGAAATATATTGCAACACGGGGTTATTCTTGAAAAAGGAACCTTGACCTTCAACGGAATTGGTCATATTATCAAGGGGGCTAAAGGAGCAGATGCTCAGCAAGAAAGCCGTGTCTTGATGTTATCGGATCAAGCACGTTCAGATGCGAACCCAATCCTCTTGATTGATGAAAATGACGTCACAGCAGGCCATGCTGCATCGATCGGTCAAGTGGACCCAGAAGACATGTATTACCTCATGAGTCGTGGTCTGGATCAACACACAGCGGAACGATTAGTGGTGCGTGGTTTCTTGGGATCTGTTATTGTTGAAATCCCAGTTAAAGAAGTACGTGATGAAATGATTGCCACCATTGAAGAAAAGTTATCTCAACGCTAAGGAGAAACAATGCTAGATAAAAATACGATTGCTCAAGATTTTCCCATTCTCGATCAATTCGTCCACGATGAGCCTTTGGTTTATCTAGATAATGCAGCGACGACGCAAAAACCTAAACGTGTTCTTGAAGCAGTTAATCACTATTATTTGCAAGATAACGCCAATGTTCACCGTGGAGTCCATACCTTGGCTGAACGAGCGACAGCAGCCTATGAGGCGGTGCGTGAGAAAGTCAGAAAATTTATCAAGGCTTCATCAACCAAGGAAGTGCTCTTTACAAGAGGGACAACGACTGGACTCAACTGGGTAGCCCGCTATGCAGAAGAAGTCCTAAAGGAAGGGGATGAAGTCCTGATTTCCATCATGGAACATCACTCCAACATCATTCCTTGGCAGCAAGCCTGCAAGAAGACAGGAGCAAAACTGGTCTATGTCTATCTAAAAGATGGCTTACTGGATATGCAGGACTTAAAGAGCAAGCTTAGTGAGAAGACAAAATTTGTCTCCATCACCCATGCTTCGAATGTCTTAGGGGTGGTCAATCCGATCAAGGAAATTGCTCGATTAGCTCATGAGGTTGGAGCGATCATGGTCGTAGATGGGGCTCAATCAACCCCTCATATGGCCATTGATGTACAAGACTTAGATGCGGATTTCTTTGCTTTTTCTGGCCACAAGATGGCTGCACCAACAGGGATTGGTGTCCTCTATGGGAAGGAAGAAATCTTAGAGCAAATGTCTCCGATCGAGTATGGGGGCGAGATGATTGACTTTGTTTACGAACAATCTGCCTCTTGGAAGGAATTGCCTTGGAAATTTGAAGCTGGAACACCTAATATGGCGGGAGCAATTGGTCTTGGTGCAGCAATCGATTACTTAGAAGAGCTGGGTATGGACCAGGTAGAAGCGCATGAGCAAGAATTGATTGCCTATGTGTTTCCAAAATTACAGGCTATCGAAGGCTTGACCATCTATGGTTCCCAAGACTTAGCCCAACGTTCTGGCGTCATTTCCTTCAATCTAGGAGATCTCCATCCGCATGACTTAGCAACAGCATTAGATTATGAAGGGATTGCTGTTCGTGCAGGTCACCACTGTGCACAACCGCTCCTTCAATACCTACAAGTCCCAGCGACAACGAGAGCAAGTTTTTATATCTACAACACCAAAGCGGACTGTGATAAATTAATTGAGGCATTGATCAAAGCAAAGGAGTTTTTCAATGGCACTTTCTAAATTAGATTCGCTGTACATGGCGGTCGTAGCTGACCATTCAAAACACCCCCACCACCAAGGACAGATTGAAGATGTTGATCAGATCCAACTCAACAATCCAACTTGTGGAGATGTGATCCAGTTAAGTGTGAAATTTGATGAGAATGACAGGGTGGAAGATATTGCCTTTGTGAATTCAGGTTGTACGATCTCAACGGCTTCAGCTAGTATGATGACAGATGCTGTAATGGGAAAAACAAAAGAGGAAGTCGAAGAATTGGCACAGGTCTTTTCAGAAATGGTCCAAGGCCAGTCAGATCCTCGCCAAGAGGAATTAGGAGACGCAGCCTTCTTATCTGGAGTCTCAAAATTCCCACAACGGATTAAATGTGCGACCCTCTCCTGGAATGCTCTCAAAAAAGCGATCGAACGTAGCAAATAATTAAAAGAAGAAACAGAGAAAGAAAGGAAATTATGGCTGAAGAAAGAGTCGAACCGAAACCAATTGATCTCGGTGAATATAAATTTGGATTTCACGATGACGTTCAACCCATTCTCTCTACCGGGAAGGGATTGAATGAAGCGGTTATTCGTGAATTGTCTGCAGCAAAAAATGAACCAGAATGGATGCTCGAATTCCGTTTGAAATCTTTTGAAACCTTCAAAAAGATGCCCATGCAAACCTGGGGAGCCGATCTATCAGAGATTGACTTTGATGATTTGATCTATTATCAAAAACCTTCGGATAAACCTGCCCGTTCATGGGACGAAGTTCCAGAGAAAATCAAGGAAACCTTTGAGCGTATCGGGATTCCTGAAGCAGAACGTGCTTACTTAGCGGGGGCTTCTGCTCAGTATGAATCAGAAGTGGTTTACCACAATATGAAAGAAGAGTTTGAAAAGTTGGGGATTATCTTTACCGATACGGATTCTGCCCTAAAAGAATATCCAGACCTGTTCAAACAGTATTTTGCGAAGTTAGTGCCACCAACGGATAACAAATTGGCTGCCCTCAACTCAGCAGTCTGGTCTGGTGGAACCTTCATTTATGTACCAAAAGGCGTAAAAGTAGATGTCCCCCTTCAAACTTACTTCCGTATCAACAATGAAAATACAGGTCAGTTTGAGCGCACGTTGATTATCGTGGATGAGGGAGCAAGTGTTCACTATGTGGAAGGCTGTACAGCGCCGACCTACTCAAGCAATAGCCTCCATGCAGCGATTGTTGAGATCTTTGCCTTGGATGGTGCTTACATGCGCTACACGACCATCCAAAACTGGTCGGACAATGTCTACAACTTGGTCACCAAGCGGGCCAAAGCTCAAAAAGATGCCACAGTTGAGTGGATCGACGGGAACTTAGGAGCGAAGACAACCATGAAGTACCCATCTGTTTATCTGGATGGAGAAGGAGCGCGTGGGACCATGTTGTCCATTGCCTTTGCGAATGCAGGTCAACACCAAGATACAGGTGCCAAGATGATCCACAATGCCCCTCACACTAGCTCGTCTATCGTGTCTAAATCCATCGCGAAAGGTGGCGGAAAGGTAGACTACCGTGGACAAGTTACCTTTAACAAAAATTCCAAGAAATCAGTTTCTCACATCGAGTGTGACACCATTATCATGGATGATTTATCTGCATCAGATACGATTCCATTTAATGAAATCCACAACTCACAAGTTGCTTTGGAGCACGAAGCCAAGGTTTCAAAAATCTCAGAAGAACAACTTTATTATTTGATGAGTCGTGGTTTGTCTGAATCAGAAGCGACAGAAATGATTGTCATGGGATTTGTAGAGCCCTTTACAAAAGAACTTCCAATGGAATACGCCGTTGAGTTAAACCGACTCATTAGCTACGAAATGGAAGGATCTGTAGGATAATTCGTTTTAATAGCAAAATAAAATCACAATGGATTTGACTCCATTGTGATTTTTTTGCTTATAGCTTTTCGTTGACATAACGAACAAATTCGTTCCACCAAACCTTTAAGAAAAAGCTTTTCTCAATGGTTCTTCCCGATACCATATCGACCGTTGGCTCTTGATCTTCTAAGTAGCCACGTCCGATTTTATCTGGATCAGTGTAGTGTAATTTTCCAAGATTTGTGCCTGATTTGACAGGTGCTCGGAATGATTCTTGAGTGCTCTTGAATTGAACTTTTGGTTCTGTTTGACTGCCTTGTTTTTCGACGATATAGAAGTCTTTTTTTGCAACAGCTAAAACAGTCTCAGACTTCCCATCCATAATACTTGCCTTACTTTTCCCGTAAGGATCTCCTTCTTTTACGACAATGGAAGAAACAAAGGTTCTGACCACGTAGTTCATCAGAGAAGAAGTAGCCACAAAGCGTGCATATGGATCACCGTCAACTGCCTCCACTCCTAGGACAACTGTGATCATATGGATGCCATTTTGCGTCGTTGATGCAGCAAAGGTGATGCCACCTTTGGTAGAGTTGCTGACCCGAAGGCCGTCAACGCCCGAACGGTAATTCGGCATGCCTTCTAGCATCAGGTTGGGGTTTTCAATCTGCGTGTTTGAAAAAAGAGCAGTGGGCTTTGAAGTATATTTGGTCACTTCAGGAAAATCCTGGAGTAAGTGCTTGGCAATAACAGCAATATCATAAGCACTCAATTGATTTTCGTCTTCTTTCCCGTCAGGATCTCCGCTGATGGTTTGAGTATTTAATCCGGTAGCATTAATTAAATGAGGAGATTGAATGCCCCATTCAGAAAGTTTCTGCTTCATTTTTTCAACGAAGCTTCTCTCAGAGCCACCCACTTTCTCAGCTAAGGCGAAGGCAGCAGTACTAGAATTTCCAACTAAAAGAGCAGTCAATAACTGTTCAACCGTATATTGGTTCGCTTCCATAGGAAGAGTACCAGCACCTTCGATATCATTTAAAGCCAGAGCTTTCTCAGACAATTTGATAGGATCTTTTAGAGAAAGTTTTTTTTCATGAATGGCTTCGAAAATCAGATAAGTGGTCAAGAGTGTAGATAGTCCCCCCACATCTCGCTTTTTCTCTGAATCCTTTTCATATAAGATTTTACCTGTATCAGCTTCAACAGCAATAGCACTTTGAGCAGGAAGTTCTAGCTCATCTGCCAGAACGACTTGATAAGGTAAACTGCATAACAGCAGGATGAAGGTTAAAAAAGAAAGAAAGAATTTTTTCACAGTTGTTTCCTCGTTGCTTAGTCCTCTCTATTGTATCATACAAATGATTAATGGAAAATTGTAAAATCATCAATTAGGCTAAAAAGTCAGTCATAGCAAGGTTTTTGAATAGTGATAAAACGAATATTCAGAAAATTTAGTTTACTTTTTTTTCTACTTGTGATATAATCTTAAACAAATCTAAAAAAACTATTGGAGAATTCCTATGAAAAAAGGTAAAGTATTCGCAGTTGCTGGAGTAACACTCCTTGCAGCTGGATTGTTAGCTGCATGTTCTAGTTCAAATACTAGCAAAGCAAGCTCAGGCGAAGACAAAAACTATGGTTATGTCTACACTACTGACCCAACAACTTTGGACTATACTGTGTCTTCTAAATCTGCCACTCAAGATCTCACTACAAACATCGTAGACGGTTTGATGGAAAATGACAAGTATGGAAATCTTGTGCCATCACTTGCGGAAGATTGGTCTGTTTCAAAAGACGGTTTGACTTATACCTACAAGATTCGTAAGGGTGTTAAATGGTACGATGCAGATGGTGAAGAACATGGCGAAGTGACTGCTAAAGACTTCGTGACTGGTTTGAAACACGCTGCTGATAAAAAATCTGAAACCCTTTCACTTGTTCAAGGTTCTGTCAAAGGATTGGATGATTATGTCCAAGGAAAAATCACAGACTTCAGCCAAGTTGGTGTCAAAGCGGTTGATGATTACACACTTCAATATACATTGAACAAACCTGAAACCTTCTGGAACTCTAAAACAACAAACGGAATCTTGTTCCCAATTAGCACAGATTTCTTGAAGAGTAAGGGAGATGATTTTGGTCAACCAAACGATGTGAAATCAGTACTTGCAAACGGACCTTTCCTTCTTAAATCTATTACATCAAAATCATCTGTTGTATTTGAAAAGAATGACAACTACTGGGATAAGAAAAACGTTCACGTCAAGGAAGTAAAACTTACTTATTACGATGGATCAGACCAAGATTCATTGGCACGTGGTTTCTCTGATGGAGCTTATACAGCTGCTCGTCTTTTCCCATCAAGCTCAAACTTTGCAACAGTAGAGAAAAAATACAAGGACAACATCTATAACACACCAGCTGGTTCAGGTGTAGCAATCCTTGGTTTCAACATCGATCGTCAATCTTACAAACACACTGCAAAGAAATCAGATGCTGAAAAATCTTCTACTAAGAAAGCAATCTTGAACAAAGATTTCCGTCAAGCCATCACTTTTGCCTTGAACCGTGAAAACTACTCAGCAC